>Ga0214543_1007685_pt1 | contig 18275 bp, 10 predicted proteins | sample CNSS2metaG_FD_160094 | JGI IMG/M metagenome (GOLD analysis project Ga0214543, IMG submission 160094) | Root nodule microbial communities from cowpea collected in UCLA plant growth center, Los Angeles, California, USA - CNSS2 | ecosystem: Host-associated > Plants > Roots > Nodule | place: USA... | reverse complement strand
TCTTGGTTTTCTATGGTTTATGTGCTTTCCATTTCCTTTTTGTTTTGAATCAATCCATCATCTTCTTCTCTTGAGCTTTGTGAAAGGAACCTTCACATCTAGATAGCTTGCTATCTTAATGTCCAGTAGGGATTTCACTTAGCTTTCTTAATCAACTCACACCATATTCAATAATCTTAAAAAGGAACAAGATAATCCTTCATCATCATTACATATAGGCTGGTAGTTTTACACTATTTCAATTAAATGCATATATATATATATATATAACATAACGCACCTGATTACGTTCAAAACACTTCATGATTCTTTCTCCCTGCATTCTCAGCAACGACCAAGACAAATATCCAGAGAACATAATTGTACTAGTTATATGCAAAGAAAGCCTTTGACAAACCCACACCTTTAACAAATTTCCGATTATTAATACACGTCAAAAAACTAAGACATATCCTAATTATTACAATTGAAAAATACATGTACCTGAACCATAACGACTGAACCGAACACAAATTAGTGGGCTGATTTGCCTTCTCTCTATACATTGTGGATGATCAATTCAAAGAAGCAATGAGGAATTTATGAACATAACTAGCCCACCAATAGTTCCCCAGGTTATCTAGGTTATCTAATAACTTAAAAAGAAGGTTTGTCAGAGTCCTAGACGTCCTAGGGAAAAACAAAACAGCAAGACATACAAGCCCATAAAGTTGACAAACACTCTCCACATGATCTGCCTCACTAACCAACTCACTCATCCAAGTCACTATAAAAAACAACATCATTGCCCGCTGCACTTAACCCCAAACATATACTAACATCTGAACAACTTAACCAACTGTTGCCTAACTTGGATGAATTCCCCGTTAGGAACCCATCGACTCAGGACCTCTCTTAGCAACGCACAATTGATGTTGAGCTCCTTCTTTAGCCGTAAGCAAGAAGAAAAAGGTGTTAATTCAAGTCTTGCACGGTGAGTACTGCTTAGTAGTGTATTTACTTGAACAATGTATTTCGTTTGGCAACAGTGCTCAATGCGAACCTAAAAAAAACAAACAATTCAACTTACAATAACCACAATCAATAGGGCTTCAACTCAATGCCTATCACACATTTTGTTTTTATTGATGAGTTTGTTTCATAAATGGAGAAGAAATTGAAAGAGAATTTTAAGGAGAGAAAAAAGGAAGAAAAGAAAAAGCAAAGGTATATAGATAAAAAGAAAATGTCTAATGAATATTGGAAAAGACATGCTCAAATTGTGATGAAAGAGAGAGATGGAGAAAAAGAAAAACATAGAAAAGTATATTAGTGAAGTAAATGAAATTAAAGAACATGAGTTGAAAGAAAAAAAAATATTAAAGAAAAGGAGTTGGAGAGAAATAAGTTGAAGAGAAAAAGTTGAGAGAAAAAGAGATAAAAGAAAAGGTACAGAGAGAAAAAGAAATTAAATAAAATAAGTTGAGAGGAAAAAAAATCAAGAAAATGCAGAAGAAAGAGAAAAGGAGAAAAAAACAAAAAAGAAGTGACGAACAAAGAGGAAGTCTAGTATAATAATAAAGATGATATGAATTTGTAATATAAAGATGCACTTTGTAATATAATGAGATATATATGAATTTTGACAAAAAAATGAGTTTTTGCTTTGTAGGAGTTTTGTGGAGTTTTGAGTTATAAGAATCATATTTTGATTTGATCAAAGTAATATGTGGCAATCATACCCATGACTTATCACTCACCTTCTCATCCTTCTTTAGCATGGCATCAATATTTTTTCCCAAACTGAATATCAGAGCGATCTTCCCTAGTTTCTGCTAGTAATTTCACAAAGAATTTTAACAAAGGATCACTTCAAGCCTTAATATTTAACAAAAATTAACAAGTTATGCTTCAAATACTATGGTTTTGTTGGTATATGGTCTCTTTATATTTATGTGAGGGTTAGCTAGCCCTAGGGATGTTCATAAAAGGTTTTAATCTGACTTTAAAAGGTCTTTTGATGATTCAAGAAGAGTCTTGACTAGGTTCTTCAGTCATTCTTAGAGGAATAAAGATAAAACTTTACAAAAACTAATGGAGAGGTAAACTAGGTTTGTTGGTCATCTTTATTGATCTTTTTGGAGAACTTTTATATAAAGGGTTTGGTTGTGCATGCCTAGCGGAACCTATAGAACTAGTTTTTTTTTTTTAATTGTGGATGAGATTTAGGTGGTCCAAGGAAAAAAAGGTGAAGAGCATATGGTTGGAACAAGTTAGTGACACTTTATTGAAGGAAAGCTAATATAGTTTTGTTGATTAGTGTTATTAGGCCAAGAGGTATCTTTGTATTTTAGGATGTTCCTAGCAAGCTAAAGGTGGTGGATATGGTAAAGATTTAAAGTTTATCACACACACAAAAGAAAACAATAAATAAAAATAGAATTGGAACAAAATGAATGATGACACAAAAGAAGAGGAATGAAAAAGGATAATGTAGAATGGTAATTACCTTATCAAGTGCACACAACTCTTAGGTTGGCTAGGATCCTTGAGGTGGTGTTCTTTAGACACACTTCTTGATTCTTCAAGAAGGTAAGGAAAAGAGAGGTCAATTAGGACAAGTTGCCTAAACAAGCAACACTCTCACTAAAAGAACTTAAAGTTTTTCAAAAGTCCAAATGAATTTTATTCTCAAAAATTTATGTTTTACATGAGGTGAATGTCTCCTTATATGGCTTAAGGAGATGAAGCCATGCTACCATAAATGTAGGTGTAAGAATACATTTACATTATAGTACATGGTTAGCTATTCGATCCTAGGTTAGCCTTATTGCACAAACTAAACAAGTTTTGTTATTTACAAAATGAATCCTAAAATATGTTATAGCATATATAATAATATCTAAAGGCAGATTACAGAGCATAAAGTATATTAATACAACCCTCTTAAAGATGAAACTATAATAATAGAGCATTTATACAAACCTTACCACTAGATCAACATAAGACTTTAAAACAAAACATTACAACTCATACTCTTATTGTATCTAACAACTCAAATTGTTGATTCCTCATCCTTCATAGATGTCTATAAACATGCATCTTCATCTGCTCACACCATAATGGTGACACTGCAAAAGAAGAAAAACAAAACACAACAACCAATAAGTGCAAGGGCAGGCTAGCTAAAAAGTGATACACACGCACATATGAACACACACACAAAATATATATATATATATATATATATATATATATATATATATATATATATATATATATATATATATATATGCAACATACTACACCATTTAATTACCATAGTAGATATATTTACAGTCATCACACAAAATCATACATATCATCAGACTCTTCTAGACTCAAATCTAGATACATGCATTGAGTCAAACTTGTGAAGCCAAACACTTGTGGTGGTAAAATACTACTTTACTAAGCTGAGACACACAAGGTTAGTCCCTGTCACGGAATAAGAACCTGGAGTCGTCATTATGATAGGACCTCCTACTACTCTCACCGCCTAGCCATCTTCCTTTACATGAGTATGAATGACTAGTAGAGTTCAAAATAGCTTCACATGATTGAGCAGTCCTTACGTCAAGGCACATCCTAATGAATCACAACTCAAATTGGATTTCCTCCCTAGAAATACCTATATTATCACAAATTTCAACACTATCAACCAATCATAGATTATTCATATATTTTCAATAATCTTAACAAAGAAATCAATGACTCATGCTTGATACAATCACACACATTACATACATACTATAATTTCAATTGGGTTTATACATTCTCACATGAGCACTCGAAAACACATAATAGAAACCATACAACATATGTCTCTCTTGGAAATACTAGTTCCCATCATTTTATAAAATATAAAATACAACTTTCTCAAGTTTATTGCACATCAACTTAACAACATATTTTACAAACAATTCAAGATTTTAGAAATAAAATTGCAATTTTCACAAAATTTCAAAAATTGTGCTCTTACATATTAAAATTAAAGATAAATGAGTCAAGAATGCAATGCAGAAATAATCAACCTAATAGAACAATTGTAGAAAAATTTATGCACCAAAAACGCAACAAAGGTCAAAGCTATCAACAACCCAATCTATGGGAACCTTACGAGAAAATCTACTCTCAATACAAACCTCTAATTGAAGATCTGACCAATCAAAGTACAAAATGATATGTCTAGTATCAGTTGCAAAAATTTCAATTTGATTAGATGATTAATGAAGTGAGAATACCAATGTTTCTAAGATGACTCAGAACATGAAAGCCCAACTCACCCAACTAGAGGATTGCTTGCCCAACGAGCTTTCCTCTCTGCCAAAGTCAGTTTTGGCACTGTTTACGCACCTAGCGAGCTATAGGGATCACCCAGTGAGTCTGCATAACACAGAAACCCAAATTCTACAACTTAGTCACTGCCTAACGTATCAAAACAACAAAATGATATGTCTAGTATCAGTTGCAAAAATTTCAATTTGATTAGATGATTAATGAAGTGAGAATACCAATGTTTCTAAGATGACTCAGAACATGAAAGTCCAACTCACCCAACTAGAGGATTGCTTGCCCAACGAGCTTTCCTCTCTGCCAAAGTCAGTTTTGGCACTGTTTACGCACCTAGCGAGCTATAGGGATCACCCAGTGAGTCTGCATAACACAGAAACCCAAATTCTACAACTTAGTCACTGCCTAACGTATCAAAACAACAAAACTCAACTATGTCAAGTCAAAGACAATTCCAAACCAAGTTACAACCTCTAAATAAATCAAATTTATCTCAATTAACCTGCATTTAACAAAACCCCAAAGTACCATAACACACACATCAAAACTAGTAAAATTAGGGATTTCTCCTCTCACACTTATAAGGAATAAAACCAATAGCCCCTTTAGAGCTACCATTCATAGAAATCAATACACTGTGACACACACACAACTAAACCCACACGAAATTCCTTAAGCAATAGCGAAAAAGAAAATTATAGCTTCCCTCACCTATAAAGAAGAGAAACCCCAACTCTGACTCACAATTTACACTCACCACAAAACACCTAATTTTACAAACACAGAGGATCAAATCAATTATCAGAGTACTCTATTGGAATCACCCACATGCAAAGAGTCTTTTTGGGTAAAGTTGGACTGCATGCAACCCCAACATTACCAAGATCCAGAAAACACATATTGGCCCTAGGAAGCAAAAATAGAAAGGAACTTACTCTAATTGTGATCTTGATCGGGTAAAGAGGGCTATTTGCGGTGATTCCAAAGATAGACTTCTTCAAAGAAGATATGAGATTTTGAGTGAAGTGTTAACGAGAGAAAACGAAAAATTAGGAAGAGAACTATTTGAAGAGGAAGGAAAAAGAGCAAACATGGAGGATTGAATTTTTGTTTTGCTTTTAAGAAATAAAAAAGGATTTCACAAGTATCACTTAGGTAAAATTTTAATTCGACATCGATCAAAAAGTCATAAAACTCCATTCAATAACAATGTAAAATAAATTTATCAAATTAGTTAAAAAATATTAACAAATTTTAAAAGAAAAATAATATTCATCACGATTGTCTAAAAGAAATATTATCAATATTAATATTTTTAAATTATAAAATTATTTTATATTTAAAGAAATAATTTCTTTCATAGAAATTAGGATATTTTATTCTGACAAAAAATTTAAAATTCAACAACTTTAAATTATTTTATTCAACAATTTTAAAAGTTAAAATAGTAAGGGGAATTCAAAATCAATCTATCTTAATAATTTACAAACGTTGAAGTTATAAAACAACTTTAAGATGCATTTAATTTTTTTGTTAATATCCAAAAACTAACTTTAAAAAATATACACGAAAGGAAAATGTTAATCTTTCAGACAATATCATCCACTAAGTCAAAAAAAAAAATATATATATATATATATATATATATATATATATATGAAAACGTTGAATATTTTAATAAAAAGAAGTTGATAAAAAATAAATTGAGAAAGTCTTAAATGGCGGGTGAAAATTTCCAAAAAAATAACAAGAAGCCAAAATAGATTTGTTGGAAAGAAGTGGACCTGATTATGTAAACAGTCTATATTTTTGAAGATCCGTACTCCGCTTTACACCTCAATTTTATTTTTTTTTAATGAAAACATACGTTTTCAATATTAAATGATACCTCAATTCTTTTTTTTTTTAATAAAAACATACGTTTTCAAGATTAAATGATATATAGATTTTATTGTATTTATAAATTATACATACCTAACCCAACAAATATGTTAAATGATGCAGCCCAATAAGGTCCATTGAGTTTTACTGACCTAAACTAGTCAGAAGACATTCTGAGATATATTTGTTAGTCTAAATATTCATATGTTAACCGTATATGTGATTAAATCTCGATAGTTTGATTATGCCATAATATTCCTTAATATTATATATTTATAAAATATTTGGTATATTAGGTAATGTATCACACTATTGTTATTATTCCGCTAATTGAACATATAAACATTAAGTTGTTATATTTGTTTATATTATTTGATATTCTCTTGATATTATCTATTTTCATCACACAAATTATAAGGACACAAAATCCTATTGTCGCAACTAAGATCGCGGCGGGACGACGAAAATAATTTAAAAAAAATAGAGGAGTCGCATTATAGTTTATTATGGAAAACTATAGAAAAACCTTAAAAAAGAATAATCTTTGAAACCAAATTTGGGTTCGGAAGTCGGTTATGTGTGGGGAAGGTATTAGCACCCCACAACTCCCATCTTAAGACGATTGTTGTGGGGTGCTAATACTTTCCCCACACGTAACCGACTCTTGAACCCAAATTTGGTTTTGAAGACCATTATTTTTTAAGGTTTTTCTATAGTTTTCCATAATAAACTATGGTGACGACTCTATGTACCTTTTAAATTATTTTCGCCATCCTGACGCGATCTCGATTGCGATAGATGGCGACTCCACTAGGGAAGTTTTGGAGAGTTAATCCTATTAGTTGAGTGTGCGAAAGGTATGTTGTTTTTATATATTCATTTTCCCCTAGTTTTTGTTTTACTTGGTGTATATTTATCTATCTTTATTTGTGTTGATGTCATCTTTACTTGTTTTGATGTCCTCATATGATTATATTGTTGAAATTGTTGAACCCTAGGGTAGAAGACAATTGCTATATCTGTTTAGGAATTTTCTGGTTATTTTGCAGGTCTGGGTTTGGGTAGTCTTAGGTTGCTCCATTCACACATTACACATGTTAGGCTAGTGCATTCATTTTAATATTGGGGTCCCATACCTAGACCTGATTAGCCATAAGGAGTGGAGCTCCAACGATTGTTATGCTAGATCTCGAATCTACTTAACTATTGTGAAGACTTCATCAAGAGTTTGCTTCCTCTTGACATGTCACATCTGTTAGGTCGCCTATCGTTGTGGATTATGTTCTGAGGTTGACTTCAGCTCTAGAGGCCAATGAGATTATTTAGAATTATTGCTTGAATTATCACGAAAAAGCCCATAGACCAGAAAATAGATTTTCTCTACACCTTCTAGGACACAAAGGGAGCATGCATTATTTCTTTATTCTTTTTAATCTTTTCATTTTTATAAAATTAAGTAATTAATTTTCAACTGTGTCATATTTGCATCAATGTATAAATAATGGCCTCTAGAGGCGCATGCATGCATTACATCCACATCTTGTCTTCATTCATGCATGGTACCATGCACATAGTTTTAAGGTAAATAACATTCTTACATTCACTTGACACATAGCATGGATCCACTTTGGATTCATGTCACAATGTTTAATGCATAATATTCATCCTATTGGTTTTTCATGCCACCTTGCGTAGTACATACCATACATACACTCGCATGCATATGTATAGGTAGTTTCCAAATTTGTAGCATCTTGCATTTTCATGTCACTTTGCATAACACATAACATGCATCAACACCACATCTTGAAAAAAAGTTTCACTATAATAAATTTAAAATTAATTGTTTCCTATTTTTTTGTTAATAAATTCATGGAATCTTGCGAAAGGTGAACAAAAAATAAGAGGAGAAAATAAATTATTCTTTGGTCAAATTAGTTAGTTGAATAAATAGATTTTTTTATGAAAAGTGGCATGCTTTTGAAACATTGCTCTAATATGTGTACATGGGATTGCTCAAATTCATTTCCTTTCCCATGCCCTCATAAATCTTCCTTTTGTATTCCATGAAGATCATCATAAAGAGGGCATGTGCCCTAGAATGAATTTAAATTGAAGTGGATCTTTGAACATAGAAAAAAGGAAGGAAAACAAAAAAAAATGAAGAAAAGTTTGCTAGACTGAAAACCCAAAAGGGCAGTCTAGGAAAAAATTAAGACAACAAAAAATAGAAAATAATACAAAAAGAAAATAAGGGCAAAAAAGGGGCAACCTCTAATGTGATTGAATTTTTTTCCCTTTGGATTAATGCTTTTGAAATTAAAACAATCATGAGTTGAAAGGATGTGTAGCCATATTTCTTTATCAAGAAAAAAACTGATCTTCTTTGTTACCCATTTTGAGCCTATAAAAAATCAAAATTTTGTTTCTAATTACCCTGAACAAAGGTCACATTCCCACTGAAGTTAACATAATGTTTGCATCTATTTCATTTGACTTGTAATTCACTAATAAAAAATAAATAAAAAAGTTTGGAAAGACAAAAAAAATTGGTTATGCAAAAACAAAAAGAAAAAGAGAAACAAGATTTGGAAAGTGAAAAAAAAAAGTGATGAACAAAGGTAGTCAAATGAATTTTAGGTGCAACATTAGATAAAGACCCTTGTTTTAAATAACCTTTATACCATTTATTTTAAGCCTTCAATATCTATTTTTTTATATCCCTTAGCCTTGGACACAATACAAGCCTAATAGAGTCCACACAAATCAATGATTGGTTGTTGTTTTTCAAAAACTTTAATTTAGAGTAAAATATTTTGTCATGTTAAGAAGTTTGTCCAAAAAAAAAGATTGAAAAATGTTCAAAGATTTGCTTTCAAACACTGGGGTAGTTTATTTTTGGTTGACATGTTTCCATAGAGATCAAAATTAACAGGAGTGGTCAAGTTAAATCAAGGTTATGCCCTTTCATTCTCTCATTCTTCATTTGTTTCCTATCATATTTTCTACTTTGAGCCTAAAATTTGATCTACCTTTCTCCTACCATTACTCATTATTCTCACCTTGAAATAAAGTGGGGAGACGTTTTACTTGTTGTTCATACCTTATAGTCAGATATCTTGAATTTGGACAATTATTGACTTTTATTGTCAGGCTTACATTGGGGCAACTAATATGAAGTCTCCCATTATTTTCAACATTCTCATGATATCAACAATTGGGGCAAGCTTAAACACATTTTGCACCCCGAGACCAATCTATACCCTCAAATTGGGACAAATTTTGAAGTCTCCATCTTTTTTATCAATAACTGGGACAAGCCCAAACACACTTCATGTCCTGAAGTTAACTCTTAACTATCAAATTGGGGCAACTCCTTAGTCAATAACCTCATCTAAGCCCTTCCAAGAACTTTGGCAATTTCGTGTATGTCACTCAAATAATGTTCAAAAAGCAATGGTACAGAAAATAGTTTCTCAATAAACTAATCAGACCAAGGAATATTTTTCAAAGAAAAAAATCAAAACAGAAGGATTCCATAAATCTAAAAATAACAACAAATTGAGGATCAATTGAAATAAGTTTCATACAATGTAAAAGGTGAAAAAATACATGAGGGCATGCTTCATGCATAGATTCATATTTAATCATACATACATCATTCATTTTTGTGAAAAGAAAAAAATTAACAAAGGAACTTTCATCATGCATTCACACATTAATTCATACATCAAAGTTTCAAATTTTGTTCATGTAAAAAAAATCATAACATGTGCATCATAAACTAATATTGTTAGTGCTCAAAAAGAAAATCCACAAGTCATGCCAACATTATCATTCACCATGCATGCTCGAAATAAATATAACAGCATTATCACACGTCATAATCAATGTTAAAAAAATAATACATAGCATGTGTCAGCATTTTTATGCGCATATAATGTAAATGTTAAAAAAAAGTCATAATAAGCATCAACATACTCATGCATTCTTAAAAAGAAAATTTATACCAGGTGTTAGCAACTGCATGCATTCATACACATGACATCAATTATCAAACAAAAAATATCCAAACATGTGTTAGCAAAATTAGGTTCTATGTAGTATTTGGTTCAAAAAGAAAAAAAAAAAGAGTCGCACACATGCCAACATATTCATGCATATATCATATTAGCATATTCATGCACATATCATATTATGTTAGCATATTCATGCACATATCAAACTATGTTAGCATATTCATTCATGCATAAATAATTTAAATGCTCAAAAATAAAAATTCATAACATGTCTTAATCATCATGCATCATAGTTCTTTTTCATGAAATGAAAAAAAATTCTTGTCACTTTTGGGACCGAAACCCTCTTCATTCACATGAACGATTGTCGAATCCTTTTGTCTCAAAATGAAGAAAATGAGATAGATACAAATTTTGCTTCTTTAATATTCCTCGGATTGATGGTCCTCTTCATTCATATGAATTACCTACATATCCTCAAGCCCAGTTTCGCACTGGCCCTTCAAGCCTAGTTTTATCTGGCCACCTCAAGCCTAACTTTGTCTAGCCCTTAAGGCCAATTTCGCACTGGCCCCTTAAGCCCAGTTTCATCTTGCCACCCCAAGCCTAGCATTGTCTAGCCCCTAAGCCCAGTTTATTTGGCCCAAGCCTAGTTTCGTACTGGCCCCTAAGCCTAGCTTTGTCTAGCCCACAAGCCCAGTTTTATCTGGCCACCCCAAGCCTAGCTTTGTCTAGCCCTCAAGCCTAGCTTTGTCTAGCTCCCGAGACTAGCTTTGACTAGCCTTTAGGCCTAGTTTGTCTAGCCACCCTAAGCCCAGTTTTATCTAGCCCCTCAAGTCCAGTTTCGCATTGGCCCCTCAAGCTAGTTTTATCTGGCCACCTTAAGCCTAGATTTGTCTAGCCCCTAAGCCTAGTTTTGCACTGGCCCCTTAAGCCTAGTTTCATCTAGCCACCCAAAGTTTATCTTTGTCTAGCCCTCAAGCCCAGCTTTGTCAGGCCTAAGCCTAGTTTATCTGGCCACCAAGCTCAGTTTTGTATAGCCCTCAAGCCCAGCTTTTTTTGGCCCAAGCCCAGTTTATTTGACCACCAAGCTTAGTTTGGTTAGCTCTCAAGCCTAGCTTTGTCTAGTTGTAAGACCCAAGAAATTTAAATAATTAATTAAATAATTATTTAATAAATGCGGGTAATGGGAGCCTTTAAGACATTTAATGCGAAGTGTTATGATGTGAAAAAGTACTAGCTCAAATGGTTGAGAGTACTTTATTGTGTGAGAGGACTTGGGTTCGAGTCCTATGTATGTCAATTGTAAGTTATTTTAATTTGTGCATTATTTTGATAATATGTTTGAATGTGGTTAGTGATAATGTAATCCTAAAATTTTAGGAATTATCACTAAATTGGGTGGTTGTGTTCAAACCTTGTTAGGGCCGAAATTAACTTTCTTTTTGCCAAATTTTCTTTTGGCGTGAATGGGAAAAGGCAGAGGAAAACCCTAGTTGCTAAGAAAGGCAGCCTAGTGGGGGCTAAGAAACACTTTGGTAATGGTTATTGAATAGCCATTAATCAAATTTTAATTGATTTTCGTTAAATGGAGTAGAGGGTGATTAATGGGGTATTAACTTAGAGAGAGGAGAGAATTAGAGGGGACGGAAGCACTACATTTTCGTATTAGCATTGGGTATAGGTTTTCCAGAAGAGTTGTGCTGCCTTGGGAGAAGAATTAAGGCTGAAAGCTGTTGTTGGAGTGCACAAAAAGGTTAGGAGAGTTTTAGTTGAAGGACACACATTCCAAACTCGAATTTGAGCAAGGATTCCAAGTATGGGGAGTTGTCTCGTATGGTTTATTTTCGTATTTGAATAAATATGCTTTGCCATGTATCATTGTATGAAATTCCCCTCTCTGTGACGTTTCTCGAGGTTTCTGGGTTTCTGCCCAGAAACCGCCTGGCGGTATGAACAGAGCCACCAGGCGATGCTGCAAATTTTGCCTATTTTGTTGGGTTCTGGCATGAACCGCCTGGCAGCAATGAATTTCTGCCAAGCGACGCGACGTTGTCCATGGTTCTGATTGTGCATTGTTTGGTGCAGAAGTCATTTTGACTTTTGAATGCGTTTTTGGGAAATAGTATTATGTGTTGATTGTTATAACATGTATATGTATTTGGGGTATGATGGTGCTTGGAGGAAATCAGGTATGATTACCAATGAGCAGAATCTGGATTGTTGGAAGGGAAAAGGGATGAATTAATCTTTATAGACCATTGAGTATATGATGTGTAAGGGATAATGCTAGGTGTGTGGCTTGAAACATTTTATGCGAATTGGTGTGGTTGGGTGTAATTAGGTCCTGTGCCAAATTAGGAGAAGTTGTAGATTCCTCGCAGGTGCAGAATTCTGGTTTGGTGTCCAGCTACTGATGCACCACCTGGTGACACCCTGCTTGCCGCCAGGTGACTACTGGTTCAAAGGCAGATTTGTGTCATTACATGGTTAGGTGCATGAGAGGTTATTAGAGTGAATTGGACTAGAGGAATTAATCGATAAAATGGGAAGAGTTAGTGTGTAGGAATTCGTGGTGATAAAGGCAATTGGGAAAATAGGATGGTGTGTTAAGTTGGAAGTGGCTTGGGAATTAGTATGGGTTTTATCTTGGGTAGTTCATTGGTTGGAAATGAGAAGAAAAAGATGTAGAATACTAAATAAGAAGGGTTGGGAAATGGGACAATCATATCTTAGAGGACTGATGCAAAAATCATAAATTGGGTGGCATTGATTGGGAGATATGTGAGAGGGAAATGTGGTACTATTGCAAGGGGATATAAGCATATTGAATACTCTAAAATATAGTGTGTCACTTATATAAGTTAGATTAAGCAATTGGAGATTGATAGAAGGATTGGAAGAACTCTATGTCTTGAATAAAGAGATTTGGGGATTTCAATTTATAGGTATTGAAATCATGAATGGAATGACAAGTTGACAAGAATTAGAATCTAAGGGAGGAGAATACATTAATACCTTTGGGAGGTATAGAAGATAGTAGGATAATCTGATTTTGAGTGCTAAAACAGTAGTTGGTGCGCTACTGTTATAGCGCCTGGCGGCACGGGTGTGACCGCCAGGCGATAGGAGTAGTAGGGAGGGTCCTACAACGTGTGGCGCCTAATGGCAGAGTGTGCTCCGCTAGCCGATGGCCCTAAAATAGTGGGTCTGTCTGGAGCCTGGCGCTTGGCGGCAAGCGGGTTCTGCCAGGCGGTCTGCACTGGTTTCGCTTGATGGCGCTGAGGCTACGCCAGGCGATAATGCTGCGGACAGTGGCTTGTGTGTGTTGCTTTTAGCAGTGACGCACTCACAAGATTTTTGACTCATACAAAAATCTAGACTAACACCCTGCAAGAATCACAATTACAAACCTGAAATCACATCAGGCAAAAAACTAGAGGCACAAGAACTACAGAAGCTGATGGTAGCTCTCCCTAGCCAACCATACATGTGTTCTTCATGCTAATCCCAAGCCAAAATGCCTTCAAGACCAACCAAGATCTTCAAACAACACGTTGTAGTTGTGTATTGCAAAGAGAGAGAGGGTTTTCTAGTGATGAATTACAAGTTTTCGCGCTCTAAAACTCATAATTGTACCCCTCTCAAAAACACAAGTTATATATAGTCTTGTTTAAGTGAAATCAGTCGATTGAATTTTCCATACAATCTCTTGATTTCACTTGACTTAAGTGAAATCAGTCGATTGAAAAACAATTCAACTAATTGAATACATTCATACCATAAACTATATACAACAAGCCTTTTAACCTGTTAAAACTCATTTTAACATATTAAAAAGGACACATTAAGACTAACAAGACATCAAACCTATGCCATATAGCCTACCAACATGATATAACATCTAATCATTACATTTAACACATTATTTCCATATTTAATACACTAGAAACATAATCTTCAAGTTGATCTTCATTAATCTTCATCAAACACATGTGATCTTCATGCACTTGGCTTTATCAAATCTTTACTTCAAGCTTGCTTGTGCCAAAAAATTGATTATTGTCTTAGATTTTCAAATCAATCAATGTAAAGTCTCAATCAATTTGTTAGGATTCTTATTTTTAACCAAAGTACAGTCTCAATTAACAATAAGAACTTTTAGATTGTCTATAGTAAATTCAACCAAAGTATAGTCTCAATTAAATTTTAGTATAGTTAATCATGTTTATTCCTTTTTTTGCCTAACCAAATAAAAAGCTTATCAATCAAACTAAAGTCTTGACTAATTTTAGTTAAGATGATCACCTTTAATCATAGTAAAGCCTCAATTATTTGTAAAAACTTATTTAATCACATGAAAAATTCTAAATTAAATCAAAGTAAAGTTTCAATTGAATTTAAAAACCCTTCGACTCATATGATTAACATGCATATAGATTTAACACTTTGCTAATTAGCTAGAATGTAAAACCATTACTTTTTATTTGAATCAGAAAAAAAAGACATTTATAAAATAAAATTTCAACAATAATAGAAAGAACAAAGAAATTATGTTAATCTAACATCAAAATCCATAATGAAATTACAGTGGAACCAAATCTACAAGCTTAGCCTTCCATGAAATCAAAATAACATCAAAATAGAATAAGAGAGAGCTACGAGAGAGGACGAAATTAGGCCCCCCTAAAGGGTTCCTAAACTCCAAAGTGCCTGATTTGCTTCTCTTTGGTCTCCGTATATAGAATTTGATTGAACTTTGGGTCTGACTTATTTGTTGATGAAATCTATTTTCTCATAATGTAATATAAATATCATGTATCCTTTTTGTGGTTGTTAATATCTAAAGGATTTGGAAAGATCTAACCAATTTTAAAAATATTTGGCAAATATTGTTTGTTGATAATTTCATATATAATTACGTGAATTATGTCTCATAAATTATAAACAACTAAATTTTTCTCAATTTTCCAAGTCAGTCCTTGCAATCAAACAATCCAAATTTGCAAAAAAAAAAAAAATTCAAAGATATCAATATTTGCATTTTAGTCCCTCTTGCTTTGACCATTTGACTAGACTTTGACTATCCAATATGACAACTTTGTCTCTCTCTCTCTCTCACCTTTTTCATCATGGCTGTTGCCGCGAAGTGTTATGTGTGGTGGTTCTTGCGTAGTCTTTGGGAGATAGAAGGATGGAGCTTCTGGTGGGTGGACTGAGTTGTAGTTGAAAGTGGCATTGTATGCAGTGATGGTGGCTCCAATGACACAGTGGTTGTGGCCGATAGTGGTGGTTGATGGGCTGGTACGAGACATGTTTGGAAGGTTGAAGATGATGGCGATGTGGCTTTGTTTCATTGGCTTAGATGTATGTCTAGGGTTATTACCATGTGGCATCATACGATTGGCAAATTTTGAAAGTGGAGGATAGTGACACATGTTGACACGTGTCTGTATCTAATTGGTTTGATTTTGTGAGTGGTAGGAGGAGTGAAAGTTAGGAAATCTAGGGTGTAGAAGTAGGTTTTGTATGGTCCATTTGAAAAAGATGAGAGTATAAGTAATGTAAGGGTTTAAGAAAGAATTTTCTAGAATTTTTTAATTTTTTCCTTATTCTAGAGGTTTTGTAACTTTATTCAATTTCTTTTCACATCTCAAATGAGATTAAACTTAACTTATCCATGAAAATATTTTATGCAACTAAAAAACAGTTTTTAAGACATTTTTATCGCAGAAGCTCATTAAGCCTAATTATCACAAATTCTAATTAAATCAATCTTTTAAGCACACAAATCAATTAATAGGTCGAACTCGGCAGATCTTCAACTAGGTCAACTTGGTCGATCTTTGGCTGCAGTGACTTGGCCGAACTTCGGTTGGGTTGACTTGGGCATTCTTTGGTCGGGTCGGCTCGACAAATCTTATGTTTGGCTGACTAGGTCGATCTTCGGTTGGGGCGACTCGACTGATTTTCTACTAGACCGACTCTACCAAACTTTGGCCAAATTGACTCGATCAAACTTTGGTTGACCTTCGATCCAGCCCGAATTGTCCAAACTTTGGTAGGGAATGCCTTGACTGACCTTTGGTTCAGGCCGAATCGGCCAACCTTCGACAAGGGATAAGCTTTGGCCGGGCGACTCTAGCCGACATTTGATCGGGACTGACTCAAACTAATCTTCAATTGGGCTAATTCGGTCGACCTTCGTCCTTGATCAAGTTGACTAAGCTTGACTTAGACAGAGCTTCGACCGGGTACACTCCAGTCGATCTTTGACGAAGGCTAATGCGAACCAATGTTTGATCTAGGCCAACTTGTACTAACATTCAATCGAAACCGACATGGCTAATTCAAGATGACTTAAAAGCAATACCAATTATTATAATTTGAATCTTAATTGGAGCTTTTTCCCATTGATGTATAAATCTACTTTCCAAATATCTTTAATATTATTTTTATATACACAATATACTTTTAAAAATAAAATGAGATAATTAATTTGCAATACGTACGAGTATATATATATATATATATATATATATATATATATATATATATATATATATATATATATATATATATATATATAAATCAATCAAACTGATTATACTCTTACGTACTCAAATATATATTTATGTGGAAATAATAATTAACAATATTTATTAGAATTTTATTATTATTTAGTTTGCATAATCATTTAACTTACATGTTCGTAAAAAATTGGTTGTAACATCCTAGCCAAATATTATATATTTAAATAAAATTAATAATAAATAAATAAATATGATAACATTTCTTTCACACATTTCCCAAAATGCGGGAAAATAAAATTTTATTATAAGTGCCAAAACGTTGAAAGCATAAAAATTTAATTCAAATCCTTACATCTACAAATCCAAATTTAAAATCCAGATTACAGAAAAATAATATAAAATTATAGAAATAAAAATATCCTCGAGCTGCCCCATTCTGACGCCAAGTCTCACCAGCACCTCCTACAACATCATTTGCTCCCACCCATGTAACGAGTTACATGATCATCACCAAAAACACACAAATAGGGTGAGCTTAACAAAATAAAAGTGCAATACACAAAATATCAAATAATCATTCAATATTCCAAACACTTCTAATGACCCCAAGTCTCACACCCCAACCTTCATCACTTCCTTTGTACGCCTCTTGATTATACACCGTTTGATGATTACATTGATCGATCTTTTGCTGCCACGAGTTTCTATTCGCCCCTCTGACTACAGACCACCACCTAATAGTCCACACGCGGGAATAAATTTGCCACGACCACGATCCGCAACACCAAGTGGAATTCTCTAATACGAACTGCAATCCGTATTTGTCCCAAGACTACCAAACTCCTCAATAACACCAAGGAGGGCAATCTTCCGAAACCCATCCGTACGAGCCACGATCTCGCACACTCCACTGAACTTCCAAAACCACTAGGCTACAACCTCGAGTGGCCACATGCTATCCCAATACAAGTTGCACACGTAATTGGGCCCCCAGCAAAGCATCGTCTCAAGACCTCCATCCAAGTTGTGTAGAATCCTCGATGCGACCCAGCGTTGTCTGTTTCTAGACTGTCTGTTACTAGCTATTGTTAGAATTCTACACCAGTAATGCGAAATTACTGGTTTTAAATACAACATAATCAATCCTAACACGCCAATCATCAAAGCACACATTTAGAATACCTACTTGCATATTTTTACAGTTCAACATGCCTCAAATTACATCACCACAATTCATATGCACCAATCATGTATACGCACTCATGCATTCACAATTTGAGATCATGCCAACACTTGAGTTTGGCCAAACATACACAATGCTTATAGGAATCTATAAGGTAACAACCAAATTATGCATATAATGTAATCCAGTTAAGAAAAAAAACACAAATATCTTAACGTAAACCATGAAAACAAATCCAAGCACCAATCAACCTTATATTGGTTCCCATCCAAGTTTACGTAAATATTAAACATAGTACTTTAATATATTATAAGTTTTCATCCATTTACTTTACGTTATATATATATA
>Ga0214543_1007682_pt1 | contig 18277 bp, 9 predicted proteins | sample CNSS2metaG_FD_160094 | JGI IMG/M metagenome (GOLD analysis project Ga0214543, IMG submission 160094) | Root nodule microbial communities from cowpea collected in UCLA plant growth center, Los Angeles, California, USA - CNSS2 | ecosystem: Host-associated > Plants > Roots > Nodule | place: USA... | reverse complement strand
ATATAGTGTTGCTTATTTAATTAAAGTTATATGAATTTTGTTATGTTTTGCATTGTGATAATTGTGATTTGTGAATACAAATTTTCTTTTTCTAAATAGGTGAGAGGTGATAAATTTATGTTAGAAATATTATGATAAAGAGTAAAATAATTGATTTTTTTTTTGAAAGAGGAAGGCTTGTGATAAGATGAAAAAAAAAATTTACATTAACTAAACTTAAGAAATTTCATGAGAACCAAGTATTCAAGACAATAAAAAACAAATCTCTAACTTTCCTAGGATTACATATAATGAATTTAAAAATTCATTAAAACACGATCCGGGAAAAACGTCCTCAAATTTGACATTACCCACCAAATCAAATTGATGAGGTACAAAGGGCTTATCAAAATGGTATTCATGGTTTATATCATGATATAATAACGAATGATAGTCATATTTTTTTGAATTCTACTATTATGTATGCTTGTTTTAAGCCGAAGAAATGAAAAAAAAGATTCTAACTAAAAAAAATTATATGTAACAAATTTAATTTGGCGCCCCTAAATTTTTTGTCCAAGTTCCGCCACTGCTCCCTATCCCCATCAAGAGAGAAGACCCAAAGGAAAATAAAGGTGCTCTACAGGAGGAAGATCACTGTATCATTAGTGCTCTCTAATATTATCATTATGGTCAATTCAGATATGCTACCGTTTACTATTTACAGCATGATTATCAATATGAGATATTGTGTATGAGTTTATGATTGATTATTAGGATCATATTCTGCGTTTTTACTTACCTTAACCTTATAGACTTTACACCCCTTTCTGACCCTAGTTTACCATGGATGCATATTTCAAATGATTTTATATTTGGGCTTCCAAAGTCAAGATAAATAAGAGTAAATCCTTATGGTAGTTGACCGATTTTCTATAATAACCCATTTTATTTCCATAATGTTCATGTTGCATGTTGTATTGCAAATATCTTCTTTGAGGAAGTAATTAAGAGGCACAAACTTCCTAAAAGTTTTTTAGCCACTTTCTAGAAGATTCTATGGGGAATATTAGGAACTAAAATCATGTTTTCTACAACTTGTCATCTACAAATAAAATTTGTTAATAAAACTTTGTTTAACCACTGAGGTGCTTCATTTCAGTGATTCAAATAGATGGAGAAGAACATTTATCTGATATAAAGTTTAAATACAATAGAGTGACTAACATCATAACTTTCGATTCTCATTTTGAGTTTGCATATGAATTAACTCCTTTAAAATCTGTTAACCTTGCATTTATTCCAACTTCTAGCCTATTTTGAAAATGATAGATTTGAAAAATCATAATTTATTAATTAACTACGTACTAAAGTCAAAACAATATGTTAACCATGTTAATAAAAAAAAAATTGGAGGTCATATTTGAACCAAGATATTGGGTTTAGATTCCCTTATGAAAGAAAATATTTCTTTTTCAAAGGAAGTCTAAACTATCACTACTAAAAAAACTCATATTTTTTGTCAATTTTGTTTTGAAAATTTTTTTGTAGAAAATACTTATAAATTTGTTGAGAAAAAAATTACAAGAAATTGCTATCAATTTTCTCACATGAATCTTTTAACATGTGTTTTGTGCTGAATGAAGTGTACCAAACCATAAGTGGACATTTGACAGTTTGTTAATTTTTTGTTTTTTTATAATCTATCAAGTAATCAAGTCGTGACAATAAATAAATATTTTAGAGAATATAAAATAAGTGATACATGTTTTAGAATGTGTTAAATATTGTCAAACTTTCAATAGGACTATGTATTTACAATGTCCATTTATAAAGCTTTTATATAGAAAGTTTATTAACAACTATGCTAAATATGCATAAGGAAACAAATTATGTATTATTAAGTCATAATACATACACTCATGTTTTTAAATTATATATGTTTTGAATTGTTTCCTTATCAAACTTCTATATTAACATATTTACATTAATGTATAGAATATTTTGTACAGTTCGCAATGATCAAGCAAACATTATATCTTAGTAAAAGAAATGCAACAACAATCATCTCCAAAATCCTATATAAACCAATCAATAAGTTTTCAATAAGTTTATATTGTGCTTTCTTTAAGAATTATTTCTTTTGGTAATCTTCAAGATTTTTGTCTCAAGAAAAAACTAAGAATTAATAATTAGAAATTATTTGTGTACTCGCTATAACAACTAAGAGTCTTATTATTCAAAATACTTGCTTACTTTAACTTATTATTTAAAATTAATTATCCTTATATTAAATTTACTTTTCTTCATTATAGATATTCACCTTATTCAAAATTAATCATCATTGCAATGTGATCTTTGTTATTTTTAATTTCATAAATTATTTACTATATACAAAAACTAACTTAAAATTAAAACCAATGTGTTCATTCCAAATTTCTCACAAAAAAATTAACATTTTTGATTAAATAAATAAGTTATTAAATAAAAAACAACTTATTAAAAAAGTTAAAATAAGTTGAAAAATAAATTAATTAAAAAAAATAAACAAACTATCAAAGTCATGTTTAGATACACCATTTAAAATATTATTAAATAAATTAAAATCATGAATATCTGAGCAAGATTTCTCTAAACGAAATTAAAGGGTATTTATTAGCACGATTTCTTAAAAAAAACGTGCTTAAGAGCACCATCTCAATTAAGAAAAATTATCAAATTTAAAGTTTTGTTTGTAAACCACGACTTTAAAATAAAAAAAGTCACGTTTTACAACAGAATTTACCTATATCCGAATAAAATTTAAAATTTATCCATTATGTCATACGATCTTTAGTTAAAATTTGAATTAGTTCTTCTTTAAAATTTTAACTAATTTAATCTTTCATCTAAAGATGATCATGGATTGAATTTTTAATGATCCAATTCTCATCTATTTTGGATCCAAATAATTGAATTAGATTTTCGATCTAAATCCTTTAAAAAAAAAGTAGATTGAATTTTTTTTTAAATCCATATCCAAATATTTAGATCAAGTTTAAATTCAGATCCAAATATTTGGATCAAGTTCAAAATCCAAAATCCATTTTTCATAAAATTAAATTAAATTGAATTTTCTAAAACTTTTGTCCATAGGACCGACACCATAGAATTTGACAGATTTTTTGTCGGGACCAACGAGGCCAAATTTCAGTATGGGATAGACTCGACTGACTTTTGGTCGGGGTCGACCGAATTTTGGTCAAGCTTGACCGAATTTTTGTTGAGCTCGACTTGGTCAAATTCAACCAAATTTTGGCTAGGGTCGACTCAGCCGAATTTTAGCTGGGGTCGACTTGGCCAAATTTGAATGAATCGACTTGACTGAATCCGGCCAAATTTCGACCAGGGCCGATTTTGCCTAATACGACCAAATTTTGGCCATAACCAACTTAGCCAAATATGACCACATTTGGGCCAGGGTATGATCAGTCAAATCTCGATCAGGGTTGACTCCAGTAAATTCGTCGGTCGGGATCGACTCGGTTGAATATGAGCAATTTTCGATCACGACTGCCTTAGCTGAATACAATCAAATTTCATTTAGGACTTACTCGACCGAATATGGCTAAATTTGGGCTAGGGTCGGCTCAACCAAATTTTGGTCATGGCTAACTCGACTGAATTTGGCCAAATTTAGGTTGGGACCCACTCACCTGAATACGACCAAATTTCGGTTGCGATCCACTTTGCCGAATACGACCAAATTCAGACTAGGACCAACTCGGCCAAATTTGGTCGAGGCCAACACGATCGAATTTCGACCAGAGCCGACTCGACTGAATTAGGCCGAATTTCGGTCGTGGACGATTCAGTTGAATACGACCAAATTTTGATCGTGACCGACTCATTTGAATACGGTCAAATTTCATCCTGGGTCGTCTCAGCCGAATACGACCAAATTTGGGTCAGGGGCGACTTGGCCAAATCTCAATTGGGGCCAACTCGATTGAATTCGACCAAATTTTGACCAGAGTCAACTAGGTTGAGTACGACCAAATTTTGGTCCCGGTCATCTCGGTTGAATGCGGTCAAATTTTGTTTGGGTTGAGTCAGCCCAATGTAGTCAAATTTGGGCCGGGATCAACTCGACCGAATACTTCCAAATTTTATCTAGGACCGACTGGACCAAATTTCAAGCAGGACCGACTTGACTAAATTCGACCAAATTACGTATAGGGTTACGCCAACTCAGTCAAATACGACTAAATTTGGGCTAGTCCATCTCGACTTTTAGCCTAACCTAACCAAAAATATAAATTAAAAATTTGGATTATCCATTTTGAAAATCTAGATTTAGAGAATGGATATCCAATCCATAAAATATATAAAATGTAGATCAGATTGAAATCCAAATCCAATAAAATGAATTTTAAATGGATTGAATTTTTAATAAAATAAATATTAAATGGATTGGATTAGATAAAAAGTAGATTTGATCATGAAAATTGGATTTTTTGCCCACTCCTTCATCTTTATAAATATGTGGATTTAGTCCTTTAAATATTTTTTTTAAATTTATTTGACGTTTTCCGGCTAACATTGAAGAGAAAACATGTAAACGGTGTAAACAAAATAAAATATTATAATGAAATATTTTTAAAATGTTAAATAAACTTAATAAAATTTGGTTAAAAAAACTAAATCCACGTATTTACAAAGTTGAGGAACAAAATTACTTCAAAATTTTTAAAAGGGACTAATTCAGATTTTCACTCAAAATAAAAACATCAAAAACATATTTAACAATTTTTTGAACTTACCGGTGGTCTCTTTTATTACTGGTAATTTTAATGTTTTTATGTGGATAATATGTAATATAAAAATGACTAAATGTAGAATTTTAAAAACTTGGAATGTTAATCTAATTTGAAAAAAAAAACTAGTAATATTAATATAATTTACTTAAATTATTAAAATCTACAAAAATCATGAGTTATATTATATTTATCAACAAAAGGAGCACATCATTTAAAAAATTAACAAATAACCATAAATGGGTTTAAAAGTTGTGTCAGTCATCATTTCACCCAAACATTTAGTTTATTAATTATTCAAACCTGAACATCACAAGAGTCCTCTATGAACAAATGCAACACAAGTTCTAAGAGCTTTAGAGGAAAACAGAAAAAGTAGAATAGCTAGCATGATGCCACGTGTAACCAATCAGAACCCCCACTCCCTTATCCCACATCGATCACAAATCCGTTCTAATGCCACCACCAATCATGACCTCCAAATGCAATTATCCACAACCAACCACATTTTCACTGCCACATCATCCACCACACACCAAAAACCACTTCAAAGTCCTTACACTGTCTGAATAATCACAGGCCAAAGAAAGTGTGAAGATTTTGAGTTTTGAGCACAATGGCCTCCACCCAATGTTTCTTGCACCACCATGCTCTCACCAACCCTGCTAGAGCTTCACCACAGCGCCAGGTGCTGACTACCAAACCTAACCACATTGTCTGCAAGACACAGAAACAGGTTGTCCAAGAAGGTGATGCCACCACCACCCTTGTCTCTCGCAGGTTGGCCCTCACTGTGCTCATTGGTGCTGCTGCTGTTGGCTCCAAGGTCTCTCCTGCTGATGCAGCTTATGGAGAAGCTGGTATTTACCCTTTTGCACTTCTTTCATTGTTAAACTATTACCATCTTTCAAGGAGATTCTTCATGAAATGAGTTTCCTGGAGTTAAAATTATCTTATTTACAAATTTTTGCAAGTTTTTACAAATTATCTCTAATCCCTCAATCATGCAGAAAATTGTTGTCAAATGGGGCTGGTATGGCTGTTGTGGAATGCAATTTTGACATTTTGAGTTTAGTTTTGTGATCAAATATACACATTTTGTTCTAGAGAGAGTACCTTTAAGGAACCTGAATGGTGCTGTGTTGTCATATTGTCGAACTTTCACTTTACTTGGCAATGCTTTGTTGTTGTTTGTTTGTTTGTCAATGAAGAATAGGAATAGGTTATACTTAAGCTTTTATAGAAATTTATTTAGTTAAAAAGGTCAAATTTTTTGCCAATCAAAACCTCTTAGGCCTAACAGATCTGTGTAGTTTCAGACACTGTTTTTTCTTTAACAAAATTTTGGTCCAAAGTCTAACTTATTTCCACTCCAGGTTTTGAATTCTTAAGGAAATTATACTTCCTTTGGTGTCATGATAGTTAGAGCCAAATAACTCTAATACTCTGGTTTTAATTCAACTGTTATTTTATTGTAAGGAAACTGTGCAGTTTACTTTGTACATTGCCAACTATATCTGGTTAGAGTTCAAAGATGAAAGAAACAGGGTGATGAGAACCAAACTGGGAAAGTTGCATAGGTCTAAGAGTGGCTTTCTTATTGCCCTTTGGCTTTGAACCATAATCCCACTTAAACATATTGCAGAAATTATAATTGAAAGAAAGAGGTTAGTGAGGGGGTTAGAATATTTTTCTTATAACTTGACCACAGAATTTCTGATATTATGTCAGTGAACCAACTATCTCAAAACACCAAAGAATAGTTTTTATCTAAAGTACAATTGATTTTATTGCAGCCAATGTGTTCGGAAAGCCAAAGACTAACACAGACTTCCTTCCATACAATGGAAATGGATTCAAACTCTCAATTCCCTCAAAGTGGAACCCAAGCAAAGAGGTTGAGTACCCAGGCCAGGTTCTTAGATATGAGGACAATTTTGACACAACAAGCAATGTTGCTGTCATGGTCACTACAACTGATAAGAAATCCATCACTGACTATGGTTCTCCTGAGGAGTTTCTATCTCAGGTAAACTCATAGCTTTTGGCTTGTTTTCTACTTAACAATTAAGGTTCATATTCCATATTATAACCAGTGTGTATGCATGATTTACAATAGTCTTGAGTGAAGCTTCCAAAATCTAAGCGAATAATGTCTATGAAGTTTAAAGATAATGACAACAGTGTTGCTGGCTGAAATTCAAGACTAGAGTTTTTTCCCTTTTGCAGGTGGATTATTTGCTAGGGAAACAAGCCTTCTTTGGCCAAACTGACTCTGAGGTAATTGATTCATATTTTATGAATAGCCTTATGACATACATTTTTAACCTTACTATTGTCTGTTATCCTTTCTTTTTCATTTTTTGTAAATGCAAACAAATTGTTGTTAAGAAGTCAATGAAGTAAAAATGAGAATGTTCATAGGAAAATAGTGTATGAAAACAAAAGAACTATTACATATTTGACGTTTACTTTTAATCATAGCAAGACCTGTTTAAATCTTGGCACAAAACATAAGATGAATAATTACAATCTATAATTTGATTAGAATATACCGTCATCCAATCATAAATTGTCATTTACAGTAAACAGTGCAAAGTTTACACTGATGTGATTTTCAAATGGTTATGTAAAAATCTTAACACTTGTAGTGTATGAAATTAAACGCAATAAAAGATTTCTATTCTTATAACAAATTCTATAATCTTTTGAGTTTGATCATCAAGAATGCACCAAAAATCATTGCATATGCTAACTGCTTCTGAACTTTAATTTCTCAGGGTGGTTTTGATTCCAATGCTGTAGCAACTGCAAACATCTTGGAGAGTGCAACACCTGTGATTGATGGGAAAAAGTACTACAGTTTGACTGTGTTGACAAGAACAGCTGATGGAGATGAAGGTGGCAAGCACCAGCTGATTACAGCAACTGTGAAAGATGGGAAACTATACATCTGCAAGGCTCAAGCTGGAGACAAGAGGTGGTTTAAGGGAGCAAGAAAATTTGTGGAGAGCACAGCAAGTTCCTTCAGTGTTGCCTAAGAACATGGTCAATGTTCACTCTGCATGTAAATCATCTTGAAGGGGTGTGTATGTCTTGAATTATGTGCTTTTTGTCCACAAGTTCCATTATTTGAGGCAGTTGGTTGGAGTAAGAACTTTGATTCTTAATTTTTCATGTCTTCTCAGGACTTGCCCTCATCTCTTGTAACCCTTTTGGATTAAGCATTATTTTAAGTTGCTATAAGCCATATTAAGAACCATTATGTTTATAAAAGGCTCCGGGGCCCTTTTTTCAAGGTGCTTGAAATATTTTGTAACAATTTTTTTATTTTATTTTAAAACATAACTTTATTAATGGGAAATCCTACCCTAAGAGATACTACTGCTATCACATTCCATGAAAATTGAGCAGAAGTAATTAGGTTGCACAACCACAATCACAAATATGCAACAATGGCAGCTAGTAAGTGCATGTTAAGTACCTTACATGGGCTCAAGCGTAAACAACAATTCAGATGCCAGCATCTCACTATTCATTTCATAATATTTGGTTATCTTTTTTCCTTGAATTAACTTTTGAGGTTTAGGTTTAGCAAAATACAATTGTAACATGGTATATTATTATTATTATTATTTTGTTGGTGCAAAGGAAAACATAAAAGAAACAAAGCTAATAATCCATAGCAGACAACAAATCTTCTCACAAAATTTCTCAAACTTCCAAAAGCATTCATTTCCATTGAGTTTTCTCTCTCATTTAGCTACTTATCCACAACACCATTAGTTCCCGGTGAATATGGGCAAAGGTAATATCTCAATCCATTAATACCAAAGACCTAATAATGTTCAGCTTGTTGCCATGAACATGCAAAGATACAAGGTTTCTATTCCACCCACAATTGACCCAACAATGTTGAATTCCTTTACGTTCAAAAGTTTTACATGAATGTGATCTCACCCACTCGTATTTTGGAAAAATCCAAACCTCCAAATAGACACTCTGTCTCTAATCACTCCTCCTATCTACAACATGTTAGGGATTCTAGCTTCCATCAACATTTACTTTGATTTGAGCCAATAATCGATGCACCAGTGTTGAAGAGTCATTGCCTCTAACATTTATTTTAAAAATTGCATATGTGAAGAATTCAAGAGTTCCTCACTCAGTGGAGACAGATGAGGTTAGCAAATATATAAGAAGAAAGACCCACAAACCTAATGTCTTAAGGTTTTGGATTTGAGTTGGTGTCAGGTCTCCTATATATAGGTTGATCAATGGCTTGAGACTCATTAGATCCACATCTCCTAGGTTTCATACAAAGTATCCCCAATATGTCAATTTGAAAACCCATCAATTGGAATAATCTATGAGAAGATTTATATGAGTGCAAAACTCATGGCTAGAACACTTTCGAGGTGGAAGGGGAGTTTGTATTGTGTGAAGACTTATACTTGGTAGTAAGATTGTGAGGAACTCAAGTATGAAGTAAGGAGTCCCACATTGAGTACAGATGAGTGAGATGAATAATATATAAGGAAAACATAATGTATAAACTAGTCCACGCAAAACTACAATATGTAAAATAGTTGACACTTGTAACTCAACCAAAACTGATTATTTTACTAATGAATTCATCAAACATAATGAATTCAACCTCTTTCAATATGACTTGCAATAATTATCGTCCATTACATTAATATGTAGTTAAATACCCCAACTAACACCACTACTATTTTCAATGTAATTATCTTTTCCTCATATCAACAAGTTCAATTACATAATTAATTTAACTACCCATGAAATTGATTTAGCTTGATTCCTTCGTGAAGAAATACCTAGATTACTTAAGGAAGATCAAGTTGACTCCTCTATGAAATTTCTCTAATATCCAACGTTAAGATTGAAGACTTATAACTAGATATTTCTACTCTTATTCCTAGTGGTAGGATATACCATAGTATTTACCCAGATCCTAATTTTTACAAAAGAGTTTTCCAAATGCAATTAAAATTATAAAACTACATTTTAACATATTAAAATAGAGTAGTATAAAATCTTTTGAAATCGTAGAAAAGTTCAATATGGATAATTGGTTTTAACATTAAATTTTTTTCCCTTGAATTGACCATGGTTCTAAGTAAGCTTAATTGCTTAAAATGAGTATCTAATCGATTAAAATGATCTTTGATAAACACATATGAACATCTTAACAAATTAAAAACAACTTTTAATCGGTTGAAATCTTCTTATTAACAAGTTAATCTCTAAAAAAAGATACAAGCTAATAAAAAACACACTCTTTAAACATATAGGTCCTTAATCTTCAAGGCAAGATGACTTGATAAGGTTGGATTCATCAAATTTTTATAGAGCACAATAGTAATCTAAACAATCTCTTCTTATTTGATGAAGATAACCTTCTAACATAGAGAAATCTATCTCATGTAGTGAGTGTTCATTACAAATATCACAAATGTTATATCTTGCATCGCAAAAGCATAAACAACACAAAAACACATTGATTGTTGCCACTTTTACAATCAAATAATGATCAATTATCTAATGCTCTACACTAATCGTCTAGTGCATAGAAAACAAATCGTCTACTACATAGAGAATTGATAAAAATAAAATATAGATAGGGTCAACTAACCTAAATCGTCTTTCAACGAATTGAATTAAAAATGTAACTTCAAAAAACACTTGTAGAAATCTATGGAAATGTTAGAAGCATAAAAGTAGTAAAGGGGTTTTAAAAGCAATAAATGTATTGAAGAATTGAAATATATATATATATATATATATATATATATATATATATATATATGCAAAGATAGGTTGATTATCTAACTTTTCCATAATTAAATTATTCATCGATTATCATATGATTATCACTCATTTAATTTATAAACAACAATCTCAAATTAAATAAATAAGCTTCAATTAGTTATCTAAGATTCTCATTCATTTGAATCGTCTATGACTAAGATTCAAGTTACACTTCATTCGTTTCACACGTCTATGAGTAAAGTATTAATCTATTCTTTTAACTTTTTACAAAGCAAAAAAATATACAAGTTTGAATTAACTAAACAAGTGTAAATTAATTCATTTAGTTCCTCACTTGTTCTAAGCATCTTTTAACACTTTACTTCTTCCAAACTTCTACAAGTTAAGTGCTCTTTTACACTAACATGTTCCTAGCGTCTACATTTGAAGATTTACTTTTTACCTAAATAAAAGATTATCAAAAGTCAGCAAACTAACAGAAATTCTAATTAAAGAATAAGATTGATTATCAACAATTGTTCTAAAATAATCCTAAGAGAAAAAAAAATCAGAATTCAAAGAGAATAGATAAAAATAGGCTTTGTTTGAAAAAAATAAAAGAATAACACATTACTTGCACATAACCTCATAATCAACTATGAAACTGCAAGAGAATCAACCCAAGAGACTTAGTTCTTCCTATGGAAGATAACACAAGGCATAATCTAAAAGTAAAATGATAGCATTGGATGGATGGTGGTGGTGATGGTGAGGTGGATCGATGGGTGATAGAGTTTAGCTGTGTTGGACCTCTATATATAGCTTTCTTTAGAAGTCAAATTTGTTTCTCCAAGATGCAAGAACTTTAGAACGTGCAACAAAGTTTCGTGCTAGGAAATTCCACACATTAGACTCTCTAATTAAACTCGTCTAGCTAGAGTGTCTAGTGCATTTCATCTATTTAGAAAATCTTTTATCTAGCAAGACTTAAAAGGCTTATTTTATGGAATGATTTGATATAAAACTCAATTAATACCATTTGGAAAAATCCCAGTATGGATTTAAACTCAATTATAATTCAAGAAAACCTAGTCATCACACACATATTCTCCCTCTTTGGATTCATCAAATTAGGAGAAACACACAAAAAATGTAATATTAAAAATAGCACAATCACTGTCCAATACACAACAAACATAGTTCAAATAACATCACACGTGTATTTTTTTTTTTATTTATAAAACAAAATCGTGATAAATAAATTGAAACAAAATAACGAAAATCTTAAATAACTAGAATTTATTAAAAATAAAGAAAAAATACGTGTTTTAAACAATTTAAAATGAAAATGCATCAATATATAATGATTATGAGAAATTGAATGAAAAGCGTGAAAGAAAATGCTAAGTTATAAAATGTTCAATTAAATTGAAACCAATAACCATAAATAGATGACGATGCCTAGAAATATTTGAATGAACGCCTAAAAGATAAAAAGAAATGAAGAAATAAATATAAACTTAAATTAAGTTGAAATTTTATTGAAACCTAATGATAAGAAAAGTTGAATGCATATAGGAATAATATTGAGAATGTTAACCAAAAGGTGAATGAAATATTAAATATATAAAAGGAAAACAAATAAATTAGATGTCAATTCTAGAATGATTGAAATGTATTAAAGGTGGTGGTAAATGACGTAAGTATAAAAGTGATGCATATGAGAAACTGAGATTAAATATAATAAATAAAATTGTCGATGCAATTGTAAAATAAAAGGTAAAAGTAAAAGTAAAATCAAGTACTGATTTAAATAAAATGGCTAAACAAGTAGGTACAAGAAATTAGACCAGAGCATGGATGAATAAAAGCAACTTGGATAATATAAAACTAGAAGATTAAATAGAAAATGTGAAATACATTCATAAGAGAACTAATCGAGAAGTTGCATATGCTCCTTGTTATTTGACTCAAACTAACAATATAACTCAAAGTTATAAGAAAATAAGGAAGAAAGAGGAAAAGCCTTTTACCCTAAGATAGTGTACATTGTGCTTTGTTTCCTAGTCTCTATATTTGAAGGATCGACCAAGAGCGTTATTACAAAAACAAATCTTCGAATTAATTACAAGGAAATAAAATTGATGGGAGCAATTAAGCTTTTATCTAATTTGAATGATCATGGATTATATTGCATTTAAATCTTGAAATTTGTTGGCCTTTAATTTAGCTAAATTGGCTTCCAGTAACTAACTATTTTGATTGATTCACATTCTTTATAAGTTTCCTCCTTGAATTGCTAACCTTCGACATCTCCAATGGGTTGCAAAAAATTAGGCCTTGATTTCTATTAATTTGGTCCATGTTAAATAATTTCGGATTACCTTTCTCCTAAAAGAAAAAAATATATATGCAATGTGGATTGATAAATGTATGTCTCAATGCTAAAATTATGCAAAATGCAACAATTTTAGTAAAATTGAATTATGTTATGCTTTTATTAAACAATTCTAAATACATGATTTATAAAGATAATAATTAGCTTAGAAAATCCTCTAAGATCAAGAAATAAAGAGTAGAATGACATACATCAAATACTCCACACTTTTGTTCTTTTGCACTTCTGAGCAAAAAGATAAAAGAAATAAAAGAATTAAGAAAATAAAAGTATACATGCATGTAATGCAAATATGGTTATCGCTGCAAATGTTAATGACATCGTGAAAACTATAATGGTTAGAAGAAACATCATTAATCAAAAGTGAAAGAATAAAAAAGATAAAGATCATAACTCAAAGTATCACCTTGACAAGTACATCTCATGGTTTAATAAACTAAGAGAACTTCTTCAAATGTCAAGTGTTTCACTCAAATCTTGAAAGTGTTTAGATTGAAAATTTCACTCATGATAAATCCTTTATCACGAGCTTGAAATCTTTCTAACTTCCCAGCATTAGAACACATACCTTAGTAGATCAATAAGGCTTTTATTTGGCTTTTAATGGGGCTAGTGACAAATTTAAGATAGAGGGTATTGAGGCTAAGACCTTTAGTGGAATGACGAACATGGAGTATTGTACCTCGAGGATTTGTTCCAGTTTGTCTCCTTTTCTTGTCGATTCTCTTTTCTTCTTTTCAAGGCTTGTATATGTTTGTCCGACTTCAAAATGGTAGATTGTTCACAAATACATCAGATAGGTTCCTAGGAAAGATAAATGGCTAAAATAATAAGGCTCAAATAAATTCTAATATTGTATGTGTTCAAGTAGTGTTAAAGAGAAATTAATCAAGTTTTGAAAAGTACCAATATCATGAGTGGTTCATACAAGAAGGAGTTAGGCTCAAAACTTACCTTGGTGGTTTCTTCAACCTGAAATTGATCACAAACCAATATTAGCGTAACTAGGCCATGGCTTCCTAAGTGAGCTAAATCTTTCAATTTTTGTAATCTTCCCCCTTATCAAATTAGTCATCATTTTCCAAAATAATTCTCAATCAATCTACAACTACTACAAGAGTTACAACAAAATATGAATGAAATCTCATGCATGAAATGCAAATACTCCCTACTTTTAGAGTCAATATTGTCCTCAATGTGAAGGTATTATGTATACTAAAAAGAAAAATAAATGCAAAAAATCTACAATGAGCTAAAATAGCTTAGATTTTGGATATAGTTCCTTAGATGGTACAAGTGTTGAGGTCATCAGGTAGCAACTTGATTTGGCTAGTGGGATGACTTGATTCTCATGGAAAATATTTAGCTGTGGACCATTCACCTTGAATATTTTACCATCCTTCATGTCTTGAATTTCTAGTGCTCCATGAGGGAAGACATTAGTGACAATGAATGGTCCATCCACTTGGACTTCAACTTTCCCGAGATCAGCTTCAATCAGAAGTTAAACAATAACACCATCTAGCCAATCTCAAACTCCTTCTTAAATATTTTTCTATCATGAAATCTTTTGACCTTATCTTTGTAAACCCATGAGTTCTCATATGCTTACAACCTTACCTTTGTTCCAACTCTCCTAGTTGTAATACCCATTCATGACCAGCCTGTTCTAGATCAAGGTTACACCTTTTCATAGCTCGATATGACTTGTGTTGAACCTCCACAAGAAGAGGACATGCTTTGCCAAACAACAACCTATATTGTGACATAGCTAAAGTAGTTTTGTATGTCGTCCTTTGAACCCATGAAGCATCATCGAGGTGCTTGCTTCAATCCTTCTAGTGTGGTTGAACAAGCTTTTTGCAAAAAAAATATTCACTTCTCTATTGAAAACCTTAGCTTGCTTATTAGTTTGGGGATGATAGGGTGTTGCAATTATGTGAGTCATCACATACTTGTTGAGCAAGGTGACCATGGTTCGATTGTAGAAGTGGGTTCCACGATCATTGATGATGGCTTTTAGCACACCAAATTTGGATAAGATGTTGGTTCTGAGAAAATCTAGAACTAGTTGTGAGTCATTGGACTTGGTTGCCTTAGCCTCCACCCACAACCAAGATAGTATAGGTGCATCAAAATGAGTTCGAAAATGGGTCCATGAAGTCAATTCCTCATACATAAAAAATCTCACACACTATGATCGGGTGTTAAGGCATTTCATTCCTCATGATGGTGTTTTTAGTGGCTCTTTGACAAGCTTCACAACTGGCACAACATTATGTTGCATCTTTAAAAATGGTTGGCTAGTAGAATCCACTATCCAACACTCTCTTTATTGTCCCTTGTGGGTCAGGTGTCCTCCAACTGCTATGTTATGGTAAAAGTGTAGGATGTCTTCAATATATGCATCAAAAACACACCTACAAATGATTTGATCATTATAGAATTTCCATAGATAAGGTTCACCCTACACATAGTTTTTTGCATCTCTTTTTAGCTTATCAATCTCATTCTTAGATGCAGTTGTAGGTAAAACAACAACTATTAAGTAGTTTGCTATGTCAGCAAACAAGGAGTGTTGCTGGATGAACTAAAAGCAAATAAGTAAGTATTAAGGAATTCATCTTGAATGGGAACAAAATGGTAAAAGTGTAGAATATCTTGAATGTCTACATAAAAAACACACCTACTGTAACATCCAGCAAAAAATAAAATAAAATTCATTGCAATAATTCTATTAAACAAGGTATTATCAAAACTAATTAACTAATAAAAATATAATAATACTAGAAAATTATATGCAGGCTTAAATATATATATATATATATATATATATATATATATATATGTGTGTGTGTGTGTGTGTGTGTGTGTATGTGTATGTGTACAAAATAAAATATATAAAAGAATGCAAGTAGTAACGAATAAAGGAAAACACTTAAAATGACTGGACTAATATTGAACCATTTTATATATAGAATTTCTATAGCAAATGGATAAACATAAAATTGAATAACAAATATATAACAACGTCAGAAAAATTATTATTATAAAAAAATAGGAAATGATAAGATAATGTAACATTTAATGACTTAGTGATAATAACATATGGATTCTATCCTTTCATTGTGAAAAGAAAAAAAAATCTATGAACAAGGAATCCTTATCAAACCAAAACAACAAAACTAAAGGAGATTAAATTCAATTTAAACCAATGCAATAATTACAAATGATAAGTATAAATAGGGTGAGGTAAATGAAAGGAGGAGGAGAAGAGAGACAGTAAGAAGAAAAAAAATAGAAGCAGATTTGCGAGTGCGAGAAGTGTGAGAAAAGAAAGAGGAAAAAAATTTATATATCATCAAATTCTGAATACAACCTTGGTGTAATTTTTGCAACAACTAAGATAAGGATAGGAGACATTTATCATTTTATCGCTTTACTTTTATTATCTTTTTATCTCTTCATAATTATTTTTAATTTTATTTGTATATTTAGTTCAAGTGAGGTGTTCCTAACCTCATTTTAATTTATATTTTATGTTCCCATTGTTATTTATTTATTTATATTCATCTCCAATTATGCATTGATCCTAGTTATTTAATTTATATTTACTCTCATTTATTTATTTATATTTATCTTCATTCACGAACTGGTCCTCTTTATTTATTTTAAGTTATGCACTAATCCTATTTATTTACTTATACAAATATATGGTTTAATATCAAAATGAATATTATGATAAATAAAGATTTGATTATTTTAGTTGGAGGTATGACCATGGGGATTTAAATGAGTGGATATTACTCAAGATGAGATGTTCTTGGGTTACCTTGTTGGCCATATGAGACTCATTTATCCTGACTAGTCACTACAAAATTAATCAAAATCTTTATAAAATATGATAAAAGCTCAGTTTCATGAATATTAAAAAGTTTTCATTTTATTTTATTTAATTGAGATATGTTATATTTTTATGTGATATCTGTCTCACTTCCCTATTTTATGATTGTCTATAAAAAAAATATTATAATCTAATCGTAGATGGCTGCCCTTAACATGTCTGACCCATTCCTTGCTGATATAGTAGCAGTATTTCTGGGAAACGCATGGCAAACTAATGCGGTAAATAATTCGATAACGTTTCAAGGAACTGGAAATTCTACTATCACATTCCTAAATGTTCCAAATGCACCGGTTATTCTGAAAGGATAGATTGGAGTCACTTTTTATTTACCCTTAATAGTCCAAGTGAACCCTTTTTACTCCACATTGTAAGACCCGCGAAATTTAGTTAATTAAATAAATAAATAATTAATAAATACGGGTAATGGGAGCCTTTATGTTATTAAATGTTAATTGATGTGATGTGGAAAAGTACTAGCTCAAATGGTTGAGAGTACTTGGTTGTGTGGAGAGGACTTGGATTCAAGTTCTATACATGTCATTTATGTGTTATTTGATTGATTATTATTTTAATAATATGCTTGATCATGATGATTGATAATTTAATCCTAGAATTATAGGAATTATCACGAAACATGAATTGGTTGAATGGTTGTGCATTGACTTGACATTGACATGGTTATGGGTTCGAACCTTGATAGATACAAATTAAACTTTCTTTTTGAGGGGTTGAAGGCTGCCATTGTTCTACACAATAGGGAGAGAGAAACCAGGTTAGGGGAGCTGTACACATGCATTCCTGAGTAATTCTGGGTTCCTGAAAAGGAACTGCCTGAGGGCATGACCCTGGCCGCAAGGCGACGCATGCCTGCCACCTAGTTTCTGGGTTTTTGTTTGAATGGCCTGGCGGTGATGAACATCCGCCAGCAGATGTGACTCGATTAGTGTTTTGATTGCTTTGGATGTGCGTGGTCTACAAGGCTTTAATGATATCTCAAAGGTCGGCTTGCTGGTGTTCCTTTAGTTGTGGCTCAGAACGTATCCCTTGAGTTGTGGCTCGGGATAGGGGTTAAGCATGCGACATTCCTTGAGTTGTGGCTCGGGTTGTGGCTCGGGATGACGGATGAACACGAGGAGCTCTTGAGTTGTGGCTCGGGTTGGCGAGCATTGCCGGTATAAGTGTGCGTGTTGTGACGCGTACGAATGGGTCCAACTAGATTGCCCTCCTCAATAATTAGCTGACAAGTTTGGTAGTCTTGGGATGTTACGAACTATGTTCGTATTGGGAACTCCATCTAATTTGTAAAACGTTTAAGTACTCGAATGTATCAACAGACTCATTTCATTCTTTTTGTTAATGATTCTAAAAAAAATACTTTTGTGGGTTATAATTATCATTTTTTTTCTCAAATAATATTAGAAGGTT
>Ga0214543_1007679_pt1 | contig 18281 bp, 12 predicted proteins | sample CNSS2metaG_FD_160094 | JGI IMG/M metagenome (GOLD analysis project Ga0214543, IMG submission 160094) | Root nodule microbial communities from cowpea collected in UCLA plant growth center, Los Angeles, California, USA - CNSS2 | ecosystem: Host-associated > Plants > Roots > Nodule | place: USA... | reverse complement strand
TATATATATAAAACGGTAGAAGATTCAAATGAAGAACGTAACTATAGTATACAACTCACTACAAATAATTTTTCAATAATAATTTGTTCTTGGACAATGTCTCTTGTTGTAAACTGGTCTTAACAAATATTCTTTTTTATTTTAACAAATTCAAGAACAATGTTATTCAAGAGCGTTCATTTTTGTAATGAACTATGTTGTCTCATATGAAACTATGAAAAGTAGAGGTAGAATTAAGAGGATTTAGACATCATTTAAACCAGACAAAAAGTGAAAAGTTAAATTGTTGAAAGTTTATTTAGGTTATAAATAAAATCAATTAATAATAATATATAAGTAACTACAAAATTCACTTTATAAATTAATTTTGTAAAATTAAAATATACTTAAAATTTATATTTAATTTGATATCATATTTCACAAGTCTAATAATTAGACTTAGAAAAAAAAAAAAAACTCAATCATGAGACTTGCACCATAATATTTTGGTTAATTTGATTAAAAGAAATGTTTTACCAAAAAACAAAATTTTTATATACACATTCAATTCCTTTTATTTCACTATTCAATTATAACTATTATATGCTAATAGTTATTTGTGATTTTCATGTTCTATTCCAATATTCTCTTAATCCATTAAAGAGGTTAACAAATTAAACACAATCAATAAATTAATATATTAAATTACAGGAATAACTTGATTTATAAAATTAATTAATTAAATATATATATATATATTAAATTGATTTAATTTATAATTGACGTAAAATTTCAACACTTATATAATATATTTTCTATTATAAATTGTTCCATACTTTTTTTTTTGAAAGATCTAATAACTTATCCCATTCCATTTTAAAATTCTTAAAAATGTCCATATGGCTAATAATTATTATATTATTTCTCTTATTTTCTTTCTAGTGACTTTCGTTTCTAGTGACTATATGAAATTTTGTAAAGAGTTCCTTCTTTTGAGAGATAAAAAAAAAATACCTCTTTTAACAACTCCCCTTAAAATTTTAATATTTTATCTAAATAATTTAAATTTTGAACTATTTATTAAAAGACTATTATACCTTTAGTAGGATGTGAAGAAAGAGAATTAATTTTAATGTCATTCTAATCTAATAATCATCACTAGATTAAAACCATTTTTATAAATTGCATCAATCACTATTAAATTGGAAATAATTGATGACATCACAAACCACCTTCCAAATATATATATATATATATATATATATATATATATATATATATATATATATATATTATTACAAAATCAAAATAACCATTCTCATACTTTTTTCTTCCATGCATGATCAACCAAATATTTCTCCACATGCTATAACATAATACAGCTTAGATTAGACCTAAAATAACCATACATCATCCATCATGCTAACAATCCTATGGATAAGGCTTAGATCATGGGAAAAGATAAATAGAAAATATATTAGAGAATAAAATTCTCTTTCTAAATTATAAATATTATTTAGAGCTACATTACAAAAATATCTCTTATATCTAAATTTCTTTTTCACAAAATATTATTATTAAGATTATGATTTACATTTTTAGTTTGCACCTACCTCACCACACGTGTCACTTTCGTTTTCCTTATCCGCTCTTAAAATTAAGGATACGTAGCAACACGTGCCATATCTCCTTGGTTTGGTAGACTCACGTGCCTACACTCAACGACGGTACACAAAGCCGATAAACATCGGAAAACCCTGATAATATGGTCTGTTTCCATGTTATTCACTTTATATAACTGTTTCTTCCAGCTTCCACCTTCGCTTCGTGCATGCTTTCCTCCATTTTCTCATCTTCTTCGAGGTACTTATCTGTGTATATCGCTGTGTGCATTTCAATTTACGGTTTTGACATTGAATTTGAACTCTACTGGTTACGGCGGTGATTACGGAGTTGATATTGGTTTGGTGTTGTGAGTTTAGCTTAATTTGGTGAAAACTTGAGTTTTGCTTTTTGGTTTCATGTCGGTGTTGCCTTTGGTAGCTTGACTTGTCGGAGTGGTCTTTGTTTACTTTATTCTGAAGTTCCTGGAAATGAATGGTTTAAACTTCGATTTGTGTAAGTTAGAGTGTTTAGGCTACGGCTTGTGTGTTTGTCCATTGGTAACACACTCGAGGTTTTGGAATGTATTTCGGTGTATTTTTGTTTGAATTGTAGAGTGCGTTCTGATTTTGATTTGTGTGTGTATTTTCAATTGACAGTTTTAGAAACTAGTAAATGCATATCTCGCAATGGAATTTGGAAACTATGGTTGGTATGAATGGTTAGATGTTTAAATTGGAAAGCTTTTATAGAAGTCTTTTCAGTTAACACTAAATGTTAGATATTTTTAATAAAAGTTGGCTACTTTTGATTCCGTCAGCCATGAATCTAAATCCATTTAATGGCAGCAAGCTATTTTGATAATAGTAACAGAAATGGCACATTGTTTGAGTCCCATTATTTGGTTTTATGATTTTTTGAAGTAGATGGTTAAAACAAGATGCATGGTTTTGGGTTCACAAAATCGTGAAATTAGTGTACAAGGTAAAAACAATTTGTCACTTTTGTGATTAATTGTGGCAAACATAAACCAAGCAACTCCCGTTACTAATGTTTACCTCGGGTTTTCTAGCAGTAGCATTCATTGATATATAGTAGTGCGGTGGTAAGGTAATAAGACATACCATATTTTTTTTGTTATCACTTGCAATAATGTTGGATTGTAAAATATAATTGTGGTCGGTAGTGGAATTGAGGAAGCTGTTGCATGGTATACCGAACAAGCAACATTAAACAACACAGATTGAATATACAGAATAAACTGTTTCAACTTAAAGTTCTGATTTTGTTTTTTTATCAGCAAAAAAAGTATTATTATAAGCACCCAAACAAACACAAGCTGTGTCAGTGTTTGCTACACGGGTACAGAAAAAGGGAGATAAATAACTACACGACAGCCCCCAAAAGTATTTACTGTTGCAAGCTTGTGGACAGCAACAAAATTTGCCCCTGCTACCCCTTTGTCTTGAAAGATCTCACCAGTTATGGAACATATGGCTGCACCCGCTGCACCCACTTTTTAATCCTCTAACAGAAAAATATGCCACAACTTCGTGGTTGAAATCACGATGATTAACTTAATTTCATAGACTAGGTTGTGTTTTCTTGATGAATATAAATGTATGCCGCATAGATCTCAGGGTAAGTTTCTGCTTCACCATTTATAATAGAGAAACTTAGAAAGGATTTGCATTTTTATTTCTGTAATTTAAATTAAGTTGAAACATCAGTTACTGGCTATTGTGGAAAGCGGAGTACAAAATTTTATAGTTATGAGGAAGTTTGAAATGAAAAAGAAAATCTTTTTACTTTAATCACCTTTAAAATAGATTAATTCAGGTTTTTTCTGCATAGAGTAAGACTAGATAGCAGTTTTTGAGATGAAACTTTGTTACTTTATCATACTGATTTTAAAATCATTGTCTAACAATATGGTTGTTTCCCTCTGGAAGTGCAGTTATTGAATATTCAATGTTATTGCATTGATAAATATTTCTCAAAATTGTGGTCACTTCTTTGTTTTCTTGATTCTCAACATATTCGTGCATGCATAAAATTATCATTGTGATAAAAAACTTGAATTGATAAAATATTTGTAAATGTTGTAATGTTGCGACCTTCACCTTCTTTTGATATGTTTAGGCTGCACATCACAGGGTTTATTGCTATAGCACCTCCTGCTTTATCATTTAGTACAGGACTTGTGGAAACACTTCTCTCATGAGAATGCTGTTAAACCTGTCATTGGCGTCCTGAGCAATCTCGTTTTGCAAACCAAGGTCTTTGAAGGAGTGAAAGTTCCCTTTGTGTTTTAATTTCCTTGCTACCAACCTGTGTTTTCATTGTCTGGCGCAACTATGGCAGTTGTGAAACCTGAGGTATGGTGTCATTATATTCTATCTATTCTTTTTCTTTTATTTCATGAGTTATCTGTTGTTTTGGTCTTGTGTGTTGGCTCAATGCATATTAAACTATTGTATTTGAAATTGCATTCTCATCTTATAACAGCCAGTCCTAATGGCTGGGTAACGAGTTGGCCTATACTTCTAGTTACCACTGTTAATTCGTTTTCTTCTTTTACGTGTCTTAAATATTTTAGATTATGTAAGTAAGAAAATTGTTCAGATATAAAGCTTGGTCTCTCCTTTTCCTTCTTTTTCTGTTTCTTGCTTCTATTCTTTATGTAAATAAATATTATTTTTCTGTTCAAATTATCTGCCATTATGGTTTTTGCAGATGATTTTTTTTCTGAGAGATCACAAAGGATATGTCCTTTTATTCAATCATTTCTATGTTTTAGGCCCATATGTAGCACTTATGGGCCATTAATTTTCTCACACAAGGCTCATTACCCATATAGGATGATTAAATGAAGACATAAGAAGGAAAATTACTTGGTGTTGAAGCTGTATAATATTAGGATGGGAAGAAATTGCTTGTATCAGATCTTTGAATTTGTAGATAAGATCACCTTAACATTGTAGGGTTTTTCTAATATTACATATTCTGTTACATCTTTAATACAAATGAATATCAGTTAGGTTCAGATGCAAGAATTTTTTTTCAGCTGGGACAACTAAATAATATGATATCACATAAATAAATAAACTCATTTTTTTCTTCTTCTCCAAGTATAGTTATTTTTCTATTACTTTAAATGAAGAAACAATAACGAGGTTACTGAGTTGTTTTTGAAATTTAGAACATGGTAGTAAAGTCAGGTTTATTGTTGTCCCATGAGTAGTTTGTTGATTTCACCTTGCCTTGGACATGCTTAGATGAAATCCTACATCTGGCTTCAAACTGTGGATGGTTCTATTCATCAAGTAGAGGAAGAGGTAGCCATGTTTTGCCCCATGATTTGCCAGGAAGTACTTCAAACAGGCATGGGATCTTCCAAAACTTGTGCTATATCTCTTCCACATCATGTCAATCCTGCAATCTTGGATATGATACTTGATTACTGTCGGTTTCACCAAGTACCAGGACATTCTAACAAGGTATGGAATAATCCAACTTTCATGTGATTCGTTTTTACTTTGATTTTAGGAATATATATTTTTCGGTATTCCTTCATTATTTAAAGATTTCATGCTTCTTTGTTTAAAAGTATATTTTTATTTTAAACTACTACTTGATCCCATCTGGGCAACATTTGGTAACTTGTCTGCTATCAAAGTATTATCTGTACCATTGCTTTTACCAGCTGAAATACTGGGGAAATCACATGATTTATAGATTAACCAGTATTTGGTTGTGCTACTATTGTAGGAGCTCAAACTTTTCAATGAAAAGTTTGTTCGGATCGATACAAAGAAGTTATGTGAGTTGACATCTGCTGCTGACAGCCTCCAACTGAAGCCTTTGGTTGATCTGACCAGTCGAGCCCTTGCTAGGATTATTGAAGGAAAAACTCCTGAGGAGATTCGTGAAACATTTCATTTGCCTGATGACCTAACTGAGGTATGTGATAAAAGCAAAAGTGAGGTCATATGTTCTCATTTGCATAGATGACCTCTGCAAACACGTTTCTTGATTTACATCTATCTCTCACAGGAAGAGAAGCTGGAGCCTCTGAGAAACATAACTGATGATCCACGGATTCGACTTCTAAACAGATTGTATGCTAGAAAGAGGAAAGAACTACAAGAGAGAAAGAAACCGAAGGTATTTTCTACCATTTTAATTTCATCAATGTTCTTGAACCTTGCATATTGAATGTTCATATGATTCTTGGTTATGACAAACTTCTTGTCAGATTGTGTTGCAAGCACACTAAAATGTTTCACCTGTTTCAGGATGTTGCAGTTGAGGAGGAACCAAAGGATGAGCGTTCGGTTGAAGATCTTCTATCATTTATTAATGGCGCAGATGGAGGTATGTCATGTCATTCACCCTGACCTCTTCTATAAATTCGATTAATCAGTACTTCTGTTTCCTTGCGGCTATCTTATCAGATCTTTCATTTTATTTTTGGAGAGGGGTGATGCAGATGAACGATGATAATCTTGTATTGTTAAAGGAAAAGTATATTGCATTAATTTATTTTGTTTTTCTATGCCATACTGCAATGAGACTTGTTTGCTTAGCTTTGAGTTTTATTGGTGTAAACTATATACATCATAAATTATTTAAATCTAATAATGCTGATTAAATTTTAGTTTTGGAAGTTGCTTGGAATATAAGATTTGCCTGCTGCTATTGTTTATTATAATTGTTATTATTATTATTATTATTATTTTCATTACTTTAGAATATCTAAAATTGATCTGATCATATAATTTATTCTAGCTTATGTTATAGTACAATAATGCTACAATGCTATAATTTTTAGATTTTCTAGGAGACTGCATTTGGGACAATGATTTCCAGTGTTTGGGACTGGAGATGGGGTTAGTCTGGGGAGATGACAAATGGGACAAAGACCAGCTACTTTATGCTACTACTGATATTATTTAGTTTTGTTATTACTATTTTGATGCGTGAAGTTGCTCTCTTGTTTGTGATAGATCCTAGAGCAATTAGGTTGATTTCTTGTCATGGATAATCACATAAAATTTTCTACATTTGTTCAATCATATTTCTTTTAGTTATTATAATATTTTTAATGCACCCTATCTTGTTTTGATTTTTCGTTAGCTTACTTTGGAGATATGAATGTTTTGGCAGAAATAAAGGGAACTAGAGCAAATAAAAATAAAAAGAAGAATAGAAGGAAAGACCAGACAAAGGATCTTTCTTCAAAAAATGCAAATGAAAACAATAAGGTTAGACTCTGCCACCTAATAAAACACTTGTTGAGCATCTATTACACAACATATTTTATTAGACTTGTGTCCTCATTTGCATTGTTTATATTCACAATACCTGTTTTTAAAAAAGTATTGTTTCTCATTCAATATGCTTTTATATTAGGGGTTGAATCTTCTTCCTTCTGCATATCACAATGTCAATTTTGACAAGGCCTTAGAGGCCTCTTCAAGTAAACACTCAAGGATGCAAACCCTTCCAGATGTTAATTTTTCTCCAAAATTTGAATTTATTGATGGTGATGTTGACGATGATTTAGATCCTGCTGTGAAGGAGGAGCTTGACAGGTTAGATACATGCTTCTGCTAGTTCTTCAATTGATGAGGAATAAGTTCAAAACTGATGGTTCAAAAGCTTGAAGCTTGAAGATTTGATGTTTTTCTTATTTGTGCAATAGTTCGACCTTGAAAGATGTTGTAATTCCTGAAATCATAAATCACATGATATCTTTCTCCCCTTTTGTCATTATCAAATGCAATAAAATCACATGAAAAGAGAGGAAAGTAGATAACAAAGACTTATTCATTGATAAGGCAAGCTGGAATACAAGTCATTGGATAAAATATTAGAGAGAATACATTAGAAATTAACAAAAGGTAATAACACACGAATCAAAAGAAAATACAACTATCAAACCAACAAGTAACTATGAAGACACTCAATGAAAAGACAGAAAACACAAAAACAAGTCTATTTTCCCATATGGAGAGAAAATACAACTTATCAAACCAACAAGTAACTATAAAGACACTCGGTGAAAAGACAAAGAAAACATATAAAAGAAGCCTATTTTCATGTGTGGAGATGCATCTCATTAATTTGATCTTTGATGACTTGATTCTTGTCACAAAGATTGTCACAAAGATTAGTGAATCCCCTTTCACAAGGTGAGAAAGGTCTTTTGTGTTTTATGATTTCAGGAATTAAAACATCTTCAGGATCAAACTATTGCGCAAATAAGGATGACCACTTGTCATCATCAAATGAGTTTGTTGGTTCAAAAGCTTGAAACTAGAAGATTTGATGTTTTCAACCACCGAGAGCTAAAGGGTTTCGATCTTGTGTCTGTAGTTTTGATTTTGTGGATAATCTTGTGTAAATGATTCTGCTGCCTAAGATTATGTAGAGGAATCATTTTGGATTGCCTTTGTAAAGGTTAAGTTGGGAAGGATATTTTTAATGGGTTAAGAACATCAGTTGGCTGTAGAATATATTTTTCCTCCTCACAAGATTCTATGGACCATAGAATCTTTCTGGTTGGTTGGTTTAGTGGTTATTTTTATGGATTCATTCCTCTAAAATTATAATTACTCGAGGATTCCTGCACAATTGAATTTGGTGTGGAATGTGATGCAGTTGTCTTAGTAGTGCACTCATACTTTATGAGTAGATAACTAGTGGAATGCTTATATCATATATAACTTATGAAAGAGGATAGCCTTATCAGCTAATTCTTGCGAGGTTATTTTATTGTATTCTCTTGTACCTTGCATTTATTGACTGTTTCTTTTCCTGTAGGGAAGTGGAAGATTTTGCACGAAGATTGAATTCAGATTGGCCTGAAAGGATGCAAATTTTATCTTTGGGTCAAGGCAGAAGACTGGTACCAATCTCTGTGAATGGCAATGGTTCAACGCACCTGTACACAAGTATATCTTTCTTTCTTAATATATTCCGACATGCTGTCCTGATTTTTATTAGAAGCATCTAGACATTCTGGTCTGGTTCTGTGGTTCTGTTAGTTGTGATTCTGAACTGAGGCTAAAGAAGCAGTGATGTATTGTTGCATATGTTAATTGTTTTCAAAGGCTTGTGTTATTTCCTAGGGCTTGATCATTGTGTATGTTTTTAGTCTCTGTCTCACCCTTTTCTATCATCTGTGCATCATGCTGACTATAAGTTTTGAATCTGAAAATAATTTGAATTGATAACTGATAATTGACTAGGTCTGTGTTGAGGGTGAGGAGTTGCAGCTGAGTTCATGATTGCAAGTCTATCATTGAGCATTTAACTTATGGTACATATAGGCTTTTGATGATAGTACAGCCACTGGTTGATAATTCAATTTCCAAGTTGAGAGAAAGTTGAAGTGATCTGAAAGGATGGCAGCTCAGGGTTTGAAAGTCTCTTGATAAACACCATGTGAGTAATATTTATTTGTTCCTTATATCTTATAATCAAATGTGGCTTTGTTTTTTAAATTTGAGCTTTTTTGAATTCCGCGAGCAAGGGGAGAGGGACTACAGCGAGAGAAAGTGTGTGAAAAAATGATGAATAAAAAGAATCTTGAAAAGCAATTTGAGTATAATCCTTACCCTTGTTTCCTTGTTTTCACCTCTTATTCATTTTGTATCTTCTTCTGCTTACGTGTTGAAAAATTTATTTAAACAGGTTCGAGCGATTGGAAGGAAATGGCTTTTATGGTTTCTAAACGCTATATACTGTTGATTCATATCCATTTCTCAACTATTTCAATTTCTCCCTGCTATCTTTATTTACTGCTTTTAGCCTGTTTTTGAAATATAGAGGATAGGTATTGCAAAAAAATAAGTGGGAAATTATGGACATGTTTTATTTAAACTTAAAATAAGTTTTTTGAAATATATTTTTCTAAAAGTAGGTGAGATTTGTTAGGGAAATTACTTATCTTTAGAATAAGTGGATTGAACATGCTAATGAAAAAGAGTAGGAAATACTTATTTTATGCAAAGTATTATTTTTAACATAAACAATTCTAGGAGTCTCTCGTATGTAAGCGTAATGTAGGAATATAATAAGATAAATATCGGTTTCTTTAAAGTAAAAATTTATTTATTAAGTTAAAAATTTATCTATTTTTTTTAGGAATCAAATTGTTGTTTCATATTCATTGGAAATGGGTATATCTATATTTTTTTTAGAGGTTTTGAATATTAATTAAATAATTTTTTAATTTAAAATAAATAATAAGAAATAAATTATAATTATATAAAAGAGTATCAAATAATAATTTATTAAAGAAATTAAATAAAGTTTAAATCATTATAAAAAAATTAAAAATGATTAAATGTAAGTTGTTGTAATAAATTATGAAATTTAAGATTAAATAAAAGTTAATGTGATTTTTTAAAATGGATGGGTACAAACATGTATAAATTTACCCTAAGTTCATCTTTTATTTTAAAAGTTAAATATTATAATTTTACAATTTTATAATCATTACTTATGATTTGAATTAATAATCTTAATTATAATTCTCTTAATCCATCAATGAGTTTTTAATCTCGCTCGTAATCTCTTCAATAAAAAAATTCTTTCACTAACCTTAATAAGAGAATTATTTTAGGCGTTTTTGCTCGTAGATTCAGCTTTTTGGTTCAGTCTTCATCTTCGCTTGTAGAATCAGTTTTTTGGTTCAGTTCTTATATTTTATCTTTTATTTTTCTATGCTGTGCAATGTGCATTTACAAGGAGTGAAATTTGAGTTTTTTTTTTATTAAATAATATTATAGATTTATAAAATAGAAGTTTAATTATTTCATTAAAAAAATTAAAAAATTATAAATTTATAAAATAAGAGTTTAACTCTTTCATAAAAAAATTAAAAAATTATAAATTTATAAAATAACATCGGATGAGGCCACAACTAAACCATGTGACAAAGACAGTACAACATACTCGGTTAACATAAATTTAACAGCATGAGCATGAACGCTGAAGAATATAAAATGTATACAAAACTTAATTAAGCAGTTTCTTCCCATACCTCCATAATTTCAACTTTCTTAAAATTTCAATTTTACTTCTTAGAATTTTCAGTTTGACTTCTAGAATGCACAATCTTGTATACAAAATAAACCAATTTTAGAGTTCCTGACAATGATAAAGTGTTCCGTCTGAAACAAAAATGGAAGGAGGGAAGAAGAAAATAAAGATAAATAAACCAATTCACTAATCCATTGGTGCAAATTGAAATGTAGAAGAAGAAGAAAATAAAGATAAATAAACCAATTCACTAATCCATTGGTGCAAATTGAAATGTATAGAGGTGCAGGAAGAAACTGGGATACAGGAAGAAGCTATGAGCATGTCTACTTTGATGGTTATTGAAGTCTGGGGTAATTGTCTGGTCTTCTATAATGAATTCAACTTAAATTATTTTTCTCAACCCTTTTGGCCATGATAAGTAAAATACTTAACGGCTTCATAAATAATACAAACTTTATTTCATCAGCTTAAAAAAATATATTAATTAGTGTTTGTGTTTGTGTTATGTGAGGAATAAATTATAATTTTTAATTTAATTTTCATTCCACCCCTTATCCTTTTTACTTAAAATGAATGTCTACTGCAAAAGGAAAAAGAAAAGAAAAGAAAAGAAATAGGAATTATACATATGATATATGTCTCTACAAATACATTTTTGAGTGTGTAAAAATTATAGAGCAAAAGCTGGTAAATTGTGGTTCAAGACCTTATACATCAAAACTAAATGCATCTTCATTGCTCTTTGTCATTGTTCTGTGTGTAATAAGCCTTCAAAACTTTAGGAATATAGAGTGGCAACATGAATCCAAACAGATTGAAAGACCAAAAAGCCATGTTAGTCACAGCAAGTGCTCTTCCAACAGTGACCCTCCAAGCAGATCCACTGTGCTCCTGATTCATCTTGTACACCTCACTCCTAACCCAATCCACAATGGTGAAAATCCTTCTTGCGTTGTAGAATGCAGGAACAAGGGCTCTAATTGGAGCAGAAAATTTTTGTGAAGTGGCCACACCTTCCATGAAAACTTGGCTGGCCAAGAGAAAAACATGGGGTGTTGCTGCTTTGATCCCTTCTTTGTCACCCTCAAAAACACCCTCTAATATATAGGCTATTGGAGTGAAAAGGCCAATGGTGGCACCTGTGAGTGCATAAAGTTGAAGGAGCTTGCTTTGGGAGTTGAAAACTTGAGGATCTTTTGAAGGGTTAAGAGTGGGAAAAGCCACCTTGGATATGAAGTACATGTAAAATAGGGAGAAGAACACAAAGGCAAAGTCTTCAGGACTCACCATGCCACTGGCAGATAAGATAATTACCACTGCAAGGGAATTGAGCTGAGTGAATGAGAGAAAACCCACTTTGTTTTGTGGGGTGGATTTGTTGAATGTTTTGGCTGGTTTGTCTTCTTCTTCTTTGTAATCAATTTCCTCTTCTTTTGGGAGGCTAATGTCACAGGCAGTTGCACCAATACCACCTGACATGTTTCTGCAGTGGGAATGTCCTTTTTGCTGGATCCAAGGACTAGGCTGAGTTTGTTTCTCTTTGGTTGTCTTCAGAAGGAAAATGAAAATGAAAACTCGGTCTTTTTGGTATGGAGAAATTGATGGGTTTTTGTTGAACTGTGATTTCGTTTTGTGGTGGTAAATGCATGCAAAGGAAAAGAAAGAAAGTAAATGGGGTTTGGGGTATTTATTGATGGGTAGGTTTCCCAATGGATCGGAAAGAAGGTGAGATAAGTACGTACGAGAAATATGGAAAGTTGAAACACCTGTTTTGTTAGTTCCAAGTTGTGAAATGTGATAATGCTTTGTCTAAATTATATATCAATCCTTCACGTCATCTTATGTGTTCAAATTGCACATTTTTTCAACTTTTATTTTATGATATTCTTTTAAATAGTTTAACTTTAATTAATGATTGATTCGGCTGTATAGTTTTATTTTATGATAAAAATATTTTTTGTTGAATTAAATATATTTTTCATTTCAAATTATTATAAAGTACTATATTTTATTTTAAAGTAATGCTTATATTATAGACCTAACGAAAAGTCCACATGAAATAGTAAAACATAAAGGATAATGATACAATGTCTCAGTTTTTTGACCCCAATTTTACCCGTCTACGTGGCATGAGTTATTTTAATGTTTTGTTAAATATGAAAAGAGAACTGACGCGTGAGGTTAAGAATGGTTTATAGGTCATGCGCTCGCATAGGAAAACTGAGAAAAAACAAGTGAAGACTACGGTTTTGGAAAAACAGAGTGCGGTTTTGGGAAAGGAAAACAGAGGCGGGCTTTGTGGCTATTGCAGCTTCCTCCACAATCGCTACTGATCGCTGCTGCAGCTTCCTCCACAATTGCAAGCCCTAATTTTGGTGTTGTTCTTCTCCAAATCAAAGGCCAATTTGGTATGTTTTACTTCCCCGATTGCAATCCCGTATTTTTGTGTTGTTCTTCCCCAAATGAAACCCTATTGTCGTATGTTCTTGTTCCCCGATTGAAATGTCATTTTTATGTGTTGTTGTTCCCCAAATCAATGCTCTCTCAATCCTAAATGTTGTTGTGGACTATTAATTCGAAATGTGAATGAATTTGTGTAAGCAAAAATGCTTCGAATGTGCGAATGCTTTTGAAGAAGAAGCATTTCGGCAATTAAGCTTGGGTGGGTACAAAATGCAAATTGTAGCTGTGTTGTTGGATGTTAGAAAGTGAGTTTGTTGGTTTCGACATTTAGGCTTGGGAGGGTACAAAAAGCAAACTGGATTTGTGTTGTTAGATGTTAGAAAGTTAGTTTGTTAGTTTTTGACTATGTTGTGTGTAATTTTATTGATCTGTGCCGAATTTGTTTAAATTAAATTTGGTTAATGCATTTCATAATTTCAGGTCAGTTGACATGAATGACGTTAGTGAAGGTTCCGAAGGTAGTGAAGGTTGTGAAGTTGGAGATTGTAGTGATATAAGTTAGGTATTTTAGTTTTTGTTGCTTTGTAACTTAATTTATATTTCAGTAGAATAAGTTTAACCAATGGTTTTTAATATGAATATTTGCAGATTAATTCCAGACATTCTTGTAGAACACAATATATTGGTTTGTTGAACAAGAAGTTAAGTGTCAAGCAAAAAAAATGTATTCAAGGAACATCGTCACTGAGTTTCATGACACAATCTTTTGTGTGAGGTTGACCAAATATCAAAGTCGAGGGTCTCATCTGGTATATGTCATTTTCAAGTTTTCTATTTTCATTAACCAAATGTTAACCTCACATTAATTGGGAAACTAAATTTTTTTTTATGTTTTTTGTCAATCAGGACCTTAACACCAAATTTGCTACCTTAATCAGGAGTAAGCATATCAATCAGGTTGTTCTTAGTGGTCCTAATAGTGTTGTAGTATGCAAACTTCTAATTTCAGATTCACCCCACTCCACCAAGATTGGGAAGGGCTGGAAGCAATTTTGCAATGAACATCAATTGAAAGAAGGAGATTGTGTGCTCTTTCAAGTGGATCACGTTGATGTCGATGAATTCATTACAGTCTTTGTCAACAAATGTTTGTGTGATGAGTAACTATGATGTTCAAACAATTAGATGTGATGTTATGTATGTTAAAGTTTTTTGTTAAATTTGATATTTGTGTTTTGTGGTGAATGAGGTCCTACTTTAATTATAAATAGCTATATTGATCTTTTAAATTATATGTATTCTTAGTGGTATTATAATGAATTGTACTTTACTAAGTGAATAAGTGTCTTTTTCAAGTCTAGATTTGGTATGAGCAGTACCGAAACTGGTTTTGAAGTGTCTTTTAAAAAAAAACCACTGGTTTGGACACAATGCAAAACACATCCAAATAATTCCATGAACATGAACGTGAATCATCAGTAAACAACTCAAAGAAGTAAGTAGAAATGAAGATACAAAAAATAACCAAAATTTGTGGTAATAGAATAAACTGTACTTTTCTACTTGAATAAGTGTCTTTTTCAAGTCTAGATTTGGTACGAGCAGTACTAGAACTGGTTTTGAAGTGTCTTTTTACATAAGAAATGGTTTGGACACAATGCAAAACACATCCAAATAATTCCATCAACGTGAATCATCAGTAAACAACTCAAAGAAATAAGTAGAAATGAAGATAGAAAAAATAACCAACATTTGTGGTTTTAGAATGAACTGTACTTTTCTTCTTGAATAAGTGTCTTTTTTAAGTCTAGATTTGGTACGAGCAGTATTGGAACTGATTTTCAAATGTCTTTTTACATAAAAACTGGTTTGGACACAATACAAAACACATCCAAATAATTTCATCAACGTGTGAATCATCAGTAAACAACTCAAAGAAGTAAGTAGAAATGAAGATAGAAAAAATAACTAAGATTTGTGGTACTAGAATGAACTGTACTTTTCTGCTTGAATAAGTGTCTTTTTCAAGTCTAGATTTGGTACGAGCAGTACTGGAACTGGTTTTGAAGTGTCTTTTCACATAAAAAATGGTTTGGACATAATGCAAAACACATCCAAATAATTCCATCAACGTGAATCATCAGTAAACAACTCAAAGAAATAAATAGAAATGAAGATAGAAAAAATAATCAAGATTTGTGGTACTAGAATGAACTGTACTTTTCTGCTTGAATAAGTGTCTTTTTCAAGTTTAGATTTGGTACAAGCAGTACTGGAACTGATTTTCAAATGTCTTTTTACATAAGAAATGGTTTGGAAACAATGCAAAACACATCCAAATAATTCCATCAACGTGAATCATCAGTAAAAAAAAAGTAGACATGAAGATAGAAAAAATAACCAACATTTGTGGTTTTAGAATGAACTGTACTTTTCTGCTTCAATAAGTGTCTTTTTCAAGTCTAGATTTGGTACGAGCGGTATTGGAACTGGTTTTCAAATGTTTTTTTACATAAAACCTGGTTTGGACACAATGTAAAACACATCCAAATAATTCCATCAACGTGAATCATCAGTAAACAACTCAATGAAGATAGAAAAAATAACCAACATTTGTGGTACTAAAATGAACTTTATTTTTCGGCTTCAATAAGTGTCTTTTTCAAGTTTAAATTTGGTACGAGCAGCACTAGAATTGGTTTTAAATGTCTTTTTACATAAAAATTGGTTTGGACACAATGCAAAACACATCCAAATAATTTCGTCAATGTGAATCATCAGTAAACAACTCAAAGAAGTAAGTAGAAATAAAGATAGAAAAAAATAATCAAGATTTGTGGTACTAAAATGAACTGTACTTTTCTGCTTGCATAAGTGTCTTTTTCAAGTTTAGATTTGGTACGAGCAGTACTGGAATTGGTTTTCAAATGTCTTTTTACATAAAAATTGGTTTGGACACAATGCAAAACACATCCAAATAATTCAATGAACGTGAATCATCAGTAAACAACTCAAAGAAGTAAGTAGAAATGAAGATAGAAAAAATAACCAATATTTGTGGTACTAGAATGAACTGAACTTTTATGCTTGAATAAATGTCTTTTTCAAGTTTAGATTTGGTACGACCAGTACTGGAATTGGTTTTCAAATGTCTTTTTACAAAAACACTGCTTTGGACACAATGCAAAACACATCCAAATAATTCCATCAACGACCATTGATCAGTAAAGCTCTCTCAATGATTGAACTAAAATTTAATTCAATCAAAAATTAACATTTGTCTTCCTTAAATTAAGTATATTGTTCACCTTGTATAACTGTCGTTTTGAAGTGTACATATAGTACAAGGAATACTGCCACTCTCTTTGAGGTCTGTTTTCACAACAAATTTCGTTTGTCATCAATGACATTCACATTCAAATGGTTGGATTACCATCAAATCATCAATAAACCGGTCAATGTACAAACTACATATTAACTCCAACAAATGATTCAAAAATATATATTATAGTGCCTACATAAGTGGCTTTTTCAATGACACTTTTAGTTCAAACACTGCAGAACAGATTGACGTTCAAATAACAGTTTCCAATCAAATTCAAATGTATTAATATGGCGTATATATTATTGTGCAAGTATCAGTTTCTATTTCATCCAAGTTTCCGAACAAAATATACAATAAATACATTCATTTCCTGCGTCTACTTCATTCTAACTATACATATCTACAATTATCTACATCCCATTTCTCAAAAAGCCTGTTATTGCATTTCATCAAAGGTATGCCCAAATTCATAACCTTAGTCTCCAAAACAATACAATCACAGAATTATGATGTATGCAAAACCATAAACTTCTACATTTACAATAACTATTTCTTCATGAGCAGATCATAGTGCTGAATAACTTCATCGCGGTGGACATTATCTTCATGTAAAACCCAATCACAAACGAATTTCTGCCTAATTAATTGTAGCTCCTCCTAAAAAGAACAACATGATAATGTTACCAAATGTAATCTTCAAAGAAACACTAAAAAAAAAATATTATATAGGTAAGAACTATTGTGAGCATGTGACCTGCTACAAGCATTAGTTGGTCTCTAATTAGGAGAAGGGGTGGGGATAAGAACTGCATGCAAGTGCTTTAAGGGTTGCATTCCAATTATTGATATTTGATCAACACACCTAACAAGAATTTGGTCTTGTATTTATTTTCAAACTCATTGCAAAGCTCCCACTACTGTTTTCCTTCCACTGGACCATTTATACCTACTACAATTATCAATTCTCATGGCAGAAGATGTTAAACTATTTAAATATCCTCTCCCACACAATGTTCAACCACAAATCAAGAAAGTAGAAGCAATGAAGTAAAAAAATACCCACATTAAACCACAAACACAATGTTCAACCACATTCGCAAATTACTATAAAAAATTAAACAATGATTTCAAGTGCACCAAACTCATTAAACTATGGAATCAAAACCATACATTCACCTACATTCAACCAATAACCATTTCGGAACTAACCGCCTTCAAATAGGGTTTTTTACGATAACCTACCGGGCAAAGATTCCTTGTGTGAATGGCCTTCAATGAACCAAGAACTACGCCACCAAGATTGTGGCCAAGCAATGCGCCCAACGGTACCCACCAATTTCCGACGAACCAACCGCGTCAACCAACCTAAACCACTCCCGAGAAGTCCGCTCTCCGCTTCGACTGCTACCCACACCAAATATCAACAACAACAACCTTTGTGGAAGAAGAGGCTTTTGGGGAAGAAAAAATTCTTGGGAAAGAAAAAGCTCTGTGTTTGTGTAAGCTTGTGGAAGAAGAACGTTGCGGAAGAAGAAGAACAAGGAAAAACCGAACCAACTTAGCTTATTTTTTTAAAATGTTTCCCCAATTTCACGCGCGTGCACACTACGCAAAAAAACCTGGGACGCTGCCTTCAATTACAGTAACACTTTAAAAAATATTAAATAACCCATGCCACGTAGCAGGTAAAATTGGGGTCAAAAAACTGAGGCATTGTATCATTATCCAAACATAAACAACACAAAAAAAGTGATGCTCACGAGGCATCTATCGTAATCCTGCTGATTTTATAAAAATATTTATTTCATCATATAGTGATGTCGTCAGAACTTATTTTTTACCTTTTTAACTTAATTCTGAACATAGTAAGAGTGTACAATTTTTACCATAAAATAATTAGAAATCACCATATATA
>Ga0214543_1007678_pt1 | contig 18281 bp, 10 predicted proteins | sample CNSS2metaG_FD_160094 | JGI IMG/M metagenome (GOLD analysis project Ga0214543, IMG submission 160094) | Root nodule microbial communities from cowpea collected in UCLA plant growth center, Los Angeles, California, USA - CNSS2 | ecosystem: Host-associated > Plants > Roots > Nodule | place: USA... | reverse complement strand
TCATTTGAGGAAGGAAAGATTTCCTACCCAAAGAAAGTCCAAACTTCTTCCAAGAGGGGATGGACCTTTCCAAATCCTCAAGAGGATCAACAATAATGCCTATGAGTTGGATTTGCCTTCAAGTTACTATGTAAGCAACTCTTTCAATGTAAGTGACCTCTCTCCTTTTGATATAGGGCTTAAGAATTTGTGGTCGAATTCTCTCCAAGAGGGGGAGGATGATAAAGATGTGACCACCTCATAAAGTTCCAAGGAGGCCAACCCTAGTGATGAGTCATTATTTTCCTCCATTCCACTAGCCTTTGTGTACCCATTTGACAGTTGTTCAATGCTTAATTGTTCATCTTTAGTGTGTTTTCATCTGTTGAACTTTATTGGGTCATTGTTCCGAATTTGGACTAATTTCACATTATTTGGCCTAATTTTCATTTTTAATTATTTTTAGGTATTTGGGTGAAGCAAATTTTGAAGCTTGGACATTAATATTCAGTTGAAGAGAGTCACCACATCATTGCCACATCATTTCCACGTCATCTGAGTGAATGGGCCAACATGTGAGGTCCAATAGTGACATTTTTGTAATTCTGCAGCCCATAATGGCAATTTTGTAAATATGAGTGGCAGATTTGATGTGACCACGAAATTTAGGTCTTTTCCTTCATGCAGTCGCACTCTTCTTCCTCTCCATTCTCTCCAACCTCCATTTTTTATGTTTTGAAGCTTTGGAAGGTGACCCATGGAGGCACAAGCTGATTTTTCACGTTTTCCACTCGTTTTTGACATTTTATAAGTCATGGACAGCACCTAATTCTTGTATTCACGTTTTATACGCCTTGGGTAACATTTATATTAAAGCATTTATGTTTTTCAGTGTTGTTTTCATTCATCCCCTATTTCTCTTTCCTCATTTCCGTTTGTTGCACCATTTTAAGTTTTCTACACTAATTTGAAGTCATTTGAATGGTTGAATCACAATTTATGGTGAACCCTAATTCGAATTTCATGGCTTTCTAATTTAATGTATTGACTACTTGAAGGAGATGCAATTGAACTTTGAGGTTTTGTTTTGAGTTCGTGTTTTGTCTCTCTTTCATCTTGATTTTGTGGTGAATGGTTACTTTTAATCTGTTAATACTTAATTTCAGATTGGGTTGCATGTTCATGTTGATTTCGTTCATGCTTAATGAATTGGATTAACTGTCACAGATGAATGGATGTATGCATTGCTTAATTGCATATTGAAACACGTTTTTAACCCTCACTTAGTGGGTATGGACGAGTGGATTGGGTGAGACAAAAACCTTAATTACGTGACCTGTGATGAGTAAAATTTGCATTCAAATTCAAGGAGTCAATACTGATTTTAATTCGTTCTATTAACATTGCAAAACTGTTCATAATTCTACAATCTAAATCTGCCAACCCCCCTCCCTGTGTTATTGTGTTGTGTCTAAATCTGGAAATTGAAGCTTTGGACGAAAGTATTGGTCGCTGGAAGACGACTTGGTTCAACTGTCACATACTGCATTTTAAGTGTTTTAATTTGGTGGGGTACAACCTTTATCACCTAGGAGGATCACTAGGAGCATGACAAAAAGGAAGGTATTATCCTCTCTATCTTTATTTTGCATTTCTTTAGTTTAAATTTCTTAAAGTTGGTTGTGATTGACTATTTTGAGTTGACTTGTTGACCTTGACTTAAGGGTGGACTTGTTGACCCAAGATGAGCTTAACCTTAAACCAACATGCTAATAAATTCCTTAATTTCATTTTTGTAGGAATAAGAAAGGAGGAGGACCACATGGGACACACTTGGCGTCCTAAGGAAGAGAGAGAAGGAACAAGACTTTCTAGAAGCATCTAGAAAGGGGAGACCCACATGCCTTGGACACCAAGTCTTGTAGAATGTTCTAGAACCCTCCTTTGGGAGCCTTGGCCATGAAGACTTGCCACCTAGAAGGCGTGGACGAAATTTCACCCATGTGCACCCTATGTTCACCTACTTTCTAGAACATGCTAGGTTTCTTTTGTAACCTTCTACTTTGTTGTTTTGCTAAGGGGCCCCTAGACTTGTCTATTTAAGGGGACCTCTAACACTTGTACAAGGGTTGAACATTTTGGAGAAATTATACACTTTGTGTTTCAACCTTTTGTGAGAGCATTCCTCCTTAGGGAGTTTAGTTCTTTCAAGCCTTATCTTGCCTTGGCAAGTGGCGGCACACACCACTCATCTTCAAGGTTGTCATGGCTTCTTCTAGCCTAGCCTTGGAGTGGCATGAATCCTCCATTCCTCCCCTTTCTCTTGCTTTTCATTTTATGTTTCTTTACTCTTTTTGGTTTATATTGTTTCTATTATATGTTTTTCCTTTTGGTTTCTTACTCTTCATCAATCCCTTTTTCCCCTCTTTAGAACCTTGGAAAGGAACCTTCACATCTAGATAACTTGCTATCTTAATGTCTAGTGGGGATTTCCTTGGTTTTCTTAATCAATCATCACCATATTCATTAATCTTCTAAAAGGAACAAGATAATCCTACATCAAACTTTTGAGATTTGTTAGCGCGAAAATAGTGAATCCAATTTGGAAAACTCTCTCTCTGGATTACACAATGTGCAACTCGTGATTGAAGATCTTTGAATCTTGGAGCAAGTTTTTCTTGGTTTTGAAGCATTGAAGAATGTGTTTTGGTTGGCTAGGGAGAGCCACCACCAAGGTTTGGTTGTTCTTATGCTTCTAGGTGTTTCATGGTGTGATTTCAGGTCTACAAGTGGGATCTTGTTGTGTAGGGGTTGAGATTCTTGTGGAATTCAAGAATCTTGGTGTTTTGTTATATTCAAAATTGTAATCTTTGAGGGACTGTGTAATTCTTTTGATATAGTGCATTATCAGACTCAAGTTGTCATGATAAACTTGATGTAGCTCAGATTTGAGTGAATTAGTACAAAAACCATTGTGTGATTCTCTCCTCCTTATCTTGTTCTTCATTTAATTTTCAAGAAAACTTGTTTAATTAATCTTTGTAAGGTTTTCGTGTGTTTTAATGTAATATGCTGGTGCAATTTAGTTTCATATATCAATTGGAATTAATTTTGTATGATAAAACATGTTGTTTGAGTGAGTTTGATGTTTTTGCACTTTTCTATAGAATTTTCCAAAATATCAGTTAGTTGATTTTATTTTCAATATGTTGAATCATACTATATGAACAAATTAATTTGTTTTTTTGTTTTTCCATCGACTAAAATGTGTGGTCCTGCAACATTAAACATTTGATTTGTTGGTCAATTGAATTCAAACAGAAAGGATTTTTACAAGTTTTAATTGAGCATATTTTTAAGTACTCAGCCAATTCAACTCCCTTCTTGGCTAAGAAAGTCATTTTAAATCTACAATTGCATCTTAGAATTAGGCATATGTCAAAGGGAGGTCTACAAATCCTTACGAAACATAATCTCTTACTCAGGCTCAAAGAACTTGATTTACCTTTTTACGAGCATTGTGTGATAAGCAAGTGAGATAGATTGAAGTTTGCTAGAGTGGCTACCAAAAGCAAAAACATATTATACTCAGTTCATTCTAATGTGTGGAAATCACCAGAGTTATCCCTAGGAGGGTCAAAGTATTTTGTGTCAAATGATGATTACTCAAGGAGAGTGTGGGTGTACCCTCATCAAAAGGAAGTCAAATGTGTTTCCAATATTCAAGGAATCCAAAACATGAGTAAAGCTTGAAACTATGAACAAAATTAAGTACTTGGGCTATGCTAACAATGTGAAAGGGTATCGCCTATGGGATATCACTACCCACAAGGTTATTGTTAGTAAGGATGTAATGATACTCCAACCAGCAGACTTTAAAGAACAGGAAAACTTGGTTTGAGGGTTCATCAAATCTCTTATGGTTAAAAGCGGGCGCCCAAGTGTTCATACAAGAGATTGGATTCTTTCGTCGTTAGCCTTGGTTACAAGAGATTGAGTTTAAACTGTTGTACTTATTACAATAGGTTTGGTGAGGATGATTTTATCATCTTGTTGTATGTGGATGACATATTGGAGGTAGGCCCTAACAAAGCTCGAATCCAAGAATTGAAGGTATGGTTAGCTAAGGAGCTTGATAAGAAGGACTTGGGACCAACCAACAAGATTCTAGGGATGCAGATCAACCAAGACATAAAAGATAAAATTTTTTGGCTTTCTCATAAGAAATACTTACTAAAAATACTGCAATGCTTCAACATGCAAGATTGCAAGTCAATTTATACCCCTTCCTATCAATTGTTGCTCATGTATGAGTCCTAGTATAAGAACTTAGACAACTTCAAGATTAATTAAATAATTATTTAATAAATGCGGGTAGAAGGAGCCTTTAAGGCATTTAATGCGGAGTGCTATGATGTGGAAAAGTGCTAGCTTATGTGGTTGAGCGTACTTGGTTTGTGTGAGAGGACTTAGGTTCAAGTTCTATGTATGTCAATTGTGTGTTATTTTAATCTGTGCATTATTTTGTTAATATATTTGAGGGTGAGACGTGATAATATAATCCTAAAATTTTAGGAATTATCACGAAACATGATTTGGTTGATTTGGTTATACACTGGTGTTGTAATTGGAAGGTTGTGGGTTCAATCCTTGTTGAGAACTAATTATCTCTCTTTTTGCCAAATTTTCCTTTGACATGGATATGAAAGGGTTTAGAAACCCTAGCAGCCAAGAGAGGTAGATTAGAGGGCTGAAAAACATTCTCTTTATGAGCCTTGATTAACCATTAAACCACCATGTTAATGTGAATTGATGCTCATTAACTTCCATTAGTGATAAATTCGTTTTTCTATTTAAATACATGAAATTAAGCTAGGAAATGTTTGGTTAGAAGGATCCTGGAATTATCATTGAGCAGAGGGTATTGAGAGTGAGTGAGGGAGTGTTCTTGAACGTGAAAAGAAAGAAGGGAAAGCTGAAATTCGTGCAGCAAGGAAGGAAGGCTCTTGGACATCATCAAGAAAGGGTTAGAATATCAATTGGAGTGCGAATTCCAGGTTAGGGGAGTTCCTATTACGTGTTTTTAATTTTTGCTATTGTATAATCATGTGTTCTGAGTCATGTTTGAAATGTAAAACATGTGAATTCTGGTCTGTTAGCGTTTCTGGATTTTTCCAGAAATCGCCTGGCGATGCAAGAACTGCCGCCAAGCGGCATATGCATTTTGCACCAGGTTTCTGGGTTTCTTGATGAACCGCCGGGCGGCTGAAGGAGAACTGGCAGGCGGCACGAACTGGGTTGCCCAGTTTTCTCTCTTTGTTAATGTTTCCGTGGTGTGATGATGTTGGGATTGAAATTCTATTGTGCATAAATCATTGGCTTGATGAATTATTGGTTGTATTGAGTCGTTGCGAAAATTGCATAAATCTTTGTTTGATTGGGTATGAGAGGTTACGCTGGAATGAGAGATGAGATAATATGCAAATTCGTGAATGGGAAGCGTTAGGGATGAACCATAATCCCAATAACTAGGATCGTATCCTATGGAGTCAGAAATTGATGGAAATCAGAGTTGTTGTGAAGGGGTAAGGTTCGCAGGTGCAGGAACCGCCTGGCGGCACCCCTTCGGCTGCCAGGCGCCATACTAGTGGTGCGTGGTGTTCTGATTCACGAAAAACGTTATTTTTCGTATTTTTGCGGAACAGGAACCGCCCGGCAGTAGTTTTGTACCGCCAGGCGCTAGGCTACTGATTCTTTCATGGTCTGCGCAGTTTTTGTAAAACTGAATTTCCCGATTCGTTAACCGTCCGATTTAGGTGAAATTTTGGAAGGTTTTTCACAACATGTTGTTCTTCACTTTGAACGGTGGAGATTTGAATTGGATACCTGCAGAGGGAGATATACGTCACTCATGATTGGGTGTTTGAATTCCCTAATAGTATGATTACTAATGGGTGATTAAGTGTGCTCAAGTGTTGATATGGCTTTGATTGGTGAATGTATATATATAAACATATAGATGTGTGATTGATGAGTATGTTTATGGTAGTGCTTGTTGAAACATGTTGAATATATGAACCTATATATGTTAGCTCGAATGTATGATGTTATAAGTTGTGCAGGATAGGCTGTAGGGCAGGACTATGAGCAGGATAGGCTCATAGGGTTAGACCACATATGGGTTAGTTTCGTGGGAGCACAGTGAAGTCCCAAGACCTAGTTCATGCATATGACTCACGAAGGACTTTGAGATCAAGGATGGGTAATTTGAAAATAATGAAATATGTTAGTGGTGTTATTTTCATTGGGATGGAGGGCATATTTATTTTATGTTTATATGTCTATCTATGCATAGCTCACCCTATCTGTGTGTGTGTGTGGCGATGATCTGGTAATTTATTATCCGGGAGCAAATGATGTTTCAGGTGAGCCAGGAGCTGCATAGAAGCGGAGAGTGGGAACAGAGATCTTGGGATTGTTTATAAAGCATTTTTAAATAACTTTTTGTAATTTCATTATGGTTTTGAACAATAAATTTGTAATCGGAGGATTTGAGTATATTATTAATACTTTATTTATTTATGTTGGAAATTAAATTTAAAGGATTTGAATTTTCCCGTGTTTTTTTGGGAAATGCTTTATTTAATAAATTATGTATTTATTTTTGCCTATTTATTTTATTTTATTTTTATTTTATTTTAAGTAATATCCTATCGGGATGTTAAACCTAGTAGTGACACGAAGAGGATAGAGATGTCTTGAGTATCATTTACATCTCTGGTGGGTAGCCTTATGTATACTATGATTTTTACAAGACCAAACATTGCACAATAAGTGAGAATGGTTAGTAGATTCATGGAAAATCTGACTGGAGAGCATTGAAGTACTATTAAGAGAATCTTGAGATACATAAAAGGAACCTTAGGTGTTGTGACAAATGGAAAAGAACAAAGCATGGTGTAAAGATTTGATTAATTTCATCAAAATCTTCAAGTGGGAGATTATGAGAAGAGAAGTACCACATTGGTGGGAACTTACCTTGGGGGCTTAATTTTCACGTTATAAAAGAAGCTCAGTGTTTCACTAGGAACATCATCCTAAAGTTTCTTCCTTTGGCTTATTGCTTGAGAGAAAAATTAAGAGAGAATATTAGTCTCTCCTTTAAGAGAGATAATGTTAGTTTCTCCTTAAGGTTCTCCTTGAATTTGTTTATCCTTTTTCCAAGAGAGAATTTGTCAATGTTTTCTCCTTAGGCTAGAGGGAAAGGTATGTGGCTAGAGGGAAAGGTATGTAATTTTTCTTTCTTTAATAAAATTACATTCTTTACCTATTATTTGTTTTGTTCCTTTTATTTTTCACCTTTTATTTTGGTTGTCAGTACTTGTGTTATTACTCTAACACCTAACAAATCCTAAAGTTTAAAGGGTTTCTTGTATCAAAAGTCTTTCGTTTCAAGAAAGCATGTTCCATTGTAGGACGACAGTACAAAGGAATGGTTACCACTAGATACTCGCTTGAGAGGGAGGTGTCCTAACGTAGAAGGACTCACACTTGAGGGAGAGATTGTTAGGAATTCAAGGTGAGTCTAAAGTTTCACATCGACTAAAAATGAATAAGACGACTAGTATATAAGTAGAATGACCCATAAACTCATTGCCTTAAGGTTTTGGGTTAAAATGGTGTTTTAATCTCTTATATAGACTTGTTCACCACTCATTGGTACAAATTACTCAGAAATGCATAATTCTTTCTCATTGAATGTACCGATGTGTTAAGTTTGTTTTATATACAAAAGTCTATATTAATTATGCATGGAGTCCTTCCATCATGTATCTGTATGTGGTTTTGTAAGCGCGTGGCATTGTCATTCTCTACATGTATTAGTTTTTGTAGTTTTAATTATTTTCATAGGGGAGTCCATTTGTAGTCCTTGCATGCTATGTATGGCCTTTATTCTTTATTTTCATAAGAGACATTTGCCAACTTATGGATTTTATTTAAGTTATTTTTTTTCCTTTCACTTTTATGGTTTACTAGTAGCTACAATAAGCATTGACAAAGAGTCTCTACTGTGATTATTGTCATTTTAAGTATATAAATGCATGAAGTGTTTCCCATTGTTATGCCTTTTCTTAAGCAAAAATTATTTTTTGACAAACATTTTTTTGACAAAATTACTAAATAGAGTAATTTTTTTTATTTTTTTATGGAAGTTACAAAAATAAAGTAATAAAGTTTTGGGTTTTTTTTACCAAAAATGGTTGTTTGTCAAAGTTTGTCAAACAAAATTTTGTTAAACTATCATTCCCCTTTCTTAAGTTGATTGACTTGTGATGTTTTAAGGAAAAGAAGCTATCATGATTTCCTATGCATGAGTGTTTTTTTTTTTTTTTTTTTTTTTGGTTTCAAATAGGTGCAAATGTGTAAATGACATGTGTGAGCTGCTATTTCAATAGTGTTTGAGTTGCTATTTCAATAATACTTAAGGAATTGCATAAAAAGTAAAAATAAAAATAATGGAAGGAGGGTGATTCAAGAGTTTGAGAAGCCTAAAACAAACTTAAGAATGAGGTCTTTTAGTTTAAATTTATTTTTCAAGCATTATTTTTTTATGCAAAAATTATCATAATCAATTTCATTTAATTTTCACACTGTTTTCCAATTTCAACTCAAGTTCATCGCTTATTTCATTAGAGATCGCATCTCTATTATCTAGTATAAGGTTAAACCCTGACCTAGTTAATAGTTCTGCAATTCAATCTAAGTAAAAATTTATGTTCCTCATCAAAATATATGTAGAAAAACTCTCAAAACTCATAAATAAAAAAGTATTGAAAAACAAAAACGAACAAAAAAAACACATTTTTAATACTAATATGAATTTTTCAACAAATAGAATAAAAACACCAATACAGCCAGAAAGAAAAACATACTAAACTCTAGAATAGAGGTAAGGAAGGGGAGGCAAAGACTGAAATTAGTAAATGAGAAGTCATATAGATAAAAAAAGAAAATAAAAATAAAAAATAATTATAAAAAATATAATAACTAATATTTCTTTTTTCCTAAACAAAATTATAATTTATTAAAAAAAATTAACTCAATAAATATCATTTTTAATACCAATAAAAATTAACAAATACTAATAATAATTTAATAGAGGTATATTGGTATTATGCAATTATTTTTAGGTTTTCTTAAAGCATAATTTTATAATTAATTTAATTATAAAATATTAATAGTAATAAAAAATAAAAGTTTTTATTTTTTTAGCCTGTGGTTATTGCTTCATTCTTGATGGTCCTATGTGGAAGTGAACATGCCTTCATGTTATTGGTTGGATTCTATACAGCACTGTTCCATTATGCGTGGGTTTTACGTTGCATTCAAGGCACACAAAAAATACTATTGGATTTCTTCATTGATATTAATTTCATGGCATTTATTATATGAATGAAATATTTTGAAACACAGCATGATATATTTGAAACATATGTGAGGTGTCATTTGGCCTTGGTTAAAAAAAGGGCGTGGGCTCTGTCTTGGAAGTGTATTAAATATTGTGGTGCAGTGCTTTAGTGTTTCCATGTTCCTTTATTGTTTGCATATTGTTATCAATGTCTGTACATGAAGCATCTCATCTGCGCATGTTTATCCAATTATGTCTTTTTCCTTTTATATATTATTTTATTGATTTTATGATTATGCATGCTAGATTTCATAAAAGTTATAGCCTAGTTCTAGTTCAATGTCCAAGTATTAAAAATCTTTCTAAAATTATGTTAAAAAAATAATGATTATGAATTTTTTTTTCTTTAACATAATTTTGACAATCATAATAATTATAATAATTATGAAAATTTATTATTTATTGGGTGGAGTCTCTCATATTCATTTGATGTAGAATTTTCATTCATATAATATATGTTGAGTCTCAGGTTCATTTATAATTAAATTGACATTCATAATTGTAAGACTCAAAAAGAATGATGAAATGAAAACTATCATTACAATAAAATCATAAATTAGAAACTAATTTAAAAAAAAATTAGTTACTATAATGACCAATTTAGATACCAGTTTACAAAATTAAAAATTATTGATTACTAAAATAATCACTATTACAAATAAAAAATTATAATCGATCTAAATTAGTTACTAATTATTTAAAAACCAATTTAGAAACTAAATCATTTTGGCAGCCAAAACTAAAGGCGGCAAAACGGGTTGGGCCCAACGGCCCAACTCAAGTTAAAAGGGATGACTTAGGCTAAAGATTTCAACCCGTTAGTCCGTTCTGACACATCCTGTCCAGTCTGTCCTGACCCGTTGTCCCGTTTTAAAAAAATAAAATAAAATAAAAATAATTAAAAAGATTAACTTTTTATATTATATTATTTAAATGTGTTAAAATATATATATAATAGTATTGTAATTTAAATCATTAACAACCACAAATTAAGTTTCAATTATTAGTTATAATTGAATAATTTAATATGTAAATTTTATAATTATTTTAATTTATCTAATTAAAAACATCAATTAATCAATTAAAAGTTTAAAAAATATTTTATTTGATTAAATAGGCCTTTAATATTAATTTATACGTATAAATAAACAAATTTGAAAAATTTGAAAAAAAATTAAAAAAGTTTAAAAAATATATAAATAAACTCACGGGCCAACTTGGTCGGGCCGAGCTAGGCTGTTTTGCCAGATAGCTAATTTTTAGTAACCAATTTTCTTTGGTGGCCAAAATGTGGTTACTAATTTTAAAGACCAATTTAATAACCAATTATAACTTTTTATTCATAATAGTGACTATTTTAGTAACCAATAATGTTTAGTTTTGTAAATTAGTATCTAAATTGGTTACTATAGTTACTAATCATTATTGGTCACTAAAATTGGTCATTATTTAGAAGTTTTCTTGTAGTATATATTATTCTGGGAAAGACAATTGTGTACAAGAGAGAGGAGGAGAATCCTATATAAAGGGTTGCATGACCCATGCAACATATAACAGAAAACAAAACTAACGCTAACAAAAACTAACACACGCTAGATCCCTTAACATCCCCTTGGAAACTCATGGTGGATGGACATCAACAATTTTGAGTTTCTAGCGAAAGTCATGAAAAACAGATCCAAAAATGGGTTTAAAGAGAGTGTTTACAATTTGGAACCTTGTTGGTATATGACGAACAAAAACTTATTTTTGTTTCACTTTATCACGTACAAAATGAAGATCTAATTCAAAGAGCTTTGTTCGTGAGTGCATTACTAGATTGGCCGTAAGGAGAACAACTTCAAGATTATCATAGTGAATGATCGGAGTTGGAAGGCTTCGATATTCTGCTTCGGTCAAGCTTCACGAGACCACTTTTTGCTTCTTAGACAACCATGAGAAAATGTTGTTGTTGAAATAAACATAGTAACTTGATGTTAATTTTCAGTTGTCGAGGTCAAAACCCCAATCAGCATCAATGAAAGCCTGTAAGGAGTTTGTAGAGGATGGAGAAAAATGAATGCCATGGGACTAACTGCTTGCTATATATTGAAGGATTCTTTTAACAGCTTCACAATGATGTATTTGTGGATTTTGCATAAATTGTCACACTTTATTAACAAAGAAGGTGATGTCAGGCCTAGTGAACGTCAGGTATTGGAGAGCTCTGATGACTTGTCTGTACAAAGTGGGATCCGAGAATGATGAATCCACCCCAAGGCTTATAGCTTGGGCCAATGTCAAGGCACATTCCATGGCCCACATACACCTCAATGCCCAAGTCCAATGAAAGGCCCAATAACAATAGATATGTCAAGACATTAGATTAGACTTTATTTTTGGGCCAATTGTTTAGGCCATGCTTTGAAAAATAAATTGTAAAATTACTAGAAGTAGTTTTTGGTCATAATTCATCTAGCTTTTGCAATTGGGTCCATTCAAGCCTAATTACAAAAGTCTAGACCAAGTTTGCATCTAGCCTTAGCCATGAGTTGCACATTTAGCACATGTGTTAAATGAGGAAAGTGTGACATGCCACATGGCATGTGATCCACTTTTTGTGGATCTTAGATCTAGATCTAGATCTAGACACATGTGTTTCACTTGGCCACCTTGCATTTGCATTCCATTTAGTCTTGCATTTGGTTTTCATTTTAAGAGATGCTTTCTACTATAAATGAAAGTCACCACACTCTTTGTAAGGTTACTCTTGAATTTTTATTGCAAATACATGTTGAGATCACTCCATGACTTGCACTTTTGAGAGTCCAAATTGCTAGAGCATTCTCCTATATGTCTCCTCTAGCCCTCCTCCCTAAGTTAGCCTAACCTCTTAGGAACCTTCACCAAACCACTTTCGCTACCACTACATCTCTAACCTTCGGTGCTTCATCCATTTTGTTGCAAGGAAGCTTCAATGAACCATCAAATTCCACCATGGAGCTTCATTAGAGAAGGTTGTTGAAGCATCAATAGTAAGCTTTAAAGAAGAAATCATTGGTGATGGTTGTGGTTTGGCATCAAGCATTTCAGCTTTATCCAGAATTTGTTGAGTTAGATGAAGACCCCTTGTGGATGACCAGTGTGCTTCAATACCAAGGAAAAAGTTGAGAAAACCAAGATCTTTCAAAGCAAATTGACTATAAGGAGCTTAAATCAGAGATTTGATGTGTGTGGCATTGTTTCTTATGACAAAAATATCATCAACATAGATTAAAATTAGTAATATAGAACCATTATGAAAACGTGTAAATAATGAAGCATCACTAATAGAGGATAGAAAACCCATCTGAGTAAGAGTTATGTTGAGCTTATGATACCACACATGCAGGGCTTGTTTAAGGCCATACAAAGCTTTGCAAAGAAGACAGACCTACAAAGTATTGGACGCAAATTGACTCATGTATACAATTTCTTCCAAATCACCATGAAAAAAATGCATTGTTGATGTCAAGTTGGTGGATTGGCCACTTCGTTGAAACTGCTAAAGAAAGAACAACACGAATAGTAGTTGGTGTGACTACGGGGCTGAAAGTCTCAGTGAAATACAACCCTTAAACCTGATTAAAACCTTGAGCCATTAGGCAGGCCTTGTGTCTTTCCAAAGAGCCATCTTTATTATACTTATTTTTTGGAGAAGATAAAGGATTGGAAGATAAATAAGAGGTGTTTGAATGATCAGGTTGGGACGGATGGGTAAGAGAATTTTCTAGGGAGAGAACTATAAGAGAAGGTGGTGATGAGATAACAGGTTGCGAACAATCAGAAGGCTCAAAGGGATTGGGAGTAATCTTGTAAAGAAACATTTGCTCATTAAACAAAAACATTACGAGAGATGTAGATTTTCCCTGAGGGATTTAAACATATGTATCCTTTTCTACTATAGCTTTAACCAAGAAATAAGCAATCAAAGGATTTGAAATTAAATTTGTGTTTTTGAAAAGGGTGAAGTAAAGGAAAACACAAGCAACAAAATATGAGAAACATGTTGTAATCAGTATTTTTGTGAAACAAAGTATGATGTGGTGTGTTATTATTCAAAATAGGTGTTAGAAGGTGATTAATAATGCGTGTAGCACTAAAAAAGGCTTAAATCCAATACTTAAGAGGAAAACCAACATACATAAGTAAACTAAGACCAATTTCAACAACATAATGATGCTTGCCCTCAATATAGCCATTTTGTTGATGAGTGTGTGGACATGTGTAACAGTGAATGAAGCCAGCAGCCATAAGAAACTTATCAATAACCTGAAACTCTTTAGCATTGTCACTTTGAATGGTTTTGATTTTCAGATTGAGTTGATTTTTAATAAAAATTTTGAATCTTAAAAACATTGTAAAAGCTTGAGATTTAGAGTGTAAAAGATGAACCCAAGTGTATTTTGAGAAAGCATTAAGAAATTATATACAAGATCTATCACCAGAAACAGATTTAACATGAGATGCCCCATGCATGTCTACAAAAACAAGTTCAAGGGGAGTAGTATAAACTATTTTGGAAGAGGAGAAGGGTTGTTGATGAATTTTAGAAACAACAAATGCATTACAGAATTGAAAAACATTGTTAATATGAAGATTACAAGAGTGAAGAATTTGTTTGATAGTACTATGGAAAGCATGTCCCATTCATGCAGGCCATAGAGCAAAAGTATGAGATCTTGTTACAGTGGAGTTCATGGTGGGTAGCATGGTGTGTGAACTAGTTGACTGAAGATAAGGAAAGAGGTCTATCCCATCTTTAATTCTTCCTTGAAGTAGAATCACTTTGGAGTCGTGGTGTTTAACATTACAAAAGTCAGGATAAAATTCAAAAAACACTTTGTTATCACGTGCAAATTGAGATACGCTTATAAGATTCTTTGTAATGTTAGGAACGTGTAAAATGTTTTTCAAAATAAATTTTGCATTCTGATTATTATCATAGGACAATGTGAGAAATTGGCAAACCTAAACCATTGCCTAATATTATGCGTTCATTACCAATATAGGAGTTTTGAGATGAGAAAACAAATTGATCATTAGTGACATGGTGTGATACGCCATTGTCGGGATACCATAGTGAGTCAAGGACCGTGGAGGTGCAAGAAAGCTTATCAAGATTGTCATTGGTAGGTGGAGAGGCTTGAGCATTGTGGACCTATGGTTGTAGTTGGTAATCTTGAGTAAATTTGTGCCAGCAATTAGGGGCATCTTGACCCTTTTTTAAACAAATTTGACATTGAACATTTCTTGAATTAGATGAGTGAGATGAGTGGTTTGAAAAGATCGACCACCACGCGTTTGGGATGAAGATCTTGATCGAAAATGTCCACCATGACTATTTGAGCGACCACGTTGCGAAGAATTATACCAAGAAGAAGAGGTGACATTGACTTGAGATGAAATAACGTTGGCTTGTAAAGCAAGAATGATCTATTTATGTTTCTTGAGACGCTATTCTTGAGCTAGGAGAAGCGATACAATCTCATCGACGGTGTAAGAATTAGTGGAGACAAGATAGAGGTGACAAATGAGTCATACTCATCTGGGAGGCCATCCAATATAGCCTCGATGTGATCTTCATCTATAATTGGCGAACCATTGGCTAAAAGAGGTTTTACTGATTTCCTTATATTAAGAAGTTATGTAGGAACATCACGTTCACGCTTGGGTGTTTTGAGCTACAATTTTAGCTTCTTGACTCTGGCTCTAGAATGATTTGCATAGTATGTATGTAGTTTCTTCCAAATCTGGGCAACTGTGGTGAGTCCCACTATTTGGTTGAGCATTGTTGGAGACATAGAGGCTAGTAGCCATGCTACAAGAAGATGACCTTGGTGTTGGTGGTGTAGAAAGTGGTGGGATTAAGAGATTGGGTGGTAGTAATAGTGTCGGTAAGAAACTGAGAAGGAATATTATCACCTTCAAGAAAGTGCAAGAATTCTAAGCCTTGAATGATGGCAAGAATTTTCTGCTTCCTTATGAAAAAATTATCTTTAGTGAGCTTGTGGATGATGGGAGTTGTGAAGTGATGAGGAACGAAGGTGGAAGCATTCGTGGGTGATTGGGAAGGGCGAGATGTTTGAGTGGACGTAGATTTGGAAGCCATGGATCAACACGCTCTAGATACCATGTAAGACTAGCAAAGAATGATGAAACAAAAACTATATTATTCTGTGAAAGACAATTGTGTATAAAAGAGAGGAGGAGAACCCTATATAAAGGGTTGCACAACCCATGCAATAGAAAACAGAAAACGAAACTAACACTAACAGAAACTAACACACGCTAGATCTCTTAACAATAATAAAAAAAATGATTATTATGTTAAGTCTCAAACTTACTTGATAATGAAAGAATTCACATATTTTTAAAAATTATTTATTATCATGTCAAGTCTTGGATTCCAAGAATAACTTATTATTCTAGTTCCTGATTTTAAATGATTTTGAATTATTTTGGAAATGGTAAACAATAGGTTTTGGTTACCCAAAGAACTAGTGTATATTCAACTATAGGCTTCAGTTGTATCAAGAACTGAAGCATGTGGTCATGAATAGGCTTCGCTTAACTAGAGAACCTAAGCCTATTCCCTTACTTCCTCGCTTTAAATAATTTTGAATTATTTTGGGCAATGGTCAAATTTAGGTTTCAATTATCCAAAAAATTGATGCTTATTCAGTAATAGGCTTCAGTCTTCCCCATAATAAGTGTATATTCATTTGTTTTTTTTATATATTAAATATGCTTTAATTGTTTTTGGGTTCGATTGACTTATGAACTAAAGTCTATTCTTGAAGTATAGGTTTTGATTAGGAACCAAAGTCTAAATCTCCTATTTTTTATTTCGTTTAGATATGCTTCGATTGTTGAACCGAAATATAATATCAAAAAAAACCAACACCACAATCCTTCACTTCATCAATATAAATATCATCAATCAAAAAATAACATTAGGCTATAAAAAAACAATGATTTTGTTAGAAAATAACAACATTAAAAATATTAACTTAAAAAAAAAACCATCAATATATTCAAATAAAATTGTCTAATCACTAACACAAAAAAACCTTTTAACGTCACCCCAATAACGTCTGCCTAAAAAAAGCTCAACGTTAAAAATGACCGGTGACATTTTTGTAAATAACGGGACCTTTTTAACATATGTCCGCTCCACGTCACACGTAAAAAGTACCCCGACGTCATTTAAAAAAGGACGTCAGACTCCTTCGCGCCAGACGTCCCTTAACGTTGGCTACCCCACCCCCGATGTCACTTAATGTCGGATTAACACAACACCGACATTGAGTTTTGTTTATCACTACGCGAAATGTAGAAACCCTTACGTTGTTCACCGTTTCCGCGAGATTTCCCGTCGGCGACGCCATTTCTGACCTCCTCCAGCTGAGTTTCGAAAGGTTTTTGCCATCAAACTTGTTGGGATTTGATTATGGGTTGATTTTATGCGTTTTGAACCGATTATTTTGCGTTTTCATCCCCATTTGCAGCATTTTGAGATTCGTCCCACTTGCTCATCATTCCCATTTGGCCAGCAGTGTGCGGAGACCCTAGACTCCCTCTCAAAGTTCGTCTTTCAATTAGAAGAGGTTAGTTTTTCATTGTATGTATATAATTGTTCGTTGTATGTATATAATTGCTTGTATTTTTTTTATAATTGTCATTATAGTTTTAGTCTTAGACTATTTTTTTTTTTGTTAATTTTTTTGGCCTATTTCTTTTTTTATTTAAAATTGTATAATAATATTTGTAAAATTACGAAATAAAATTATATTCATTATTAGATATATGCATGTTTAAATAATTCTAATTGCATTTTATTTTTGAATATTATTGTTGCAGTGTTATTTTACATATGTAGATTTATTATACTTATAGTATACACTGAGCGAAACTTAGTTCCCGTTTGAGATTCAGTACAAATGATTAAATTTTTAATCGTTTGTATTAAATCTTAAATTTTCCGATTGGGTAGTTTGAAAAAATTATTTTTCATAATTTGCTACAATGTGTACATTGAGGTTTATGCATAAATTTCATAAATTTTCGATTGAGGCTAATTTGTGTTGTTCTCTAGATGCATATTTGATTGTGATCATGACCGATCACTTTCATTTCATGTACTTCAGAGACCAATGCGAAATGCTGTCGAAATTTTGTGAAGTTTATGATGTTTGACTTCTTTGTATATGTGTTAGCAAATTATGAAAAATATTTTTTTTCGAATGGGTAGGGCTTCACCTTGTGAGAGTTAAAAGTTTGAGATTGATTGAGTTTTTTACGAACATAGTATGGATCGAAGCTGGATGAATGAGTGTCGCATCAGTGAAGAATATGAAAAGGGGGTTTCTGAGTTTTTGCAATATGTTCAAGAACACGCAATCTCAAGTAACGGGACATATTTTTGTCCTTGTGTTTGTTGTCTTAATCAAATACGTCATGACTTGGGAACAATGCGTGATCATCTATTCATCTTTGGTATAATGAGAAGTTATACACTTTGGACTTGGCATGGAGAAGTATTAGACAAGCCTACGACGTCACGAGGAACAGATTATGTAGATGACTGGATGAATGATCATTTAGAAGATATGGTACGTGATGTTGGGGAGGAGAATTTTGGAAAAGTTCATTTATATGATTCTCTTAAGTCCGATTCAGAGGAACAATTGTACCCAGGATGCACTAACTTTACGCGACTGTCAGCAACTTTGAAATTATTCAGTTTAAAAGCAAGGCATGGATGGACGGATACAAGTTTCACAGAATTGTTGGAGTTGTTAAAGGAGATGCT
>Ga0214543_1007677_pt1 | contig 18282 bp, 5 predicted proteins | sample CNSS2metaG_FD_160094 | JGI IMG/M metagenome (GOLD analysis project Ga0214543, IMG submission 160094) | Root nodule microbial communities from cowpea collected in UCLA plant growth center, Los Angeles, California, USA - CNSS2 | ecosystem: Host-associated > Plants > Roots > Nodule | place: USA... | reverse complement strand
TTTCTCTATAATTATTTTTTCAAAAATTATACTTTCCGCTATAACCCGATATGATTTCCGTTATAACTTTATAACGGATTTTTTGCTTGCCGATATTTTCCGTTATCCGATATTGATAACACTGGTTGTCTATCATTGCAGTTTCGTACAATGTTTGTATTTAGTGCACCTTGAGGAGTGTGATCCACCCTCTGTTGGTATGTATTCAAATTCCAATTGATGTGCCGTCATGTATCTTCTTCGTCTCAGCCTACATTTTTGCCCTCACTTCTTTGTTTTGGTACCATTTGGTGAGACATATAAGGTTGCTTACATTTTCTCTCTCTCGCAACCTTGTTTTCCCCTTTGGTGAGACGTATACCATATTTTAACATGTCTTTAGGAACTATCTCCTCTTTTTTCGGGATTCCTTTTGTAACTTCTAAGAAATTAAATGGAGAAAACTACATGTCTTGGTCAGCTACAATTAAACTTTGGTTCCTTGGCCAAGGTTTTCACAATCCTTTAGAAGATGAAATTAGAGTACCATCAAATCATGTTCAGTGGACGAAAATTGATTTTAAGCTTTGTGCTTTACTTTGGCAATCAGTAAAGCCCAATATTTTGAGCACTCATGTCATTTAAAACTTGTAAGTCCTTTTGGAAGAAGGCCCAAATTATTTTACAAATGATTTGGCAATCAATAAAGCCCAATATTTTGAGCACTCATGTCATTTAAAACTTGTAAGTCCTTTTGGAAGAAGGCCCAAATTATTTTACAAACGATATCCGGTGCCTCTCAGATTTTGCTAATGGAATTGTCTCTCAAGCAATCTAATAATGACTCCTTGTTCCAACTCTTAAGAGTAGGAATGTTCAAGAATCTGCAAAGTTATCTACCATGATATCTGCATGTGGAAAAGGAGGTCGTAGCACTTGAGGAGGACGTGTTGGTAGAGGGCTCAATACACATAGTAGTAAAGGAATGGGCCACACCCAAGGGAATTGTTATTCTTTGCATGGCTTTCATGACAAGACAACCAATTTTTCCAAATCTGAAGTTACTGAACCAAAGTTCTCTAATGAAGAATATCAGGAATATTTGAGGTTGAATCCAAATCATCTAGAACTCCTAGTTTGTCAACAACTTGCATTTCATAATTTGTGGAAAGTTAAAATCCTTGGGTAGCATGCAAAAATGTGGTATGAGATGATTGGTGAAGGTCATGAATCTAGATGCCTATACTACTTTGGTACTAGCTCATCTGTATCCTGTATTGAATCCTCATCTCCTAATCTACTACAAGAACACTTAAGGCAATCCTCATTTGTCAAAATATGGTTCTTGAACTAAGTAGTCTTCAAACTTTAAAATATGAATCATGTTAATTAGGAATACATATTTGGTCTCCTATATGCAACTCTTTTTCTATGATCCATTATGATATTTTGGGGCCAAGTTGTATCTCATCTTTTGGTTTTAGCTATTTTGTTAGTTTCATTGATGATTTTTCTAGATATATTTGGATTTATCGAGTGGAAGAATGTTCTAAACTTTTGTGTATCTTTATGTTTTTCCTTATGGAAAATTAATCAAAATCTTATGAAGTGACAATGACAAAGAACAATTTCCTTTGATTTATCTAAACTCTTAAGCTTAAATGATATTTTGCATCAATCTACTTGTCGTCACACAACGCAGCAAAATGATATAGTTGAAAGAAAAATAGACACTTGGTTGAAACCGTTTGTACTTGGTGCACACATGCCCGTTCATTATTAGGTTGATGCTTTGCTAACTGCTTGTTTTCACATTAACTGAATGCCTTCTTCTTAACAATATAGTTCCCTACTTCATCGTATTTCCAAAGGAACCTCTCTTTCATATTTCTTCACGTCTTTTTGGCTGTATATGTTTTGTCCATGTATGTCTGAGTTTAGTTGAAGTCTCAGCTGGAGCCATTGAATGTATCTGTTTTGGCTGTTCTTAACTTCAAAATGGATATCAATGGTACTTTCCTAAAACCAATAAGTACTATATGTTTGCCAATATCACCTTTTTTCGAATCAACTCCTTTCTTCCCTCCTACATAGGATTTTAATTCTGTCCAACATGTCCTCTACCTATGCTTTTAATTGAGGCTTTCGCTCCTCTTGCTCCTTATTTCTATAATTTGGAAGAGATAATTTCCCTAAGGTAGAACATATTATTTGACTTCAAAACAAAAGAGACAATATGTTATAACAATTTAAACAAAACCTGGACCAAGTTCAAAAAAAAGGATAAAGTGCCCGGCAAACTAGGAATGAATGAAGTAGAATTTATTTATGGTTAATGGGTGTATCTTAAGGTTCAACCTTATTGCTTGAAATCTTTTACTTGAGTGGAATGAGAAATTATTTCCATGTTACTATGCCACATATGAAATCCTCCATAGAATTGATTTGGTGTGCATACAAGCTATAGAGCATACTTACATCAACCATGGATTCCATATATGCCTACTGAAGAAGGCACTGGCAACAGCCTCAGTGATACAACCTCTAACATCAGTACTAACTGAGGAATGGGAAACCCCAACCAGCAGATGTGTTAGCTATTACGAATGGGGGATCAAGTAGCAGCAAAAGTCTCTGTAGAGCATCTTCCTTCTGAGGATTCGTCGGAACAATTTGCAAGTTAATGGGAAATTTTTAAGAACACTTTTTAAAATTAGGAAGTTGTGAGCCAGATCTCGAAATATCTAATGTGTATCATTCTTGTGGGGAGATATTTCCTATCGTTCAATAAAGCTTTAGTTTTCTTGCTCTTCTGTCAATAGTTCTATTACAATAAACGTGTAACACATCAAATTAGGTGACGTACACTGTCTTTGTTTGCTCTGATTGTGCTATCAATTGATTAAATGGCAGAATAATGACTTCTTTTTATCACGCAGGATATCTATTGTTTGGATGCTGATGGTGCTCTTTTTGATGCTGCATTACTTTCTGCTGTTGCTGCTTTATCTCATTGTAAGTAGTTCATCTTCGCTGTAATTTTGTCAGATTATGCATCTGTTAGACCCCTTTTTCATAATAATAGGATGCACATTTGAAAACTGTACACCATGCAATTTAGGAACAAAGAGAATATAGACTTTTCATATACTTAAAGAGAATTTGTTTTTCTGTTGGTGTTCTTAATGTGATGCCTTTCAGCACGTTGTGGTATTACCATATTGAGTTTGTCTATGAATTTCTGCGTTGATAGTGCAAATTCCTGCTGTTGCCATGAATGATGATGGCAAAATAGTACTTGTGTCTGATGAAGATGGACAAAACCAAGCACAGGAGCCAGTCAATAAGGAAAAGAGGAAGCTTACATTAAGAAGCATTCCGTTCTCATTAACATGCATACTTCACAAGAATTACATCTTGGCAGATCCTACTGCAGAAGAAGAATCCATTGTGGAAACACATTTGACAATAGTTTTGGATACATCTGGCCAACTAATATCACTTTACAAGCCTGGTGGGTCGGTTCTTGCCTATACTTCGTCTGTCCAGGTTAGTTTACTCATTTTTTTTACGGAACTAATAAGGTAGTGATGCTTAGCATTCTCATTTCTATTAAAAAAATATGGTAGTTATAGCATTGATATGAATGCATTACTGATCAATTTTGGAAAAATTAAAGTAATTACTTTGAAGTTTCAAGTCAGTCTTTCAAACTTAAATGAATACAAGATGTGCAGGTCCCCTGAGACCTTCATATAATGGCCCATCTAATATAGTGAGGCTTGTTTGTGTCTTATTGAGGTTCATTTTTTCTCTAAAGATCATCTTTCACTGTTTAGTTTTGCTGGGTTTTGTGATTCAATTTTTTCCTCAATATTCGTCCACTCTACAGTTTTAGTCTGAGTTTTATATTTGAAGGGTAAATTATGACAATTGTTTGATAGTGGAAATTTATTTAGTGTACATTAAAATCCCTAAAACAAAATTTAGTATTCTGAACAGCGTGAAATAATACTGCGTTATGTTGTTAATATGAAATTTATATAACGATACTGTGTTTTCAGGACTGTGTAGCATTAACCCGGCAAAGAGTAAAGGAACTAAAAAGCCTCTTAGACAAAGAAAATTCTGCTATGGAGGTTTGAGTAGAATTATGCAATCATCTCTTTTTGTCCTGAATGTTTGCTTAAATTTGTACATTCTGGATACTGCGGCATTTCATTATAAAAACGGTTCTTTTCACGAATGTTATACCCATCTTTAGGACATTTCTTTTTATTCCGGCATATTTGATTTTTCACGTGTTTGATGGATTTTGGGATTTAATTGTTTTAAAAATCCGATCCAAATTGCACAACGTAAACTAAACAAACCCTTCAAAGAAAGTCATTTTCTGTTGTATGGTTTAGTTCTTATATTCTAAACTAAATCAATTTGATTTTCCTATTCAATTCAAATAAGTCCTAAAATAGGTTTATGTTGCTCCAACAGTATCTAATAATTGCAAACAATATTTTTAAATAATTTTCTTTAAGGTCGATTTATATTGTCTATTATAAAGTTAACGAAATTCATTTGTTAAGTTGACATAATTAAAGTGGTGTTAATTAAATTTTTAAGAAAAAATGAGCTAATTTATTCAATCTAAATAGAACAGGTTAAACTGTACTGATTTGAATAATGCGCAGGTGTTTCCTGCTATTTTCTCCCTGCACACTTATAGGCATCATCTCCACATTGTTGTCCTTTCTCTTCCATAGGAGCAGCCGCACCCTATGCATCCCTCTGTTGGTTGTTTTTCAATGGAAGAGCAGAAATACATATCGAAATGTATTGAAAAAATTAACACATTTTGAATACTGTCTTGAAATAAATGTCTAGATTTAAAAATACATGTACAATTTGAAATGAATTTAAAAGTCACTTTACAGATTATGCATTTTGGAACGTCTTTTCAGATTTGGAAATATATTCTATATAATGTATTTTGGAAGATTTTTTATTACTTAATTTGGAAATAAACCTATAAAGTTAAAAACGAAAACTTTTTAAAATAATAAAAGCTAAAACCTCTCTAAGGAGAGCAATAGGAGGACAATTCAAGGTTTTACCAATAGCTAACTAGGTTTGTCAAAATCGGTTAGGTCCGCCGGGTTGATCTGCCAGCGCACTAAGAAAAAGGTGGGTTGGGTTGCAAATCTGAACCTGTCAACCCACTAAACTCATTTCGCTTGACTCACTAGCCTGTCGGGTCAGAAGGTGGGTCAATCCACCCTAACCTGTAACATCTTTTACTTAACCTAATCTAACTTTTCGCTTCAGAAACTTTATTCTTCGTTCATTTAGCAACTACAGTAAACATTCATTCTTCATCTTCATCCACGTAGAGATGAGAGGGTAATCCTACCACCATCACAACTCACTAGCCACCACCACACGAGACACCAAGTCATGAGATCGAGAAAGGGCGAGATCAGGAGAGGAGTCTCCACAACAATAACTCAGGGTGGCATCTAATTGAGATTTTTTATTACCCTCCTTTTTAGGGATTGGAATTTTTGGTTCCCTTGATTTTGATTTTTGCAGATTAGGAGTTTTGTAGATTTTGATTTCTGGTTACCTTAATTTTATAGATCTGTTGGATTTTTGTGTTTTTTTTTTTTTTTTGTTTTTTTTTTTTGGTTTTTTTATTTTTTTTGTTTTTTTGTTTTTTTTTTTTTTTTTTTTGTGTATGGAGTTGGGAATATGATGGAGAAAGCAAAGGTTGAAGATCAACGGGGAGAAGAAAAGAAAATGGGTGAACTTGTGAACCTGTAAAGACATAAGGAAGAGGAAAAGAAAATAGGTGAACGTCGAGCAAGACGAAGAAACGAAGGGCCAGCCCACCAATCCATCCAGAAAAAGGACGGGTTCAATTTTCCAACCCGTTTTCTAATATTGGACTAACCAGGTCCGACCTGATTTTGACAGGTCAAATACAGGTCAGGCCTAAATGGGTTGGGTTGGCCCGTTTTGACACTCCTATAGCTAACCAAGGGTACAATTTTCACTCTTTGATTGAGAAACAACCAAAATAGATTGCAGAAGGTGCAGGGGGTGTAGGTGTTGCTATGAGAGGAAGGAAAATGCGACTATTGCTTTGGGAGAGGAAGGAGAAATGACTACTACTATGGAAGAGGAAGGAGAAAATGGCAAGGGAAAGAAGGGAAAGTAGGGTTTTGTTTATTTTTTCAACTAAGGGTAAAATTATCTTTTCACTTGGTCTATAGGGTGTAGAGAGAAAATATGAGGATACAGTAAGCACATGCCTAAATATTATTTTTGAACTGATCCAAGTGAAATTGCAAACCTTTACTAACTATATCAGATAACTTCCCAAATTAAGGATGGGCAAAAAGTCTAATTTTCTTGATCCAATCCACTTTTGCTCCGATTTAATCCATTTAAAATCTATTTTATTAAAAATCCAATCCATTTAAAATCTATTTTAAGGGATCTGGATTTCAATATAATCTACATTTCATATTTTTTATGGATTGGATATCCATTCTATAAATCAAGATTTTCAAATATGGATAATCCAAAATTTCAATTTAAGTTTTTAGTTGAGTTAGGCTAAAGTCTGAGATGGACTAAGCTAAATTCAAACTCGGATGGGCCTTGTTCGACGACTTGGACGGACCGAGCAGGCCCGACGACCCTGAAGGGTCAAGTGGGCCTGACAACCAGACCGGACTAGGCAGGCCTAAAGACATGAACGAGCAAGAAGGACCCAATAAACCGAATGAGTAGGTTGGGCCCAACAACCCGAAAAAGTCGAATGAGCCCGATGACCCGAATGGGCCAAAAGAGCCCAATGACTCGAACGGGCCAGGTGGGTCTGAAGACTCGAACGACCCAAACAAACCCGATGACTAAAATAGGCCAAGCAGGCCCGAAGACTCAAATGGGCTGGGATGGATTGGCCCAACGACTCGGACCGGTCGTGCTCGATGACTTATACGAACTAGGCAGGCTCGACGACCCTGATGGATCGAGCGGGCCTGACAACTTGATGGACCGAGCGGGCTCGATGACCTGGACAGGTTGAGTCGGTCCGACAACTCGGACAAACTATGCTAGACGACCTGTACAGACCGGGCAGGCTTGATGCCCGAACTGGCCAGCCGGTCCAAAGACCCGAATGGTTTTGGCCGGGTCGGTCCAACGATTCGGACGGGTCGTGCCCGACGACCTGTACAGACTGAGCAAGCCCGAGACCCTGATGGGCCGAGAGAGCTTGACGACCCGAAGAGGTTGAGTTGTGTTTGTCTTAAGGACACAAGTTTTAGAAAATTAAATTTAAATTTCTTCTATAAAAAATGGATTCTAGATTTTTAGTTTGATCCAAATATTTGGACTAGATTTAAATCTTGATCCAAATATTTTGATATGGATTTTAAAAAAATCCAAACTAGTTTTGCTGAAAAAATGGATTTGGGCCAAAAATCTAATCTAATTATTTGGATCTAAAATGGATATGGGTTGGATCATTAAAAATCCAATCCATGCCCACCCCTAGCCCAAATCAATTTCAATGGAAATGTGAAATTAGTTTATTACTTGTCATGGCTAACTACATAGAACATGTTACTCTTTTTAAAAAGTAAATAAATAAATAAACCTTCTTTTTATAAGATTAGAGAGAGAGGGAGATGTTAGATTATGAATAAGAAAGATTAATCATGAAAGAGCAATAAACCGTAAATTAATTGATTAGTTCCCAACACCCCACATAGCAAAACGTGGAAGTGTACCTAGTCATTGGAAACAATAGTTTAAACATTGCTACCTAATATTCCAACTGTACAACACTTGAAGGTTTCCTCTTGATTTTCTCTTCTGATAGGGATAAAGAGAGATGAACAGGAAAATAACATATCGTACCCACAAATGGAGACCACAACCTTTTATGTAACTTCTCTCAATTACTTCTTTAATTTCAATATTTCTAATTTGGCCCCTTCATCAAATTAGAATATTGTTGGTATCTACACATTTAATATATCATGACATATGCTTTAGCCATAGATTTAATTAATTAGATCACTTTAATACTCTGACTAATAATATAATGGTCCTAATACATTTAATTATATATAGACCTTCCACTAACCTAGCTGATGACTCTTTATCCTTAAGAGGTGCTTTTAAATTTGCAACTTCCTCTTTTGCCATCGAATAGGTGATCATCGCAAAAGAAATAGACAAACCACTCTAGAAGACACAAAGCACACAAAAAGGGTAAGTTGGTGTATAAAAAAAGTTATCCTACACAATTAAAGCATATTAAATATTACTAAGCATGGTTAACATACGAGAATACATATATGCACCCAAATAGTTGACACTAACTAAATTATTCAGATACATGCCTTCGATGTAAGGTACACTAGAGGTGTGCACCTGTAATGGTTCCTAAACTCTGCAGAGTCTAGCCTCAAGGGGTTATCACCCAACCACACACAAGGTTAATCTCCTTCATGCCTTGGGCCCAATACATCCCAAAAATAGGATCTCCAGCTACTCTCACCACACAACTCATTCTACTCTATCTGAGTGTAAATGATTATTAGAATTCAGGATACCTCCTTCCAGTCATTCTCCTATATCAAGGCATACACTAACAATACTACATAACCATCACCACTAGGAACTTCTCCTTGGAAATCCTTAAACATCATAACTTTACATGCTCACACAACCTTTCATACCAATTATCATTTTACATACTCACAACACCATTTTCACCTTAAATCATAATAATAAAAACCATAAAGCATGTTTAACATTAATCACAGAACATTCAAAATAGCCAAACAAGAAAAACAGGCAAAATAAGGCATTTGGTGCTCAACACCATGTGCCTCGCAAAAATGGACGCTCGGTGCTAGCATGCCACTACTCAAAGCCCTAGAGCTAAAATGCTCCCAGATTTACAGTGGTCACCAGCGTTCAATGCCAAACCATTCGCAAACTACGATGCTCAACAGTATAAACTGGCGCTTAGTGGCTTACAACTAAAATGCTCCCAAACCTGCACAAAGAAGATGGAGCTCAATGCTAATTTTCCACGAGTTAGCACTATATTAGATTACAGTAGAGGTACTTTGTTATTCTTAGGGAACTTAGAACTGTTGAATTGATCAAATTGGTACTCTTCCTTTAGTGCATTGGTTCAAAACAGTTTTAAAACATTTGAGTTGTACCAATTTGCTAAATTGCTCAAATTTTAAATTCTTCATGATCAATCACAAAAACCAACCCAAAATCACACAATCATGAAATCAATCTTTCAACTTAAATCAAACATATACACCAAACATATTCATATAGAAGATTAAACATATACATCAAATATATTCATTAAACATATACATCAAACATATACACCAAACAAATACTCATATAAAAGATTAAAACCTCGCATGCGGAAAAAATCTCACATACTATAGAAAACATAAGAAGACCAAGGAAAATGACTGAAACTTAATTTATGTGAACAAAGAAACTGATCGGTCCAAATTGAAGAACTAGCCACGAGAATCACTCCTACCGTCTCAGCTTTTCAATCAGGCGAACAGAGGAAAAAAAAATCCTTAGAGAAAAGTTAGAGAACTCTAGAAAAGTGGTTTCTAGAAAGATAATGTATTTTAAAATAATGAAACTCATTTATAACAATTTTATTTATACTAAAACATTTTAATATTAAAGTAATTAAGTCTCACTATTTTTAAACCATTATCACTTCTAAAACTTAACTTTCTAGGGCTTACAAAAACTTCTTATTTGTAAGTATTTTTAAAAAAAAAATAGTTTTTAAATTCTTTTTTCCTTTAACATGTTTAAAAATTGTCTTCTGACTAATTTTAAGTTTTCTTAGAGTTTGATTTGTGGTACAGAAACAATAGACTAGAAGAAGAAACAAGTTGATGCGAAGATAAAATTCATCATTCGTACTAAATCATTTTCAAAATTTAATTAGATTTTGAATGAGAAATGAATAATTGAGTACTGAGAAATTATTTTAAGAAGAAAATAGTTTTAATTTTTCAAACTTATTTTGAAATTAATTTACAATTATTTGATTTGTCTTCAAAAACCTCCATGCTTGTTATATTCTTCACCATTGCAACTGATGTGAAGGAGTCATGGAGATGAAGAAGCCTCATTAGAATCTGACTTCTACGTTTTATATCTCGATTAACATTAAACGAGTATCTATCTCTCTCATCACACTTAAACCATAATTATAGTTCTAATTAAGCTCTTTCCACCAGATTTCTGTCAATTTGACCAAGTAACCCTATAATGAAACCAACTAGATATTCTTAAAACTTGGATTTTGAATTCATTATGAAAATCCCAAGATTCAAGCATATCATCGCTTGAGCAAGAACATAAATAAAACTAAAAAACCATACACTTTGTGTGGTTTCATTATATGTCAGAATTCGGAAATAAATGCGTAATTCAACTTGCTCTAAATTAGTAGAGACACCAGTAAAACGTACGTCAGTTATATTCCCAGTTTGAATCATTTAGAAGCTATTCTGAACCTAAGTATTAATGTCATGGGCAAGTTAAATTTCTGCCAGTAACATTACCTAAATATTTAAATGTTAATTCTTGTAGAAAATGAGTAGTTGAATACTAATTTTCTTTTATTATACTAGTTAAATTACACGTTTAATCCTTATTTTCGTTTAGTTTTATTAATTTAGTTTTAATATTTTTTTTAATTAAGTCCTATTTTTTTTATTCAATTTGTTAACTCCGTTTAAATAATTAATGATAATCTGATAGTTACGTGTCACTTTGTTATTCTTTTAATTTTTTTTTAATTTTGTTACATATGTTAACATTTCATTTTAACATGATAATATATGTCAAAATCAATGTTTTATATTTAATTTTGTTCTTATATTCTTTTTTTGTGTTCAATTTAATCCCAATCTATTTTAAAATAGAACCATTTTGTCCCTCTCCAACTTAAGAACAAATTTTTATACGAATGTTATAATGATGTTTTTATTAAAATTAAAATTTTTTATTAAATAATTTTGGTTTAGAGTTACAATTAGTTTAAAATTTTAGATCAATAATATTAATGTTCATTCTTAACATTTTCGTTGTAATTTTAAACTAACTATAAGTCTAAACCAACCATATTTAATAAAAATGTGAATTTTAATAAAATATTATAATATTCATATAAAAATTAAATTTGATCTCCATTTAGAAAGGAACAAAATTACTCCATTAAAAAAACTGAGACTAAACTGAACAAAAATAACGAATACACGAATTAAATTGAATATAAAACATGAATTCTGACAAATGACATTCTATTAGGTTGACATGTGGACATCTTTTATAACAATTAAACAAAATTAAAAAAATTAAAAAATTGAAAAATTAAAATATATAAAAAAAACAAAATAAATTAAGAAGTGACATGTGACAATCACTAGTTCAAAAAAATATCAAATTATAGAATTGGATTGACTGAACCAAAATAGAGACCATATATGTAATTTAACCTATTATATTTGAGTTCCTAGCAACAAGCAAAAGTATGCAACCCATTTACTTCTCATAGTAATACTAACTAAATAGAAACTATTACATAACTCATTATTACGATGCATAACTTACAGTAAACTGAGATATTGACTGTGAGATTTGTTGCTTGGTATGAGTTTAGATATCAATAACTTGGCAGTTGATGAGTTCAGCCTGTCCAAAACTCTTATTGGCAACTTCTACCCAAACAACTGTATCTGTTTCTGCAGCCGAATCTATGAACAATTCATCATCCTCCATGAATTTGGGTGATGGAGGTGTTGAGGTTGAGGCTGATGCTGAATAATCCAAATTGCTGCATGGAACAGCCTGCAGAACAGCAATATCACGCTTGGAATCTTTTGCAATGAAATGAAGCTTTCCATGGAAACCTGCTAACAGATAAGAAGACTCTGAATTGGAAAAGTCATATACAGGGACTTTTCCAATAACAACTTTCCATGCATCCTCTCCTTCATCATACACCTTGATCCTTCCATTATCCACAGAATTTGAAGGATCAAAAGCATATAATTCATCATTCACCACAACACTCAGTTTTGTTCCTGCCTGCTTAATTGGCCATCCTTCACCCATTCCATTTGGCATTTCTATCCATGAATTTGTCTCTGGATCATATATTTCTCCCCCAACATCAACAAAAAAGGGCCATGAATACAAACTCTGAGGAACATATAACCTCCCTTTGTACGAGGTTAGCCCGGTGGCAATAGGCCTTAACATGTCAGCCAGAAAAACTGTAGGCAGCACTCCAGCTCTGGAAAATGGCATACTAGGTACATCAGACCATGTATCAGTAAAAGGGTCAAAAACCTCAGCAGACCGAAGAGGAATCAACCCTGCTTGACCTTGACTAACCCCTCCAACAACATAAAGCTTGTTGTTTAAGATTCCTGTCTTGCAATATGCTCTACCTGTAGACATAGAATCAATCTTCTTCCATACATTTTGTATTGGATCATATCGCCAAACAGATTTCATAGTTGAAGCTTTAGAGAATCCACCCAGAACATAGAGACATCCATCAACAGCTCCAAAGGAACAACCACAAAAAGGCATGTCATCCAGTGCATCCTTCCGTCCAAGAAGACCTCTGATAATCTCAGCAATTCTGATACCTTCAACCATGTTCCACATCCAAAACCTAGAAGAACCCTTCCGAGAATTTTCTACATCGACGACACTGGGCATCACCGGAAGTCTCTGCCATATTCCGGAACGCGGGTCTAGAGCATGCCATAAGAGTTTGTTTTCCATATCCCTAACCAGCAGATATAGCCACTCTTCGGTTGTTCCAATCTCTTTCCTTACTTTATACAATTCAGAACTCATGATAGTTGCTTTCCACTTCCTAGACACCAGCCTTATATTGTAGTAACAAACTCTAGGAAGTCTAGCAATAATCTGAATGGATAACTCATCAGGGAGATTAGGAATAAGCCTTGGACATTCTTCAGCTGTGGCTGCTGACATTCTTTGCCTCTTGCAGGTCTCATTACAAGAGATTTCCTTAGGCTCACTTTGATTGCTCTTGGTATTAGTCATGCTAAACAAAGAACCCATAAGCACAATATCTGCATCAAATAGCCAACATTCTACAAAACATGACTCAGGCCTAGCTTCTGTAAAACTAAAGCATCCAACATGTGTAGGAAAACAAATAAGCACAGAAAGAGAGAGAGAGAGCAAGCCAATGACTGCAGAAACAACTCAGAAAGGAAATAAAAAGCATCCATCTACCAAACATCTTTAACAGTGAGACAAAGCACGATAAGAACAAAATAGCCAGAAACGTCATACATACGAATTACTATGCAACAACACATAGCTTGATAACAACACTGCATGATTCTAAGTTGCAGTTTCGACCTTCCTGAGGCTAGGAAATTACATACAAGAAAACATAATTGAAGAACAGAACATAATCTTTCATGAAACAGAATAATAACATCTGCAATATGAGATTTTCTCACCTCAAAATGACATACATAAGTAACCAAAGTATAGGAGTGTAGATAGGGATATTCATTGCATAAAAGATGGACTAGTTTTTTTTGTTAAAATCTTATTTTGATCCTCTAATGAAAAATTCAATTAGACCCTCATTTTGATTTGATTCGATTTAGTCTCTAATTCTTTATTTGATGAAAAAAATCAAATTAAATCATTTTATAAAATTAGAAGATTAAATTGAACTAAATAATTAAAAATTTAATTGATTTTTTTATAAAATTAAAGGACTAAAAAAGTAATTTATTTATTTTTTTCGCAATAGACTCAAACTCCACCCAATTTAACTTAAACTCTCTTACAGATTAGTTCAAACGAGAAGACTCAATGCAAACCGAATATAATTATTATTCAATTTCATCTTTTTGTATTTGTAAAATACTAATTACTTCACTTTTAAATATTAATAATATAATCTATTTATTTTAAAAAGAATATTGAGTTGGGTAATGGTTTATCCACTCACTACTCATCCGTGAACCCTGTCTACACAACCCCTTTTTCACAAGAACCACATTTTTCGCTTGGTTTCACGAGTGTTCATTTCCTTCTATTTAAGATTATTAATTCAAATCTAAAATAATAGGTATGTATTAAAGCAGTTACTAGGGAGTTTCACCAACCAAATTAATAATACAAAAAAACGTGATACATTCGCAAAACAAAAACTGTTCAGATCGTAGAGAACCCAGATGTGAATTGTAATGAACAAATAAACAAAAATCACAAATTTTGAAACTACCTCGATATTTTTTTTCCCCATCCCCACAATTCACCCTTTTCTTTCTCTCGTCTATTTGGAGAATTAACTTAAGAAAATGACAAAAATAAACCCAACCAAAACAGTGAAGGAACATGCTTGAAGAAAAATTCCAATCCACCGAAGAAAAAAAACAAAAGCTTGAAAGGGTGCACATCACAAATTCCAGAACCTACAAACTTTTTTTTTTCAATCGCACCATAAAATCGAAGAGCAGAACACAATTATAAATTTTGGAGACCAACCAAGCATAAAATAAAATGAAATCAATAATACTAAGGAAAAATAGAGGGTTAAAACTGAGAGAGAGGTGTATAACTGATTAATATTAAAAAAGAAGAAAGACGAAAGAAGAAGAAAGAGGATTTACAGATTGGAAGGAACTGGCAGTTGCTTCTTTCCTCGGTCTGGCAAGTGTGGTGTTAGAGTCAGTGTGACTAAGAAATCATTATCTATTTAAATAATTAAAAGTAAAGTAAAATACATTTTATATTTCAAGTAGATGTCACTGTTGTACAGAAGCTTTTATCATACACCTTGATTTCAATTTTGTCTTTTTGCTATGCTTTCTGATATTTTATTCAAAATCATTTCATGTTTTCTTCAACTACATCTCGTAAGATAGAAGATTGAGGCACATGCTCGCACAAGGACACGCACACACATGCATATACACACATACACACGTATACACATGCAAATATACAGACATATCACATGTATACAAATGCAGATACACATAAACATACACTTACATACATATTCACACTTGTACAGCCTCACTGACGCATCAAGATAAAAAATTTAAAAAAATTAAAATAATATACTCAAATTTTATATATTTAATTATTATCATTAATATAACAAAAAGTATATTAGTAATGATAAATTAATTTTTTTAATTACATCTATTTTATATTTTGTGTTTGATATAAAACTCATTTTAAATTAGTTTTTTTAATTTTATCTATTTCTCTGTATATTTTATATTTGAGTATGTTTTCTTATAATAAATTTCAAAGAATTAATATGAAACATTTTGTCTATAATTCAAAAGAATTAATATGAAACTTTTCACTTATAAGACTTTGAATTTTAAGAAATGGTTCTCTAATTCAACAATTGAATTTCTAGTATCATGCTTGAAAAAAGGTAAAAAACTAAATTTGTATTATTTTTGTTTTCAAAGGTATTTTCCCTTTTATCACTCTACAAAAAACTGAATCTATTATTTTATTTTACATCAATATGCCTATTTAAACGAAAGTTAAGACTAAAAAATAATTTATCAAAATCTAATAAAAATTTTAGAGACGTGTGTAACACCCCATTTAAATAATAACCTTAATTAAATGAAATAATATAAGAAGTAAAGTCATGGAGTATAATGTCACTCCTTACAGATATTCAAATGACATAGGATGAAATACTTAGGCATACCACGATGCCAATACAAAACAGGATATAAATTTGGCAGTATTCAACATAAAGGCTCAAAAAGCAATGTAGTACATGGGCCACAGCCCCTAAAAGAAACTCGAAGAAGCGGAATCCAACTCAAGATGAACTAAGCAGCGGAATTTCCATTATCATGTTGGCCACGAGAAGTTCTCGCATCTGCTCACATCAATAAATTTATGATCATCGCAAAAAGAGAAAATCACACATAGAACATACACACAAGCAGAAAGGGTAAGCTAGAGTAGAAAAATGTTTTCTATACAATTTCATACAATCTCACAGTTAAAGATACATACATCAACCGATCATGTGATGACTCACAAACAATACACTAAGACTCAAGACACGACTTATTCGGATACATGTAATTAGTCAAATTCACCGGATGCTTGCACTTGTGGTGGCCTCTACTGCTCTGCAGAGCCAATTGCCAATGGGTTTCACCCTACCACTCATAAGGTTAGCCTTCAAAGATCTAAGGCCTCCTGCTACTCTCACCACTTGAGTCAGTACGCTCTACGTGAGACTAACTGACTCTTTAGAGTGTCAGGATGCAATCCTTACCTTGAATCCTTACTAAATTATATAATGAGACACCACCACGAACTTCGTGGAATTACGTCCTAAGTATGAGGCACCACCATGACCTTCCACTAATAGGAGTCATGGAATTACGTTCTGACCATGAGGCACCACCACGCAACCATCGTGGAATTACGTCCTGACCAATGAGGCACCACCATGAGATCTCACCTAGAGATTCAAGGAATTACGTCCTGACCATTGAGGCACCACTACGAAACTATCATGAAATTACGTCCTGACCACACCAACATCATGTTCCATCAACCAATATAAAACCATTGTTCATGCTAATCCCATGTCACTTTCATAACCAACTATCCCATACATGTCACATGCCAAAATCATGTCAAACTTATCAATTATAACCCATAAACCATTTCACTCATACATATCCACCCAATTCATGTTTTAACAGAGTAATATAATCAAAACAAGTGGCAAACACCCAAGAACAGAGAATAAAACAAGTCCTCGCACATTCTTGCTCAAACCTCGCTTAGGATGAAAGGTCTCGCTCAGGTGATAGGGTTCTCTCGCTCAGGCGAGCTCCTTTCGCATAGGCGAGGGCTCGAAAAGGGAAACAGTGGCGCTATCGCGTTCTCTCGCTGAGGCGAGACCTCCTTGCCTGAGCGAGATGGCTTCTCGCTCAAGATTGGAGCTCGTCGCCTGAATGACAACTCGTGCAACACCTAGGAGGGGTTTCTAATACTCTCGCCTAGGCGAGACCCACTCGCTTGGGCGAGAATATCATATCTCCTCCATTGTTCACGCAACCAACACAAAAATATTCACAACTAAAGGAAGGGTTTTGCATTTCTCAAGCAAGCATAACATCAGACGAGACACAATATCTTGAAACAAGACTATAGCAACCATAAAATCGAAGAATAACCAAAACCCTAGCTTCCCTTACTTGGAAAGAGCTAGTACAAGGCTTCGACACCTAAGCCCACGGATACAACAACTCCAAGAGCAGATTTAAGAGTTGCGAATAGTGACACAAAATGAAAACGAGGTTACTATTGTGAACCTCTAATAGGAACTACGAAAATCCAGCTGAAGGAGAAAAAGTATGGACTAAAGAACAACTTACGTGGAGTAGAGCAGGGTTGAGCTAACTTGACAGAGGACTAGAGACCAAACCCTAGAAAAGCACTATTTTAGGGAAAATAGAGAGGAGTAAGGCACTGATTTTTGCAAGTGAGTGCAAAATGGGAGTGTTAGGCTACTTTAAGGGCCTTGGCACCCTATGAACCAACCTTTAGGCCCATCTGATTAGAATAGGCCCTTAAAAATTAGGGCAGGAACATAAGTGAGCCTTACAACGTAACTACTAAAAAATATGATAATCAAGTCACATGTAAGAAATGGTTATGAAAAAGTATATAGGGCATAACTTTTCTTTTTATATTCATAAAAAAATGAATATACAAAAACTCATAAGATGAAAAAAAAAACTAAATATCAAACTTATATAGTCCTATCAAAAGAAGGGTGAGAGTTACCTTTTTTTTATCTTAAAAGAGAACAGATGAGAACTAAGAACATGAGAATGAATTTATATCTAACTTTCTATTTCTTTTTAAAAAACAAAAAACAAAAAAAGAGTTAATATTAAATATTCCAATAAATTTTATTATTTTTTATTATGTTTAATTTTTATTTTATTATTCATTAATATTAAATACTATATTTTATAAAAAAAAAGGAAAATCAATTTAAAAAATTAAAAAGTAATATTTAAAAAAAAATTAAAAAATCTTGGGGAGCCATGGTCCCTTCAGACCTTCTAATACACTCACACGTATATACACATATACATACACAAATATTGAAATTCAGACTTGAACAAAAACACACAC
>Ga0214543_1007673_pt1 | contig 18290 bp, 5 predicted proteins | sample CNSS2metaG_FD_160094 | JGI IMG/M metagenome (GOLD analysis project Ga0214543, IMG submission 160094) | Root nodule microbial communities from cowpea collected in UCLA plant growth center, Los Angeles, California, USA - CNSS2 | ecosystem: Host-associated > Plants > Roots > Nodule | place: USA... | reverse complement strand
AAGATTCCGCCAAAACCTCTCCTCGAATATAGGGATATCTTTCACGGGTTTTAAGGACACGTTGCATCTCCCTTCACTCTCTTTGGGCCACATTCTTTCATTGGGCTACTTCTCTTAAGCTACCTATTGGGCCACGTCACTGGTCCATCTTTCGTATGTCGACCGAGCTATCCGACCTTCTGTGTTCATGTTTTTCCCAGATGTTGAGCTTGGTCTTATTTGAGGTCGGAATCCGAGCTCAGTCCTGCCCGTTCTGCCTGATTCGTAAGTGTGATTTTGCATATTACCTATACTAGAACTTTTGGCTTTCTAGAATTTTGGTGATCCGTCGTAGGCTTAAGTTTGAAACTCCATTCATTTGATTTTATGAGTTTATATATGAAAAGGAAAATTCATAAGGGAGAGGGAAATCAAAATAATTTTACAATCCTAGGAAGTCATGACTGATTATTAAAAGGACAGAGGAAGAAAGAAAGTACGTTGGAATATAATTAAAAAAGTATATGGTCTAAAAAATAAAATTGCTTTCTAATTGAGAACATACAATTTGCACTGCTGCAACCTTATAGAATCTAAGAAATGTACGATATAGAAAGCATGACATGAGTGTCTTACCGAACTAAAAGACCCCAACAATAAATAAATAAAATTGTATGTGCATGAAATTAGTATATTGAAAATTAAATATATATTAATTTAATTTATTAATTAAGAAAATGTTATGGTAATTGTCAATAACTAATATCTTTTTCACCACACAATTAAGGGTGTTAAAGAATATGAATGGAGTCAAAACTAAAAACGGTTGGAAAAGGAGCTATAATGAGCGTATTCTGTTGTTGGGAACCGCTTTCTACGGCAAAGTTTCACAGTTCAAATAGCGGAAACGTTCTCAGTGCAAGAAGCGTCTCTCTCTCTCTATCAACCTTCTCCTATCTATACCTTATTTTGGACATAGGAGAAGGAAATCATGGCTTTCAGTTTCATCATCAAAACCTTATTCCTCTTCGTCTCCTTCTCGGGCCTCGTCCTCCATGCCCACGCCGTCCGCACTCCGCAGGCCCGCGTCTGGTCCCTCTGCAAGCCCACCACCAATCCATATATGTGCTTCACCACCATACTTCCTCATGTCATAACTTTGCCAAAATTTAATGTCTACAAAGCGCTGGAAATAGAGATTGATGCAACACGGGTACTGGTCGGAAACACTACCATCCTCATCAATACACTCCTCACGAACCCAGCCAATTCCAAGGATTTGAACGACTCACTCTCAATATGCTCCGACCAATTCGATAGCATGATGGACGCCATTAACGAAACCATCACGGTAATTGCGCAGCGCAACGTCGCCGAGGCACGCTTCAAGTTCAGCGCGGTTCTCTCATACCTCTCCGCATGCACCGACGAGTTCACCAATTCGCCGATTGTGAAGGAGGGGAAGGACGTCTACGATCTCGGAGGGAATTGTTTGGACATTATGAAAGCCATTGAAGATAGAGAGAGTCGTCGTCGCCGAGGAGCGCCGGTGCCAAGCCCAGTCCTTGGCCCACTACCGGTGGCAACCCCAGTCCTTACCCCGTGTCAGAATCAAATTGGGCCTTGCAATTAGGCCCAATGTTATGATATTATCCCAGTTAATCAATGTTTAAATAATTATTCTCTTTTCCTATCGTTTGTAACTGGATGATGCTTTTGTGTGGGTAGGAAGTGAGATATTATGGGAATAATATTAAGGAAAAAAAAGAAGGAAATGAAGAAATTTTATTCGTTTGTTAAATGGTGTGATTTTATTACCAGTTGTGTTTGAATCATAAAATGAATCGTTTGTTTTAAATATTAGATTCCACTATTATGACAGTTCTCCTATTCATACTTTATTTATTTTTTAAATAAAAATATATGTTATTTTATATATAAATTATCTCATGATTTAAATATACTAACAAATAATTTTAAACATATAAACTATGGCTAATATTTACGCCGAATAGTTTATAACGTTACTTTTTTTAACACTATTTGTTAGTTTTACATCTAAATTTTGAGTTATTATTCTAAGAATACTGTTATTTTATTTTAAAATAATTGGATAAAATTGTTAGGATTCTTAAACTATATTGTGTGTTAATTTATGATAAATGAGAAATGAGAGATAGTTGATGTAAGAAAGAAAAATGATTAAGATGATTGATTTGAGGGCTAAATATATTTTTGTTTATAAAATTGTAAATTAATATAATCATTTTATTTTAATATTAAACTGTGGGATTGTAAAGTTTGATTTGAAAATATCGTAATATGATATTACATAATGAAATATCTAACATTTTAATGATAAATAGTAAATCAAAATTTATTAATAAGCAACATCAAATAATAAATTTATAAATAAAAGTAATCTTTTTACTAAAATGCTTAAAAGATAATTTTTCTCGTAGCCATAAGCTTTTGTTTATAAAAGGAGTGTTAAAACTATTAAGAAAAATAAATCTATTTGTGTTATAAATCAAGAATACTTATGAAATTATTTATTTATTTGAACATTGTTCGGTTAGGTTTGTTGAACATATAGAATCCCGACAACAATCTAACTATCGATATGGTGTAGATAGTACAATTGTCGACACTATAAAAAAAATCAATAGATTATTATTTGTTATAAATTACATAAATACAAACCTTCTTTAAAGTAATCTCGCCCTATCCGTAATCATTTACCAGTGCAACAACGAGAATAACAGACCAACCCTTAGAGAATCCACTAACCGATTCATTCATATCGTGCAGATAATAAAAGCTAGATTGATAACTGCGAAAGAGAGGGAACAAAACACCATGTATAACGTCTTACAAAAGATAATGAAATACGGTACTGTAATCAGTGACCATAATCACCACTTTTAACCACGATATTGTTGATTCCTACAATATGTTTTTTTTCTTAGTTTTGAACTTCTGATGGTTCTCACCTACTGTCGTTAAAAACTTTCAAGGATGATTTTTAAATTAAGGACAAAGTTATCACCGAGTCTTATTTTACAATGGTGACTTCCAGACCATCATTTATGACTATCATAAAAGTGATGTATAAAAGAAAAATACAAAAGTATCAACAAAACCCAATTCAAAATTATACTTATATGTATCCCAATTATTGAAAAACATATATAATTAGAGTGTGCATGTTAAGAATTCAATGTACTTAAAAATATAAATGAAATAATGCTATAATTATTATTAAATGTGATTTTCTCGCAATTAAATTATCATTTAACTATCTTGATTGATATATTAAAGAATATATAGTTATCCTCTTATCAATTAATTTTGCAATAGTAGAGATTATTAGTTATAATTTTTATCATCAATTACCCTTTATGGGAAAAGTAAAATTTGATAACTTATATATTAAATTGAAAATTGAAATATATTTTCTCCAAGACTATGCATGTAAGAAGAATGAAAATGAAGAAGTGACATCTTTTTAGTACAGGTCAATTTAGTAGTAAAAAAATCATTTTTTTTATTAAAAATATAAGAGTTAAATATATTTTTGGTCCTTGAATTAAATTTATAATTAGTTTCCCTTTGAAAATATTTTAAATATTTTTTTCAACAAACAAATAAATATTGAAATAGAGATGTGTCAAACGAAATAAATAATTCAAATGTCACCATAAATCACAATTAAAACTTTAAATAAAGTTAACAAAATAAATATGATTCAAATGACTAAATTTACATATTTATAAAATTTGTGAAATAAATGGAACCAAAATTTCAAAAAAAAACTCGTTTTAATTTTCACTTAAGTTAAAATCAAAAATATATTTAATCTATAATATAAAAATACAAAGAAAGCATTTGAAACATGATGAAAGAATAAAGTTAAAAATGAGAGAATAATGTAATAAAAAGATATGTGTTTTATTAAATATTACGTAAAATATATAAAAGGGAACAATCACCCCCTACACCAAAACCAAAACTTTGAAAACTTTCGTTGGGCTAAAGAATGTAAAAAAAGTTACATAATAGAGAAGTTATAGGCCTGGTAATCTGCATGATGAGATTCACGGTGGGTTGACAGAAAAGCCAAACTCCATGAATTGGTTCAGCGTGTTGAAGAGAGACGGCTTACGAGACAGTTCCGATGACGCTGCTGAAGGCAGAAGGGGCAGATTGAACGGGTGTAGGACGCGGAGGAGGCAGAGATTTTTCAATGTCAGCAATGATGTCCAAGGCGATCCCTCCGAGCTTGTAAACGGCGTCGGAGTCCTCGTTGAAGGGGAGTTTGTCGCTTTTAAAGGTGTCCTGGCAGGCGGACTGGTAGGAGATGACGGCGCTGAACTTGAACTTGGCGGTGATGACGTCGTTCTTGGCGATGGCTTTTTTGGTTTCGGCAATGGCGTCGAGCATGCTGCTGTACTGGTCCTCGCACACGTTGAGGGAGTCCTTGGTGGATTTGCTGGCGCCTCCTGTGGCTTCCAGAGATTGGATTTTTATTAGGGCATGTTTTGCTTCCGCGAGCGTGGCCTCCACTTCCACGTCGAGAGCCTTTATGGGTTCCACGGTGTTTTCGGTGGAGTGGGATTGGATTGTTTTGGAGCAGAGTGCAGGGTCTGTTGTTTTTTTGCAGAGTTGGTCGATGTTTTCGCGGAGTTCGCGGCTTACGAGGTGGATGTCGCGGGTGGAGAGAACCGGTATTGTGAGGAGGAGGAGGAGGAGGAATGAGAGGGTTACGAGAAGGGTGAAAGAGGTTTTGATGATGGGAGTGGAATCCATTGTCTCTTCTCTGGAGAAGCTTTTGAAGATCAGAGACAAATGGAGAAAGATGAGATACCTGCGTTGTCTTGCTATACTCTCACCCGCATCCCCTTTTATAATGCATCCTCATTCTTTCTATACTATAAAATGCTTGGTGCTCCTCAAACCTTGCTCTTCCATGTTTCTCTCCATCAAACATTTCAACACTCTTCAACAATAACCAGGTCAAACAATACAACATGGATGATATATATACATTTTAATTTAGTCATTTATGAAACTTAACAAAGTTATTTTGTATATATATATATATAAGCCATTAAGCATGACTAACAAAAGTTCTTAAGTATTAATATACGATTTTTCGTAGTTCTTATATGTTTATTTTAATAATTAGTATTTAATAAACAATTAACGAAAAATGTTATGAGTGTTTTGTTTAACTGGACATTTATTTAATTGTTATTACTATATTATTATTCATCAAATTAATACATTTTAAGGTTATAATTTTTAAGAGGATAATTATAATTAAATTGGTACGATATATTTCATGTTGTTGTTATCTTTTTAAATTTATTATTGACTTACAATTATGTCTAAAAATCAGATTAGCTTTATTATCATGTGTTTTTAATAGGCTAATTTAGAATATGATACGATGTTGAAATTAGATAGTAGATATATAGGTATAATTATTAATTTGGTATCCTATTTTGTGATTAAGTTCAACTTGATCCTCATATTTTGTTTGTTTGTTCAATTTAGTATCTTAATTATCTAAAAAGATTCAATTTTGTCATTTTCATTAGGTTGGAGTTAACATCTAGTACAGGACATATGTCAAACCGTGAAATTTTTAATTTTTTTTAAACTAAATTTTTTTAAATTTTTTTTAAAAAATTTTAATTTTTTTAATTTTTTTGTAAAAAATTATAAATTGTGATGTGTCAGTTTACCATCGTCAGCTTACAATCATGACACGTGACAGTTTTTAAATTTTTTTCAAAAAAATTTTAATTTTTTTAAAAATTTAAAATTTTTTTAAATTAGAAAAAATTAAAAATTTCATGACTGGTGTTAATTCCAACTTAATAGAAAAGATCAAATTAAATCTTTTTAAATAATTTTTATACTAAATTAAATAAACAAAAAATATAAGAATCAAATTGAATTTAACAAAAAAATTGTTGATACAAATCAGTAATCTAGATATATACTATACAAATGATCAGTTTTCGGTAGAAGGCATTCTGATAAAGTTATTTCACTTATAGAACTTAAGATATGAATTTACATTAATAAACCTCTAATGTTTTATGTGAGTGTTATAGTTACGAAATAAGTTTTTTATATTTAATATTATTGAGTTAAATTTAAATTTAATTATTTTTATCAATAAAGGTTTTGTAAATTTAATATTAGTGATTGATGTTTTGAAATACTTAGGTATATATATTATTTTTATTTGTTTTCCTGAATCTTTTGGATATTTGATGAATAACTAAATATATAATATTATTGCAGGCTCAAAGTGTCATTTGAATAAATACAAGAAATTGAAGTCTTCATAATCGTTTTTTCCATCTTCTTTTTCTGCAAAAAAAAAAAAAAAAAAAACGTTTTATAACAAGAATCCTTTAAAAAATATTCTAGATATATTTTAGAAAGGCATAATATGGTGAAATTTGAGGACACCAAATTCATCATATTTGAACCATGTAAATCTGAGCTAATGTTATAAAAATACAGGATATATAATGTTCCTATAAAATTGAAAGAAAATGTTAGGGTGTTTTTTTTTGTGGTTTTATTTTGAAAAAAGAAAAGAGAAATATTATCACAGATGAATATGGATATTAGAAAAAGGAAAATCCTTTTTTAACAAAATTATATGTACAAATTTTTGATAATACATGTTAAAAATAGAAGAAAAAAATTTGATATATATTAAAAAAATTATTAAACTTTATAAAAAGTAATTTGTCAAAAATATCATATTCTTTAAAGTATCATTTTAGTATAAAGCATAAATTAATTGTATCATCAGAAATGTCCGATATAAAGTACACGTGGAATTTATCATCTCCATGCAAAGAGGATATACACCGTACACAAATTCCAGTTGGTTCAACTGTTAACAAACATAATTGACTTCATACACAATACTTTGGACTTCCAACACTTTTCCAAATATATGTTTCTAGATTTTCTTTCTAGCTTCATTCTTAGCCATATAACTTTATCTTGTGTCTAATAACATTCATAATTTAAAATTGATTAACAGTGAAAAAAAATACTTAATAGTAAACATTAAAAATCAAAGTATTATGATTTAAATTATCAAAGTTTTAGCTTGATTTTAAATTAGTTTCTAATTTTATATTAAAAATTAATTTAGACATTAACTTTTTTAATAAACAATATTAGAGACCAATTTATTTTTTTAATTTATAAATCAATTATAATATTTTATTGACTATTTTAGATATTAATAAACACTTTTATTAAAATAATACACTAAAATAAAAAATAAAATTCAATTATCTAAGATTAAAATTTTAATTATTAATAAGCTATGCTATTTAGATAAATATTACAAATTGTGTTGAAAGTCTCACGTCGACTAGAGATAAGATTAATTCACACTATATATAAATAAGCGCAATCATCATCTTATAAATCGATTTTGTGAGGTTAAGTTAGGCTTTAAATCCAATTCTAACAAAGTGTATTATATTTGAGTTTTACTACTTTGAATTCCCATGTTGGTTCTGTTGGATGTCTACATCCATCTATTGAAGATGAATGTTGATTTGTGTTGTATATGTCAATTTAAAAAGCAAAATAGATTGTCATCCTAATCAATATGAAGTATTGGAAAAAAATAACGAATTATACCCATTCATCCAAGTATGCTTCAACGAATCTATCTACTGGCAATAAGAATTTTCTATTATCAATAAATGGTTGAAGGATTAGTTGGATGTTATTCATAGACGTGTTTGTTTTATTTGAAAAGTTCATCATTGTTTTCATTGCAAATGTGGTTGGATGTAACTATATAATATAACTTCTAACTTAATAATTGATTTGATACTTATTTTATATGATTAAATTTTCCATATATAAGCTGTTCAAAAGTTTACTAAAAAAACACGTCATAATGAACTATAATGTTAATTTCGTAATAATCTAAATCATCAACATAATTAACATTATTTTTTAAAATTAACAAAAAAAAAAGAAACCAGAGGAATAATTGTCTAAGTAACTGCAACTAATATATAAAGGAAAATTATACTATACTAACTAAATTTTGACAAATTTTTTTACAATTTAAGTTGTAATTTTTTAACTAATTTTTTATATTTTTATATTCCAAATCTATTTAAAATATGTGAACTCAAATTATAAAAAAAAAATTGTCAAAATTTAATTATTACGGTGTCATTGTCCATATGTAAGTTGATTGTTAAATGTTGAAGTATACGCCATTGGAACACAATAGCCGCCCCACCTATTAAATGTAGGATAAGTGATTTTTTTGTACCTATTAATTATTTCCTGTCAAATACAATTGGCAGATATAAGTAGCATCAAATTTATTAATATAAAACTAAAAAATTAGTTAATATTTTACTTTCATGTTAATTAAAAACATTTAATAAGACATATTATTGGTTAAAGAAAAAGAAATAACAAAAATAGATATTAAATGTTTGAATGTGCTGTAAGAGTGTTAATTCAAAGGAAGTGATACACTGCGAACGAAAACGCGACACTTGTCTCACATGTCGTTAGCATATAAATACAACATAGACTTTTGTTTCTATATATATGAAAATATATAATTTCACTTTTTGTTGATAACAAATAAACAAGCAATTCATTTCAATTATGAAAACAATTTGCCCAACCAAGCAAGAAAATACATTGAAAACAATTTTTTATTTTGCTACCACACTTTAGCCAATTGAGTTTCTGAAGAATCAGATTGTGCTATAAAGAAAAGAAGTAAGAACTCTTTTTTTCTGTCAAATTTAGATGTAACTCAGTAACTTAGAATGGCGTCAGCATGTTCCAGCACCGTCTTCCATGCCATGATAACATGTGTTGTATCAGTCAGAGTTGCTCCAATGGCACACCTAATCACGAAAACCCCTCCAACGATTGCATGAGTCATGTAAACAGTGCCCGAACCATTGATCGAATCCAGCAACCTACGGTTGGTTTCATTTGCAACATCCTCAGTTTTGAAACCTCCATTTCGAACTTTACCATTGCCATTGCTGCTGATCTTTGCAACTGCAGAAGGTAAAAGCCTAAAGCAAACCATAGCAAGATTTCTAGGCACAAAAATCTCAAACCTTTTGTCCTTTCTCACCAACCCTTCAAAAGTCTTGGCCATTTCAACGTGGCTTCTGAGGAAGTTTCTGAGATTCGCAACACCATAGCTTCTTAGAACAAGCCAGAGTTTGAGTGCACGGAATCTTCTGCTCAAGGTTATCTGCCAATCCTTGTAATCCACCACTTGTTTTGAATCCGTAGCACTGTTCTCCAAGTACCCTGAATGTGTCGATAGGGACTTTATCACAGAAGCTGGATCCTTCACCCAAAGGCAGCAACAATCCAAGTTTGTGAGAAACCATTTGTGAGCATTGAAACTGAACGAGTTTGCATCCTCAACTCCATCAATAAGGTGTCTGAACTCAGGACAAATGCACACGCTACCAGCATAAGCAGCATCAACGTGGACCCACATGGCATATTTTTTTGCCACCATGCAGAGTGGTCCCAATGGATCAATAGCAGTGGTTGAAGTTGTGCCCACAGTGACACAAAGATAACAAGGAACCAACCCATTTTCGACATCTGTTTGAATGGCGGATGATAGTGATTCTGGTGACAAAGTGAAGGAAGTGGACTTCATTGTCTTGATTACCCTAAGATTCTCGGGGTGAATACCTATTATATGAGCTGCTTTCTGAACAGCACAATGTGTTTGATCAGACACATAAACGACTAGCTGAGAGATATTTTCTCTGCCAATTTGGCTAAGCGTTTTATCTCTAGCAGCAACAAGTGTGACCAACATGGCCTCACATGTTGTCCCTAACAACACACCTCCACCACTCCCTGAAAAGAGAAAAGCTTTGGGGAGCTTCAGGACCTGACCTAGCCAATCCATGACAACACTTTCTAGCTCTGTTGCTGCCGGTGATGACACCCAATTGAACCCTACCAAGTTGAATCCAGTGCTCAGCATCTCACCAACAAACCCTGCTGTGCTACCACTGGAGGGAAAGTAGGCAAAGTAATTAGGGCTCTGCCAGTGTGTTATGCCAGGAACTATGTGCTGCTGCAAATCTTGAAGGATGGTTTCAATCGGTTCAGGACTGAGAGGGGCAAAATCTGGTATGAGATTTCTGAGATAACCTGGTTCTACTTGGCTTAACACTGGATACTTGCCAATATTCTGGTAATAATCAGCAAGGAAGTCAATGATCATGTGTCCTTGCCTCCTAAATTCTTTTGGGTCTAAAGGATTCATGATGAGCGTGAGATTTTTAGCTTGCAGCCTGAAAAAATTTATAGAATAGAGAGGCACTTAGTGCACTGTAATTTCTTTTTCTTTTTACAACTCATTTTTAGGATATTTTAATCATTAAAAAAATATCTCTCATTTTTAATTCCTGAATTTTGAGAAGTAATTGTTGAAAGTCCCACATCAACTAGAGATAAGGTCAATTTACAATATATAAGTGGATACAATCCTCATCTTACAAGTTTGTTTTGTGGGGTTGAGTTAGATTTAAAGTCCATTTCTAACATGTTGGAAGTTCCACATCAACTAGAGATAAGGTCAATTCACAATATATAAGTGGATACAATACTAATTTTTATTTGAAATTTTGATATATTTTGGTCCTTAAATTTTAAAAATAAATTGTTATAATCCTTTTAATTCAAGTGTGTTAAATTTTTTTTTGTCAAACGCATTTTTTAGATAATATTGAAGCGAGAACGTGTTAAAACAATGTAAACAACTCAAATGCTAACATAAAATACATTTGATGTGTCAAAAAATTTATCATAATTAACTTAAAATGACTATATTTATTTATTTTTGAAATTTGAAAATCAAAATGTATCAAATTTTTAAATACAGACGAATTTCAATTTTGTATCAAAATTCAGAAAACTAAAATATATTTAATAAAAAAAATTAAAGTAATAAAATAATAAATATAAAATGTATGTAAAAATTTGTTAAGTATCAAAATAATACTATTCTATTATATTTTTTTATATATATAGCAAAATATCATTTTCGTTATCTTTAATATACTCACTAAATTATATTGTTATATATAAACTTTTCTTCCCAAACTGATATTCATATGCAACTTCCTTTTAAGTACATGGACATAAAAGACAAACTTTCTACTCTCAAAAGGTAGACGTAGAAAACGGATATTATTATGATCTCTGAGATATTATACGTTAATGTTTTGATGATGTTGCTAATTTGAGTTAAAATTTCTTTATGTTTATTTGCTTTCAAGAGTTAGATACCTGTTCAAGTAATCACTACCGCCTAATAATTAGACTTTTGGTAATTTAATTTTGCCGACTAACTCATTCACTTTCTAGATAAGTCCTTAAAATGGTATTGTTAGTTGAACAAATTAAATGATGTTATGGCATCACCCAAGACACTATATTCGTTTTTGTTTCACATTTGTTGCAAATTTCTATATTTCTTTTTTCCTTAGCTCAAAACAATTCCTAATTTACTTGGTGCTAGTTCAACTAATTTTCGTACTTGAGGGTAGCTAGATAATTGATGGACCATAAAATATTAAATGCCAAGCTATACAGTTACTTATGATTTATTGGTTCATTATTACTGCCTCCATTCCTGTTTTCAAGATTTTTATTTTTATTTAAATGTATAACTTTCAAAGTTCAAAGATAATATAATAAAAAAAATTATGCTCTTATTATTCACTTAATTTTTAATTAAAATTTTATATAAGTATTTACTTGTAATGTAAAACTAAAGATGATAAAATAAAAAAAATCTTAGGAATTAATATTTTATTTAACTCAATTGGTATACTCACATAGGTTTTTTCAAATGAACATTAAATAGCAATTTAAAATGAAAAAAAAAAATACAATATAAGCACACACCTTACATTGCACGTGTTTGCTATACGCAATTTAGTTGTAGCTGTGTATCTTGGTAGAAAAATAATAAATGGCCATAATGGGAGTAAAGTTGTGTAACAAAAAGAGGTCCAAACTATTAAAAGAGCGTAAATAATATTAAAAAAACTTTAATAACAATAAAACTTCTACAAATTTATTTTTCTTAAATACTTTATTAAAGACTTAGAATATTAAAGTCAAATTTATTATTCTTTTCAATAAATTATAAACAAATAGACGTGTCAAAGTGAGCCAACCCGGCTCACACGGGTTGGTTCACCACGAGTCGGGTTAAAAATGAGTGAATCTAACCCGACTCACTTTATGGTGAGCCAAAAATTTTGTAACCCGGCTCAACCCACCACGGGTTGGTGGGTTAAGTGGATTGGCTCACCAACCTACATAAAAGATTATTTATTTGTTTATTTATTTTTTAGTATTCAAATATTTAAATAAATTTTTAAGTAATTCATGAGATGACAATCATAGTAAAATCAAGATCCAATGTCTTGATCATGCTCACCACTAATATATGATGAATTGTTTACAAGAAAGTATCCATATAGTATAAGAAAACATGGTTAATATTACACATTTTCTGTTATGCTATTCAACAAAATATAAATAAAAAAACTATATTTTTGTCATACTAGTTTAGAAAAAATTGTTTATAAGACGATTGTTTGAGTAATTTACTATAAAGATTATATTTCAAGATTAAAGTATCAACATATATAACTTGACAATCAAATTAATTAAATATTCAAACTATTCAAATATTATTGAGCAACATTCTAGCATTTAAAAATATGAAATTGTGAACATATATAATAGGAGCGATAAATAATTATTAAAAAAAATTTAAAACAAAAGTTGTAAAAAATGTTTGTGGGTTAAGTGAGTCAACCCACCTTCAACCCGTTTAATCCAAGGGTTAAGCGAGCCAGGTTGAGTTCAACCCACTTTTGAAAGAATTGAATTTTTCTCGACCCAACCCGACTCGAATCCGTGGTGAGCCGAATTGGCTCACGGGTTGAAACCCATTTTAACATCTCTATAAACAATATATATATATATATATATATATATATATATTATATCACAAAATTTGTTGATAGTTTCATTGTTAGTATAAAATTTGTGGAAATAATTATATAATTGTTAATAATTATCATCAGATGCATCTACCAATAAATCTTAAAAGTATTATTGATGGATTTATCTGTCAACAATATATGAACACGTAAACATCAATGTTGATAGATTTTTATGCGTTACTAATCCCAAATATGCTTAAATTATGTTAATGATATGAATATACTTAAAGAATTATCTGTCAGTAATCTATTAAATATTTTATTTATATTAAGCTTGATCCAAATACCTACTCTACTTAAAATTAAAAGAAAAATTAATGTTGTATTAAACTTGATCTAGATACATTAATTAATATTATCAACTAATCCACATTGAATCCAAATCAATAAATTATAAATCATCGTCTATGATAAATTGAGTAACTATAATTAATCGTTTAAAAATTCTAAATCGTCATAAATGACAAATCGTGATTAACTTAAATGAATCAGATATTGTCATCAACCATAGTAAATACGACCCTAATTAATGAAATATTATGAACTTAAAGTAATATAAAACTGAACAAATATAAAAAAAAAAAAAAATTAGAGAAACAAGTCTAAACGAACATGGATATGGTTTGAAGGTATTAGTTTTTAATAACTTAAACATAAATATCTTATGTCTAATTATTCATAATAATTTGAATAATCAACATAATTTTTTTATCGGCACAAGAATAATCAAGATTCTCCTATCCATGATTATCTTTTTGGTGTTGATTTTATTTTATGTAGCACCTCCATAAATATTCATTTTTGTTTCAGCATGCACATGTTGCTGCAAATTTCCATGTTGTTTTTACCCTTTATGTTAAATTCTTTTCGTACATGAAGGTAGCTAGAAAATTGATGCATTGGACCACAAAATATTGAATCATTGGTTAATTGTCAATACAAAATAATGAAATAATGAACGTAGGGCAAGTATATTAATCGCCAGTAATAAAATAATAAAATATCGTTCTTTAAAATTGACTTGTTAAATAATAGATTTTTAATTTACATAATTTTAAATAAATAAAATTAAATAAAACGAAAAGTATAGAATTATAACAAAAACTTCGATTAATATAAAAACAATATAAGAATTGTCAGATGATTGATTTTGTACCATTTTCTCTAGAATTTTATTTCTTTTTAATTGATGAGGCACTATAATCATTCACTTGAGTTTACTCAAAATTATTTTAGCCCTTATTCCTTAATAGGTAAAATTTATTTATTGAATTCAAACCCCCAATACCTTAGGTCAGTTTACAAAAAATCAATAGACTAATGAAAAATCAATAATTATCTCTATTACAAACTAATTAGATATGCTCAATTGTTCAATTGTGGCATAACCTAACCTGTCTTATTTATAATCGCAAACAATCATCAATCTTTCAATTGTGAAATGGCTCATAGAATAAACAATAAAATCATAAATAAAGCACTAAGATAAATAACTTTAACAAAACAAAACATCAATTACACATTATAATTTAGAGTCTTACATCAATCCTCCAACGAAAAGAAAATTAGTTCTGCATAACGAAAAGAAAATTAAAACTAACAGAAGATAATTACTAAGATGAAGAAGAAGAAGACACATTTTCATGAACGATCCTCCCCTTTAATCTTTTCCCCGTTCTCTTCCTTGGCTGAGGTAGATTTCTCTCTCCTCTAACGTTTTCCCCTCTTTCTCTTTCTTTTATTTTCTTTTTTCTTTAAATCCTTGCCAGTGCACGTCATATTTAGATTTTTCGCTGAAAAATCCACTGGTTGTGGAAAATTCATCCACAGGCCACCTCTAGAACTTGTTGTTTTGCACTTGATCTTTTGAAGCAAAATTCACAGGTCGTGAAAAAATCCACAAGCATCTATGGAACATGTTGTTTAGAATCCTGTAATTTGAAGCCAAATTCACTAGTGGTGGAACAATCCACTAGACACTTATGGAACACGCTGTTTTGAATCTAATTAACTCCCTCCAAATTTGTTTACATAAAGAATGCACAAACTCAAATGTATGATCTGAAACAAGATAATGCATGATGAAATTAGTCCAATAATACACAAATGAATAAAAATGGCCTAAACTAATGCATGGAATACACACATATTTTATTCGCTCATCAAATACTTATCATATATTTATTATTTATTTTGTAAATAGACTAGCATTTTAACCTGTACATGTACGAACTTTTTTATAATTAGAGTTTGTTGTATATTATTAATGTACTGTATGATCTGGTAGGGTTGTCCAAGTCGACCGGTCGGTTGTCGCTCAAGTGAGATTACTTCGAAGATCTGGATTGATGTGATCAACATTCAGTTGGACATCGCTCGAGTGAGATTCGAAGAAGCTCCGCATAGATGCGATTAACTTCCGCTCAACACTCGCTACAATGAAATTACTTCAAAGAAGGTGTCAAGAGATGTTATCGACACTCGACCACCGCTCATGTGAGATTACTTTAAAGCAGGTGTCTAGAGATGTTATCGGTGCTCGACTACCACATGTGTGAGACTACTTCAAAGAAGGTGTTTAGAGATATTACCGACGCTCGGCCACCGCTTGTGTGAGACTATTTCAAAGAAGGTGTCCAAATATGTAATTGGCACCCGCTCAATTACATGGTGAGTCGTTCGGTACCAAACCGAACAACATCGATATTAATGATCTAAACATCCGATTATCCCAAAAAAGACAATAATCAAGATTAGAAGTAATTGGTTCGTAATTAAGCCGACCCTAATTACGAACCCATTGGAAAAACTATAAATACAGGTCAAATGCATGATTATTGGATTTGTTATCTCGCATTAATTACAACATTTATTGATCGACCTATTATTGATTTCAGCATCGAAGTATCTTTAACAGGTTCCCTCTATCGGTTGACGAAGATTTGAAGAATTGAAAAATATGTTTAAGTTGATGTTCGATCTCTACACTCGAAATAATTAAAATTTATTATTATTATTTATATAAAAAGTTTATAGAATTGAAATTTGAATAATAATAAAAATATTTACAAATAAATAATAAGAAATTACGATAAATTACCTTCCAATATAAACCTATGAACCAATATATTAAATTCTAGTCTATAAAATGAATATCGTATAAATAGTTGTGATAAATAATTAAATATTATTGTATAATAATTAATTTAATTTTTAAAATTAGTGAATATTAACTTAAATTCAAATACAATGTAAATATATTATTATAAAGTACTATATATTTGAGATTGAAAATAATTCTAGATAAATTTGAAATATTCTTCGAGGACATTCATTTGCATTTCATCCACCAAACAAATAAGAACTTAAATTTGATACACATAAAACATAATTGAAAAATATTATAATTATAAGAAATTTTATAACTAACATGTATTATGGAATGATCTAAATTTTTACTTTTAAACATCTTAAAAAGTAATTTGTGTACACCACGATTTTAGTTGTAATTTTTAATCCTTTATTTGCTTTTATTTTGTAAATAAAATCACATATTCAAGAATATTAAACATAAAAATTAAAGTTCAACTTTTGAAAGTGATTGACTTTGATTCTTATTCATTCTCTTTACGAGACATAATAATTTTAAAAATTTTCTTCTCTAAAATTTAAAAGATAATCATTATTCAGTAAGAACTAAATTATTTTTGGAATAAATATTTTTTCACCTATGTTTTTTTTTTTCTGTGATGATAGTGGCATAAATGATGTTTCTGCCTAAATCATTAACTCAACCTTCTTCCATTAAAAATATCTTATTTGATTAATATTTTTCAAAAGTATAGTATGAACACATGGTTTCAAGATCAATTGATAATTTAATATGATTGAACATTTAATTTAAGAATTTCGATGTAAATTATTCCACTTAATTTCTTTTAGTCATCATCTGATTGAAAATGTGTGTTTAAAGTTAAATAAATTTCTTCTCACCACTTATTAAAGATAGATGAGGTTATTTGCTTGCTTTATAGACATATTCTATCAATAATAGCAAAGATGATTCAATATTTTAAATTGAAAGATCTTTTACACCGGCGGAGATTTTTTTGGATTGGCCATGACTAGAAGTATCAAGAAATCCAGTTCGACCCATCACAGGTTGATCATTTAATGAGTTAATTCAATTCGATTTATTTATTAACAAGTTGTAAAAATTTCAACCCAATCTAACCCATCACAGGTTGACAGGTTAAACGGTTTGGCTCACGAGATCACTTAATTAAAAAATATAATTTTTTATTTTTATGTTTGAGTCAAAACTAAATTATAATTCTAATTAAAATCTAAATAAACTTTAATACAATCTAAATACAAACCCAAATCACAAAAATACAAATTATCTGTGTTTGCTAAAAAAAACAACCTACCATGACTCAAATACAAAGTCCAACTTAACAAAAAATACTTGTGTGACCCTTTATTTGCGAGTTAGTGAGCCAACTCGGCTCACCACGGGTGACCGGGCTCTAGATGAATCGGGTCAAAAATCAACCCGTATTGAAATTTGTAAAAAAATTTCAACCCAACCCAAACTTGTGATGAGTCGGGTTGGCTTGTGGATTCTAACCCATTTTGACAGCCCTAGCCATGACCCTCCCAATTTTTTAAATTTTTTATATTATATTATAGGGTTAAATATGTTTTTGGCCCCTCAAGTTTTAGTGAATTTTGGAATTAGTCCCTCATCAAAACTTTATACCAATTTAGTCCTTTATCTTTCAAAATGCGTGAATTTAGTCTTTTTAACCAAATTTTGTTAAGTTTATCTGACATTTCAAGCACATTTTATGATAGTATTTAAATTAACATTGAAGCAAAAATGTGTCAAACACTGTAAATAATTTAAATACTATCATGAAATGCGCTTGAAACGTTATATAAACTTAACAAAATTTGGTTAAAAGGACTAAATTCATGCATTTTAAAAGATGAAGGACTAAATTGGTCAAAAGTTTTGATGAGGGACTAATTCCAAATTTCGCTGAAACTTGAGGGACCAAAAACATATTTAACCCTATATTATATTATATTATATTATATTATATTATATTATATTATATTATATTATATTATATTATATTATATTATATTATATTATATTATATTATATTATATTATATTATATTATATTATATTATATTA
>Ga0214543_1007671_pt1 | contig 18293 bp, 18 predicted proteins | sample CNSS2metaG_FD_160094 | JGI IMG/M metagenome (GOLD analysis project Ga0214543, IMG submission 160094) | Root nodule microbial communities from cowpea collected in UCLA plant growth center, Los Angeles, California, USA - CNSS2 | ecosystem: Host-associated > Plants > Roots > Nodule | place: USA... | reverse complement strand
GAGACTGTGATTGCCTTCATTGTCGATCGATATCTATCTCGCAACCAATTCTCCCAAACGCAGGCCACCTTTCGCAACGAAGCTTCGATACTCCTCGCCGATTCACCAGCAAACGAGGTACTCGCGCTAATCTTTCAATCTTTTTGTTGTTATCATATTTCTTTAAATTTTTCACAAAATGAGTTGGCTTTCTTGATTTCTCACTTTTCTCGTCAATTTTTCTTTTCTTGCTGTCAAAGAATTTGTTGACTTTGGAGGGGATAGTGGATCAGTATATATATATGAAGAAACAGAACAATCTGCTGGATAAAGAGAATGTCATGTTGATGCAAGAGAAACACAGAATCCAAATGTTGTTGCAAGATTTGCAGAATGTTGTTGACAGTTTCAATGCAAGATCATCACCCTTGTCCAATGCCGCAGCCATGATTCAAAATTCTGCGGTTCTGCCTCCAATGCAAAATTCTAATAGATATCATCCAGGAATTCTAATGCAAAATTCTAAAAGAAATATTCCAGGTAATCCCTTTTTCTAGTTGTTAATGAATTAAGATATGGTTATTGTTGATTTTTTTTTTTTCATTTGAGTTCTTTCCATCTTTAACGTATGGATTTTTTTTTTCCTATTTTTGTTAGTTGTGTCTACTGGCATCGTTTTTCCTATGCAAAACACAATGTCAGTGACGCCTACATCCATGGACAATATAAGCTTGTCATCACCTATGATCAGAATGCTTGACAGAAAGAGGAAAGATACTCCAATAGTAGATGGGTGTAAAGTTGCAAAGAAACCACGTGGTAGACCACCTGGTAGTAAAAATCAAGTCAAAGGTATATAATTCTTTATCCTTCTTCTGTATACACAAAGTTTTCATATGCAATCAATTACCTTTTTACATACTTTATGCTCATTCATAGGTATAAACACATTGCTACCGTCTCCTAATAACAAAGTAGATTTTGGATCCCCTTCTGCAAAACCTCAGTCACTGGTAGGGAATTCTGCTCTCGGGGGATCACTGATTTCAGCTAATCCAGTTTCCAGAACACTTCCCATAATCCATTCAATTCAATCTGATACACACGTGTCCCTACCTGTATCTTCTGATGTAGCCCAGACCACTGAGATTTCTCCTACTGCAGCCTGTAATGGGGAAGTCATTACTCCTTGCTACAATGTGATTTCAGCCAATGGAGTTATAGTTCAACCTGAAAAGCAAATGGTTTACAAAAGAGACAATGACATTTCTCCCATTGAGCCACATAGTGATCAAACAAATAACGGGAATGCATACAAGACAAGTACAGAGACATTGGACAAGCCACTTGGAATTCCTCCTTCTGAGTCTGAGTCTGACAAGGACAGAGACATTTGGGCACAATTAGGATTGGACGACATTCACTAAAATGATAAGAGATGTAGAAACCATGAATGAAAATGCTTTTGACCAACCAGCTTAGGTGTATGTTTTAATTTGAAATCTTTTTTGTAATTTAGTGTTTCCATCTTACATTCTTTTGACAGAGTGGACCTGTAGTCACTCTAAATATGGGATTTGCAGTTTCTAGTAGGAACAAGTCAATGAAAAACACCATTTGAAATACTGTAGTGAAAGTTTATGTTAATAAATAAAGTTCCAGATTCTGGTCCAAGCCTTTAATTGTGTATTGTTGTTTTCTTTCAAGAATAGAACTAGAGTTTACTTTCTCAACTGTGACTTTGATTACTGTGATGGATTGAATCTTACTAAGTTTCATTGTTATACTGGTATTTAGGATGAAACATGCATTCACTTGCTTTCTATTCAGGTTACTATTACTCTTTTGTTCATTAGTTTGATCTAATGCTTCGAAATAATAATACTGCGTGAATCATGCAACGCATTTATGTTTAATTCGTATTATTGTAAGCTAAAATTTTTAAATAAATAAATAAAGAAAATAGTAGATGTAAATTAAATAAAAATTAAGTAATTAAAAAGTAAACTACTAAAAGTATGAACTCTGTAAAATATAAAAACAAAAACAAAAATAAAAATTAAACTTAATTTTGTTGATAAACATTGGCATCTTGAAGATATAAAAGGTTTACCATAATTTCTTTTAGAGTAGCAAGATGTATTAAGGAATAATGCTATCTATTTTACAATTACAAAACATTAGTTTTTCTAGTAACCACATTAACTCTTAAAAGCAGATTGCAAAAGTGCTTATTTTAGTGTAAAAAAATCATCTTCTATTAAGATCCAACATTTTTCTTACATTTTCCAAATATCCAAGTACAAATTTATTTTTCGATGGTTATTGGTTCCTACAGCACTAAAAGGTAATTTAATAAATAATAAAATGTATTTGTATTTACTTTATTATGTAATAGTTGATAAGAATTTTGGTGGATATTTAAAAGTTAATAATATTTGTAGACCTATAATATAAAAATGGTATATCTTAACCCGCCATTAAAGTCATATATTTGGCTTTTTTAAAAGCTTGTTTACAATTCAATATATAAGTTTATTTTAGTTTATAAACATAGCTTCTCTTCTATTTCTGTTTTATTTCGGTCCAGGTTGTAGGAAACTGCTTATGTTTGTACTGTCACACTAAAGCACCGCCATGTTCTTAAGTGGAGCAACTTGCATATTGTTGCATGAACAGAAAGAAGGTGCATAAAATTAAAGCAGAAGAAGGTCAACAATGAGGAAGAAAGAGAAGATCATTAAGAATACAAAGTGTTACAAGAATAGTGTACATTACAGCTATTACCTACAAAAATTTTAATTGACACCCTGCCTTCTGTCGCGGAAAAGTGAGGCATTGGATGACATGAATTGGAGCCAACTGAAACAACCAAACAACTTCAGCAATCTAAGTACTTTCTCCTGCTCCCATTTCATATGAAACAGTTTCAGACAGGACCCAGATAAATAATCAAACAATAACTACCAACTAACGCCTTAGGACTCTGCTAAGCTCTATTGAAGTTACACAAACAATTTATCACCACATGGAAGGCACGTAAACTTGTTCTTTGAGGTTCTGAGTAGCACTTTCAGTAGGAAAACCTCTAATAGCACCAATAGTCCATTGGGCTATAATTCCTGCTGCAACAGCAAAGCGTAGTTGTCTCTCCAAAACATCTTGATTTTCAAACATCTCTGGGCAAGTTGTTAGCTTTCTTAAAATAGCAGCTACAATAGCATCACCTGAGCCAGTTCTATCACATGTGAATGGAGTTATGAGCACATCTTCAGTTCCAACCACAGATCCATGAAAAGAAGGGGTATAGTAGTGAATTCTAATGGTTCCATCAGTTACAAACAGGAATTTAAGTCGATCATGCCACAAAGGCGCAACTTCTTCAGGAGTGTAATGGTAATACTCTTGTAAATTCTTGGTTTGTTCATAACTTTCAGCAAAGTACTGTGGCCTGTAATTTCTCTTCCTCTCATAATATTCTTCATCCAGAAGGAATTCTAGCTCACTTCTTGAAACTTCAATGATGTCTGCTTCATTCCATGCTTTTTTTATTATTTCTCTAGTCTCATCGCGAGATCTCCACAGGGATAATGGCAGATTTAAATCAAAGAATACAAGACCACCAAACTTTCTTGTCCACTTAATTGCTCTGAATAGTGTTGATTCCATAGTGGGGCATGTTAGAACTTCTGAATTGAAATGGAAAATCCTAGCCTGCAGTAGTCCACACAAACGAAGTCACAACAAACTCAGTGTACACTTCACACAACAAACAATGCAAAAGAGTCTCACTCTTGCTGCAACAGATCTATGAATTTATAACACCTAAAGTAACAAATTCAATTTCCCTATCCAGTACATTCTGTGACCATGGTAGTTGAATTGTGATATACAAATTATATATCGGAGAACTTATATTTTGAATCGTGAATCATAAGATTTATAAACATTTAAAAATGTAACATATAAGACATACATATGTATAGATATAATTAATACCAACCATATTCAAAAAGTGTAGTTGTATCCATGGCCAGATTAGGTTAATGTTATAATAGTTGGATTAGGGTTGTATGGCCGAACTCTTTCGTTAAATGAAAAATGAAAAACATATTTGTCCTAATAAATGTTTGGCCCAAAAATAATAAGAGACAAAGTTAGGGTTATCTTCTCTCATGTGCGCCGCTGCCTTTTAACTTTCCATGAGCATTGTTGCTGCCTCTTTGTTTTTGCATGGACACTACCACTACCTCACTGACTCTTCATTTACGCAAGGGGAGCAGCTACACTGCTAAAAGAACCATTCATGGCAATCGAAGTAAGGTAGAGTATGAACTGGTATGTATATCTTCCAGCTGAGTTCACGCAATAAAACAAAGCAGAATAGGGTTTTTCAACCCAGGTCATGCGACCCCACCATATTGAAGTGAGACCTGAATTCAGTTCCATCCATGATTCAGGCTGTGATTCTTGTTAGAATCGCTGTTCATCCTATTCCGAGTAGGATAGATTATACAACACAAATTCAAGAGCACAAACGAGTTTTTCTACGATTTGTATCATGGGGTTGTGAATCGTGTATTGTGCAATACTTACTATCACCTTATGACATCAAAATAAAGTGTTTGGTTTGCAAGCTAATAAAAGAAATGTAACAACAATGAAATTGGCAATTTATTCAATTGGTTTACGCATGTTATGTAATATTTTGTTGATTTGCACTCTTTGTCCATCAATAGTTTCTTTTAATCTTCCTCCATCTTAAATTGTCATCTTCTCACACTACTTGGTAAGCACACATTAAATTTCACCCATCCTTTTTGCACTGCATAAAAGATTACCTACTTTTGTCATCCGCTTTTTATGCAAAGTGCAGCTTGTTCAAAATAAACACTTGGTGCCTCCACACTCTGCTTAATGATAATTGTTTATAGCATTAAAAAGTCTATACATAATTGCTAAAAGCATTTTCAAGTCCAAAAAATATGCAGCTGCAATATTGAAAATTCCACAACCAACCCAATCAAGAAATATTTATACCAAAGCTCATATCCAACTAGTCCCAACTGTAAATCCTTATGACTAGAATTCTCAATCAATTTCTATAAGTTTGACAATTGCTTAAAGTTGACTAGTCAGAAAAACATAGGCACCAAACTCTCTAGCACCCTGTTTCCAATGCACTCTTTATCATCACTTAAAGTTTACTCAAATTCATGAAATGGCCTAGGTTCCATTTCCTATTAAATGAATCTCACCCAAGCACTATTTGGCCCTGTTTTAGCTTTCCAAATTGGCCCAATCCAATTCCAAGAGAGTCTAGGTGGAGAGAAGCGTTTCAAGGAAAAAAAATGGTATCTTGCGTTGTACCTTGCCTCTCTCTACTTAATGGAATAAAAATAACACTTTCATGTTTTGGATATATCATAATGGAATAAAACCGAGATTCCATTCAATTGTAAGAAAAAAATTGAAAGAGCACAGCAAGTTATAACCTCAGTTCCTACATTATCTCCACTTCAAAAATCAACTTTAAAGGATTATATTTTTTAACCAGTCAAACAATAGGGACATTTTTTTAACTTTTGCACCATCCCCTTTGCCCAAAATTAACGGGAATAAAAACTGGTGCAAACAATGAAATAGGATGGGTCAGGTCCATCGTACTCCATTCTTAATCTTACAAAACAAACAATATCAATTTTTTCATTCCTCTCCACTCCACCATCTACCACAAATCCAAACATAGTCTATGGTCTCTTTAATATGGAAAGAAAATAAGAGGAACAAAAAAAAGTTCTAACTTTGCAAGGAAGGAAAATTTAGAACTTTTACTTCTAGAGGTCATCTATTCTCTCTTTTACCATCCATTTTCTCACCAACTAATTTCCTTTCCCTCCAATTCAATAAAAACCTTGATTAGCTGGTTCTATTAAACTTCCAAACACATTCCTAAGGTTTCTCAACGGCAATAATTCAGACACGTCAGTGAGTAGTTAGTGACTACAACAAACTAGGCCAAAACAAAAAACACTTGAAGAATCAAAACAAATACCTCTTTCAGAACTGCAAGGTTGAGTTCAGATGCAAGAAGCGAGTCCTCAGCAGAGTCCTTGACCGTCTCCATCTTCATCCTACCCTCCTCAAACTTCACCTTCATATATGAGCACCCTGTCCTGCGCCCCTCATCAAACTTAACCCCTCTTGTCTGCACCCTCTCCTTGTTCATCGTCAGCACCAAATCGTCCCCGAACTCGTCCCTACCCACCTTCCCCAAAAACGCGGCACGCCCCCCAAGCCGCACGTGCGCCACCGCTACGTTCGATGGCGGCCCCCCCGGCGCCCGCGCGAACTCTGGTGGCTTCCACTGCAGCATCTTCCATTCCGAGTATTTGTCCGGATGCATCGGGTACATCTGCACCCGCACCCCAGGGATGAACTCCCTCTGTGCCGCGCCGAAGCAGCAGACCAGCGGCGGATCCTCGTAGGGGAAGTCGATGCCGTCGTCGTAGTCGAACAGCTCGTCGTCCTCTGAAGGTTGCTCCTTTTTGGTCTCTGCGTTTTGGTGTTCCGGCATGTCGTTTGCAGGTGGTGTTTCGGGTGGTGGGGGTTTCTTCTTTCGGCCGCGTCGTTTTGGGGTTGGGGACTCGACGGTGGAGCGTGTCGTTTTGAGTGGGCGCGTTGTTCTGAAGAAAAAGCGTTTGGGTGGGGTTGGAGAGTGAGGGAATGGAAGAGAAAGAAGAAGGTGGTGGTGGTGAAGTGACGCCATTTTGGGTTGATGGAAGTGATCGTTAGCAGGGTTATCGTTGATGTTGGTTTTTCGGCTTTGTGAAGGATGTTATCGGTTCACGCTAGCTAGTTCAAAAGAATAGGGTCGGAATGGGTTTTAGCTAAATGTTTGTTTTTAAGAAACAAAAATAATATTTTGGCATCCTTCAAAAAAAATCCTCCAACTTTACAATATCTTTTTTAATATTTATTATTATTATTATTATTTAATTTACAATTCATTTTAATATTATTAATGAAAATATATGTACCTCTGTTTATGATAATAAAAATTAATAAAATTATTATTATTATTATTATTATTATTATTATTATAATTATTATTATATAAATGTGCGAGAGATGTGTTTAAAAATATTGGTTCAGTTATTGATGCATAAGGTCAAATTTATGATAACACTTGGTATAAGAAAATTTGTCTCTTCATACAAGAAAGTAAGGATGTAAAAATTTCAAAACTGCGGGATATGATAAAATCCGTGTTAGTTTTGAAATGGTGAGTTTAGCCAAAAGGGGGTTGAATTGGCTTTATAAAATTTTTTCGAAAGTTTAAAATCTTTTTCAATTAAATCTAATAGACTGGAAAATTTGGATGTAAATGTAGCAAACTAGTACACTTTCAGTCGATTAAAATATCAAAACAACAGACCAAATTGTTCTTGATATTATGAAACAGTCGATTAAAAAGACAAATCAATCGGCTAAAATACTGGAGAATTATGCAGAATACAGAATTCGCGAATTTAACTCAAACAACAATCTTTACATACAAGACATGTTTCAATCAGTATTTATAACAAGTACAAAGTCTCAGATTACACAAGAACACATTAAATCACACCAAAGATCAAATTGCTTGGTTTTCTTGAGTTTTTAAAGAGTTTCAAAGAGAGAGAGATGAGGGAAAGAAGATTGCACAATTGTTTTTATACTGGTTCACTCAATCACACGGCTACATCCAGTTTTTCAGGACAACCTGAGCCTGGTTTCCACTATATTCAAAAGTTTTACAAATCAAACACCAAGATTACACTTTTGAACACAAAGCACACAAGATTTTTAACTCACACAAAAATCTAGAACTACAACCTACAAGAATCACACTTGCAGACCTGAAATCACATCAAGCAAACCATCCAGAGGCACAAGAACGTCCAAACCTGATGGTGGTTGTCCCTAGCACACCATACATGTGTTCTTCAAGCTACTCACAAGCCAAAATGCCTCCAAGATCAACCAAGATCTTCAAACACGAGTTGCAGTTGTGTATTGTAGAGAAAGAACGCTTCCTAAAGATGAATGACACGATTTCGTTCAGAAAAACTTAGATTCGCACCTCTGCTCGCGAAAACACAACTTATATAGTTTTGGTTTAAGTGAAAACAGTCGATTGAATTTTCCGTACAATCAGCTGATTTCACCTGACTTAAGTGAAATCAGTCGATTGAAAAATAATTCAACTGACTGAATGCATTCATACTAGAAACTATATACAACAAGCCTTTTAACTTGTTAAAACCCATTTTAACAAATTAAAAGAGACATACTAAGGCGCACAAGACATCTAACCTATGTCATATAGCCTATCAACAATGTATAACACTAACACATTACATTTAACATGTTATATACAGATTTAACACACTAAAAACATAATCTTCAAATGGATCTTCATCAAACACTTAAGATCTTCATGCACATGGCTTTATCAATTCTTTGCTTCAAGCTTGCTTGTGCCAACAATCTCCCCCTGAATTGATGAAGCTAACACCCTCGAGTTGAGTTGATGAGCTAAGATCCATAGAGAAACCTGAAAAAGCTTTTGCATACAAGATACCAATATTCCAAATATACAACCAAGCAAAAGCACACAAGCATACATACATATCACATATGCATATGCTCCCCCCTATCATTAATAATATGATTTAACTTCAAATTTTTGATTAAGTTTGCAGTATTATATGATTACAACAAATTTATTTCAAGTTTTCCAATTTTAACACAATTTTACTCAATTTTCACTCATTTTTCTCCCCCTTTGGATTCATCAAATGAAAGTAAATGCATAGGTCAATTTGGAAAGATGAAAATTTTCATTAAAGCATTAACATAGGGGTGTACCAGGGCACCTGGTACGCATACAAACACACCAGAACAGAAACATAAATTATAGATCATCATGAAGCTAAAAACTGATATAATCAGCCGACTAAAATGAGAAAATAGCCAATTAAAATACTGGAACAGACAGCAGACACACAAAATGCAACATGAAAATGCAATGCATGACCTATGAGCCATCCCCTTCACTCATTCCTAGGGTTGTCTCTATTGTAGACATTGGAGAGGAGGTCATGAGCATTATGAAGTTGGTCATCCAAGTCTTGCAACCTTGTTGTGCAGTACATGTGATGTGCATTTTGTGCCATGTTGAGGTCTTGAAGTTGATTGAGAACCATTCTCTCAAATTGGGAGTATGTAGGTCCAGTATTCTCAGGAGGGTTGTACAGCTCAATTGCCATTGGATGTGGTTCATCTTCCTCTTGGTTTCCTCCACTTGTTCCCGCTTCATGATCATTTGCTCCAACTTCAATGTTTGCACCTTGATCACCTTCAACTAGCCAAGTGTTGCCTACCTTGGTGAATCCCATCTTGTGCATATTCAGTGTTGAAACATGATTGAGAAGGCTAGTAAACTCCTCAAGCTCTCCTTCCACATCCACACACCAAAATGTTCAATGAACTTGGAGATGAGCACCACATATGGAAGCTTGAAATCCGTGAGCCTTTTTGCCTTCATCATATAATAACGAATTGTGTAGGTCCAGTCCATCATCATCCCATTTTGAATGCAGTACATCACCACTAGATCACCTTCATTCAAGGTAGCATGATTGCTCCCCCTAGGCATGATGATTTTGGTCACCACCATGGCTAACAACCTTTCCTCCACACGAAGCCTTCCCACATGGAAATTTCTAGCTTGCTCACCTTGATTTCTCACACATTGGTTGAAGTATTGCACCTTGTTGAACTCATCCACTGCACTAGTTTCACCTTTGCGGACTTGCACACCTCTTTGCCTTAGGCCAGCCACATCCTTCCATGTTTGCCTAGTGATTACCATTTCCACACCTTTGACACTTGATTTGAGAACACCATTGCTGAACTTGAGGTTGGCATAGAATACCTTCACCAAATCCGGATACACCTTACCCGAAAGCTTAAGGAAAGTCTTCAATTTTTTAGCTTTGAGATGTTGCTCAAGGTTGCCAAAGTTTTCTGCCCTTAGCCATGACATACAAATCACCTTAGGAAGAATGATTTGCTTCCTATTGATCTCAATCAAGAAGGTTTGAATTCTGTCCTCATGACTAACCATATCTCAAGTCTTCCTTGATTCATAGCATTTAGAGAGGATGGAGTAGGTGGAGTGGAGCTTTCATCATCTGAGGGGGCAACTCGTGATCTTCTAGGCATGGTGAAATGTAGGTTTGGCTCTTACTAGCAAATGAGAATGCCAATGCAAGTATTTATAGAATCAGCAAGTTGATTTTCAAAATCAGTCAATTAAATTGTGCAGAATATCTGGTTTCAATGCAGTACAGAAAATCAAAGCAATTAAATGTGAGGGAATCTGAATCAGAAATGCAGTGATGTGTTTCCCATGCGTTTTATGATCAATCCACTCATAAACAATTCACATCTAATGCATGCACATTGGAAATCATGTAATTAAAGCACTTTATGGTCAATGCAATATGAAAAGTTGATTTTAGCAGATGTAATAGTTGTTATATGCTGTTGCTACAGTCCAAAAATAGTCATGTGATGCATACTTTGATTGGGTCAATCAATTAAAATCAATTCAAGCAATTCCACATCAGCATAAGTGATTTTAACACATAAAAATACATAGTTAGTCGACTAAAACTGTACCAGTAAACTAATTTTTGGGGCAGTGACAGTTTTAAGTGAAATCTATGTGTTGAATTTGCAAATTTAGCTGACTAAAAATTTCAGATTTAACGAAATACACACCAGACCAATTTGAATCAAATATACATGCTGTTTTGTGAGATTTAGCAGATTGAAACAGTTTCAGAACACAAATTATGCAGATTTTGACATTTTAAATGAAATCTATGTGTTGAATTTGCAAATTTAGCTGACTGGAATTCTGGTAGTTTTCAAATTATGCAGATTGTTGTCATTTTAAGTGCAGCACACACATGATCTAATAAGATTAACAAGCTAAACAAATATCAGCATATATTCTTCATGTCAAGAACACCTAATTCAGTTCTAAGCTTATTAAATTTATCACGTGCAAGTGGTTTAATGAATAAATCCGCCAATTGGTTTTCAGTTTTCACAAACATGATTTTAATATCACCTTTTTGAATATGATCTCTTATGAAATGATGCCTGATTTCAATGTGTTTAGTTTTGGAATGTTGGATTGGATTCTTAGTTAGGTTGATTGCACTTGTATTATCACAATAAAGAGGTACCTTCTCTAGCTTTGCACCATAATCCATAAGTTGATGCTTCAACCATATGCTTTGAGCACATGCATGTCCAGCTGCTATGTACTCAGCCTCAGTTGTAGAGAGTGCTACACATGCTTGCTTCTTGCTATTCCATGAGATTAGGCTTGATCCAAGTAGATGGCATGTGCCACTTGTGCTTTTCCTATCCAATTTGCACCATGCATAGTCAGAATCTGAAAAACCACTAAGAACAATGTTAGATTCATTAGGATACCATAATCCAACATTAGTTGTCCCTATCAGATACTTGAGAATCCGTTTTGCAGCTTTTAAGTGCGATTTCATTGGATTAGATTGAAACCTAACACACAAGCAAACACCAAATTGTATATCCGGTCTACTAGCAGTTAGATATAGCAAGGAACCAATTAACCCTCTATATTCGGTTGAATCAACTTGGTTTCCAGCCTCATCTGCATCCATAAGGCAGTTTATAGCAATTGGAGTGGCAACCTCTTTGCAATCCTCCATTTTGAACTTTTTTAGTAGATCAAAACAATATTTTGACTGGCTTAAAAATGTCCCATGCTTGAGTTGCTTCACTTGCAGCCCTAGGAAGTAGGTTAGCTCACCCATCATAGACATCTCAAATTCTCCCTGCATAGCTACAACAAACTCTTCACACATGGAGTTATTATTTGATCCAAAGATTATATCATCTACATATACTTGAACAAGTATTACATCACTTGCATGCTTTCTAATGAAAAGTGTTTTATCAACAACACCTCTAGCATATCCTTTAGATAAAAGAAAGTTGCTTAACCTCTCATACCACTGTCGTGGTGCTTGTTTCAAACCATATAAAGCCTTTTTCAATTTGAAAACATGATTAGGATAGAGGTGATCTTCTAAGCCAGGGGGTTGTGATACATACACTTCCTCATTTAAGAAACCATTCAAGAATTCACTTTTCACATCCATTTGAGAAAGTTTGAAATTACACATGCATGCATATGCTAACAATAGTCTCACAGCTTCTAGCCTAGCCACAAGTGCATATGTTTCATCAAAATCAATGCCTTCCTCTTGATTATAACCTTTAGCAAGTAACCTAGCCTTATTCCTAACTATATTACCACTTTCATCCATTTTATTCCTGAACACCCATTTTGTACCAATCACATTCATTACATCAGTTTTAGGAACAAGAGACCACACATCATTCCTAGTGAATTGATTAAGTTTATCTTGCATAGCAATAACCCAATTACTATCACACAATGCATCATTCACATTCTTAGGTTCAATTTGAGAAACAAATGCAACATGTTGAAAGAATGCAAGCTTGCGTCTAGTGGATACTCCCTATTCTATGTCACCAATTATGTTGTCCTTTGATAATCCTTTAGGTTCAATCCACTCCTTGGGTAAATTGTTGTTTGCAGCTTTTTCAGTCGACTGAATTTCCTTTTCAGCTGACTGATTTCCTGCAATAGATTCCAATTCTGTAGCAGATTTCTTTTTCAGTGTTGTTTCTTCTTCATCTGCAATCAACAACACATTTTTGATGTTGAAGGAGGATCCATTTCCTATGACTCCATTTCCAAGGATTGTTCCTTTGTTGTTGTCTCCATAGGTTACAAATCCTTCTTCTTTCAATTCCAACTTTGCAAATTTGGTCTTATCTCCTGTCACATGCCTTGAGCAGCCACTATCTAGGTACCATAGATCCTTTTTTTCCTGTTTTATGACCTGCAAAACAAAATAGTATTACATGGTACCCTTTGAGAGTTTGGGTCCAACATGGTTATGCCTTTCTAGATCCTTTTGGGATCCATTTCATAAATCCCTTAGGTACATCATACTTTCTAACATGACAATTCTTAAGAATATGACCTTTCTTCATACAATAGTTGCAAGAAATGAAGGGCATAGCATTTGGCTCACTCTTGGAAAAGAAACTAGAGAACTTCTTGGCTTTCTTTTCATGGATAGGTGTATAACCAAGTCCAGCCTTTCGAAAAACACAATTTTGAGAGCCAAGAAAAACTTCCAAGTTTTCTTTTCCTCTTGTGAACTCTGCACATGTTTTCAAAAGATATTTCACTTGATTTTTCAAAGTAGTGCAATTTTCACAAGTTTTATAGCCAACTGTTTTTCAGAACAATCGACTGAATTACTGTAAATCATTTCCAAATGTTCAAAATCAGTTTTTAAGTCTACTGTTTCTGATTCTAGTTGGCTAACTCTGTTTTCTAGCCAACTATTTAATCCTTTTAGCCGATTGTTCATGACAACAATTTTGTTTGCCTCACTATGCAACTCTTCAAAGTCATGCAACAATTGGTATTAGTCATTCTTATCTTTGGATGACAAGGAACTTACTTGGCTTAATGAGGATGATTCATATCCGGCCATGAGGCATAGATTTGCTTCCTCACTTTCTTCTTGAGATGAAGTACTTGTTGAATCATCATTGTCCTCCCAAGCTTTGTAGGCACGTCTTTCCTTGCCCTTTTTCTCCTTTTTCCTATAATCAACCTTCTCCTTCTCTTTGTTAACATTAGGGCATTCAATCTTGATATGTCCTTACTTTCCACAATTATAACATGAGAATTTAGAAGAATTACTTGAATCATTTTGTTTAGAATTGTACCTCCTTTGATTACCTTTGTTGCCTTTCCTCTTGAGATACTTTCCAAACTTCTTGACTAGTAGATTCAAGTTCTCATTGTCACTAGATTCAGCAACCTCTTCCTCGGTTTCATCACTCTTCTTAGAACTAGCATTCTAGGCTATGGGTTTTACCTTTTTCTCACTTGTTTCAAGCTCACTTAGCCTTTGCATTTCAATCTCATGCTCTCTAAGCTTACCAAACAGTGCAACTATTGTGATGATAGATAAATGCTTAGATTCAGATATGGCAGTCACCTTTGGTTGCCAATTTCTATCAAGACACTTAAGCACTTTGATGTTTAGCTCCTCTTTGTCAAATTCTTTGCCTAGACCCATGAGATGGTTGACTATGTGAGTGAACCTCTTTTGCACTTCAACTATGGACTCTCCTTTTTGCATCTTGAAAAGCTCATACTCTTGAATCAAGGCATACTTCCTTGCTCTCTTCACTTCACTTATTCCTTCATGTGTAACTTCTAGGACATCCCACATTTCTTTTGCATTCTTACATTGGGATACCCTAAAAAAATCATCCATGCTCTAAGATGAAGTGATGATGTTTGCATTGCAATCATATTGAGCTCTCCTCCTTTCTTCATCAGTCCATTCACTCCAAGGCTTGTCCACCTGCTTATTTTCAACAACACTTAGGAGTATATGGTCTATTAACTATTGCATCCCAAATTCCTTTGTCTAAAAATTCAATGAAAATTTGCATCCTTATTTTCCAAAACTGATAATTTAGGCCACAAAACATAGGTGGTCTATGAATAGAGGCACCTTCAGCAAAAAGGAGTTTACTTTCAGCCATTTCAAAAGATTTTTTATCAAACTTTAATACCTTTCAAGAACCTTGCTCTAGATACCAATTGTTAGTTTTGAAATGGTGAGTTTAGCTAAAATGGGGGGGTTGAATTGGCTTTATAAAACTTTTTCGAAAGCTTAAAACCTTTTTCAATTGAATCTAATAGACTGGAAAGTTTGGATGTAAATGTAGCAGACCAGTACACTTTCAGTCGACTAAAATAGAAAATAGCAGACTAAATTGTTCTTAATGCTATGAAACAATCGATTAAAAAGACAAATCAGTCGGCTAAAATACTAGTGAATTATGTAGAATACAGAATTCGCGAATTCAACTCAAACAATAATCTTTTACATACAAGACATGTTTCAATCAGTATTTATAACAAGTACAAAGCCTCAGATTACACAAGAACACATTAAATCACACCAAAGATCAAATTGCTTGGTTTTCTTGAGTTTTTAAAGAGTTTCAAAGAGAGAGAGATGAGGGAAAGAAGATTGCACAATTGTTTTTATACTGGTTCACTCAATCACAAAGCTACATCTAGTTTTCCAGGACAACCTGAGCCTGGTTTCCACTATATTTTTTTATCAATTAATTTAAAAAATTATTTCTTTGTTAATTGTCATTCAACACTATTTAAATGTGTTATTTGGATTTTGTTTGAGATTTATGAATGTTATGTATTGTATGTTATTTTAATTTATGATTAAATATGTTGTTAAATATTTATTTTTATTCTTTTGTAAATATCTGCGGGATCCGTGGATATCCGTGAATATTAAAATATGATGCAGGTACCTGCATAATGGATACTCGATGGATATGGATATGGGTACGAGACAAATATTTATCCAGTGGGTAGAGTACGGGAGAGCTACTACCCGTACCCTACCAAGGGTCGGCTCAAGGGTAAAGCGGGTAAAGCACTCGCTTTGGACTCAAGGATAACACGGCCTCAAAAAAAAACTTTACTACTAATATTTCTTTATATTAAATTATATTTAAGAAGAAAAGCCTCAAATTATTTTAGTACTAATTAATATACCTTTATTAAACTAATTATAGAATTATGTTTAAGATAAAAAAGGCTTCCAAAATATATTTTATTACTAATATAACTCTTTTAAATTATGTTTAAGAAAAAAGGCCTTAAATATTTTTTAGTACTAATTAATATACCTCTATTAAACTAATTATAGAATTATGTTTAAGATAAAAAAGGCTTCGAACAAATATTTTATTACTAATATAGCTATATTAAATTAATTATAAGTTTATGTTTGGGAATAAATTTTAATTAAATTATTATTAGTGTAGGTTAATTTTTATTAGTAGTAAAAATAATAATTAATGAGTTAAAACATATTTTTAGTATATTATAATTTTGTTTACAAGAAAGAGAATGATTAGCTATCTTTATTCTTTTATAATCAATTTGGATTCTATTGTAACACCCCATTTAAATAAATACCTTAATTAAATGACATGTCACACAGATAATATAGAGACAAGTCCCAGAGTATAAACACTACTCCTTACAATATCCAAGGGTACAAAAGAGAAGACAAGGCACACCACAATGCCAATACAGAGTATAGTAAAAAGATCAACAATAGTACAAAGTAAAAACCCTGAGATAAGATAATACATGGGTCGTAACCCTAAAAGAAAAACCCAAGCAAAAGGAATCCAGCCCAAGCTGGCTATGCAGCGGAGTCACCATTTCACTGTTGGCCACGAGGATTTATCGCATCTGTTCACATCAATAAATTGATGATCATCGCAAAAAGAGAAAACCACACAAATAGAGCATACACAAACAAAAGGGTAAGCTAGAGCAGAAAATTATTCATCATATAGTTACATACAATTTTATAGTTCAAGATGCATGTGTCAACCAATCATGTTATGACTTGCACACAATACACTAAGACTCAGACACGACTCATCTGGATACATATAATTAGTCGGATTCAGCGGATGCTTGCACTTATGGTGGTTTTTACTGCTCTACCGAACTGCTCTACCGAGCTAATTGTTATAGTGTCTCATCCCCCACACACAAGGTTAGCCTTTAATGGGTTCCAGGCCTCCTACTACTCTCACCACTCGAGTCAGTATGCTTTATGTGAGGCTAACTGACTCTTTAGATGAAATCCTTACCTTGAATCCTTACTAAATTATATAAATGGGGCACCACCATGAACTCCCACTAACAGGGGTCATGAAATTACGTCCCGACCAACTGAGGCACCACCATCAGATCTCACCTAGAGATTCATGAAATTACGCCCTAACCAAATGAGGCATCACCACGAAACTATCATGGAATTACACCCTAAACATACCAACATCATGTTTTGTCCATTAATAGAGAATCATATCTCATACCAACACCATGCCACTTTCATTACCAACCATCTCATTTGTCTTACATGCCAAGATCATACCAACACATCAATCCAATTCATATTCTCAGATATTTCATGCATATTCACATGCCTCATACCTTAAATAGAGCCAAACAACCAATCAAAAGATCAATAACAACCATGTGAGGAGAATAGTGTGGCCTGTAACAGATCTCGCTCAAGCCAAAAGCCCTCGCTCAGGCGAGAGAAGTGCTCTCGCTCAAGCTACAGATTCTCGCTTAGGCGAGATCGCGACAAAGGCCCTAGGAGGTTTTGCGAACGCTCGCTTAGGCAAGACCATCTCGCTTGAGCGAGATGGTCTTTCACTCAAAACTCAATTCACTCGCCTGAGCGAGTACTCGAGCAAAAATCCTGGGCGAGGTTCTGCTTCTCTCGCCTAGGCAAGAAGAGCTCGCTTGGGCGAAAATAGCAGTTCGCCTCTCATGTTTCATGTAACAGTGGCAGCACACCAACTTCAAACATTATTCAGTTCATATTCATCCGCACTCAAGCATTATCCAGTCATATTAATTACAAAACGAAGGTAAAATAGCCAACATACAACCAAGTGATGAGCGCGTATTTTTGCCCTCATTCAGTGTTTAATTTTGGGTATTTAATTGAATTTGCGTGTTTAAAGATTGATTTAATTGGGATTTCCTATAATTGGGTTTATTGAGCTTGAGATACAAAAACATGTTAAAAATAGTATTTTAGTTGCATAAATGTTCGTTGGATATTTTGAGGTGTGTTAGTGCAGCTGCAGCTAAGTTGAGCTCATGGAGGTGTGGAAATAAATTTATTAAAGCTTCATGACACCTTAAAGATAAATCCAAGAATAAGAAATTATCAAAAGCACAAAAATCCAAGCCAAGCATTGCATGAAGACGACAAGAAAAGCTTGAAAAAGTGAAGAAGTTTAGCTAAACCAAGAGAGGAACAAAAAAAAAATTGGACCTTACAGTTTTCTTTATCTTTATGATAGAAAATAATTTGGGAACAATATATCTTTAGATATTTTATTTGATATTTTTAAATAATTATATTATTTAATTATATCATAAAATATTAAAAGATAATAACTACCAAATCTTTTTAAATATGACAATATCTTCTTGAATCTTTTTA
>Ga0214543_1007669_pt1 | contig 18294 bp, 5 predicted proteins | sample CNSS2metaG_FD_160094 | JGI IMG/M metagenome (GOLD analysis project Ga0214543, IMG submission 160094) | Root nodule microbial communities from cowpea collected in UCLA plant growth center, Los Angeles, California, USA - CNSS2 | ecosystem: Host-associated > Plants > Roots > Nodule | place: USA... | reverse complement strand
CATTATAATTCATGTATTAATCCACCAATTATAAATTTTACAATCAACAATCCATCAAATCAGTTATATTCAAATCACCAGATTCTCCCCGAACCTCGCACACCACAAAAATACCAAGAATCAGAAGAAACTGGGTAACCTAGTTCGTGTCGCCTGGCGGGCTACCCTTAGCCGGCAGGCGGTGCATATCAAAACCCAGAAAACCAGCACTGGTGGCATGAGCAGCCTGGCGGTCCTTCAACCCCGCCAGGCGGTTTCTGGAATTTTTCCAGAAAACGCAGAAAAGAACAGTGAATCATCAATTTACACATTCCATTTAGTCCAGAAAAACACGAACGACATATACATATGTATATATACAAGCAAAACAACTCCCCTAACCTGGATTAAAGCTTTCCCCGATATTCTTCTACTTCTCTCCTTGAACTCCAATTGATCTCCCTTGCCTTCTCTCAATTCAACCCCCACTGATCCACCCACACTCTCAGTTCCTCACTGAATTTCGCACTCTCTGTCCACCTCACAATACCCTCTGCAGAAAACTTTCTCTTCCCTCACAATTAGGCTCTTTAGTGGTGTTTTAATGGTGAGTTAAAACCTTAAACGAAAAACTGCATTAGGCTTTTCCTTAACCCTTGAACTTCAAATTAAAACCAAAAATGACAAAAATGAAGTTTCCTTTGGTTCTCCTAAGGTTTGAACCCACACCCATGCACATGCCAACTTAATGCCTAACCAATGCAACCAATTCATATTTCATACTACCCAATACAATTCAATAATCATAAAAACCTCCAACACGTTTTAATATACACAAAATAATACAAATTTAATAACACACAAAAATTACATGCATAGGACTCGAACCCAAGTCCTCTCACACAAACCAAGTACTCTCAACCACTTGAGCTAGTACTTTTCCACATTATACACTCCGCATTTATTACTTTAAAGGTTCTCCTTACCCACATTTATCCAATAATTACTTAATTAATTATTTAATTTTTTTCCCGGGTCTTACAACACACACAAACACAAATGGAGAACGTCAAGCAATAACAGTTAACAAATGAAGAAGCACCATGACTAAAGCTCAACAAATAGAGGTTCAAGGTGTTTAGAGCTCAGGAAAGGGGGCTTCTCCTTACACCTCCAAGTACTTCTCCTATAACCCAAAAAATAATTTAAATTTTCACGTTGTCCCTCAATTAAAAGTAACTACATTTTTACCTTCTCATCCGCAAGATATTTTTCCAACGGATGTCGATATTTGGTACCTTGTTTTGTTCTACGAATGTCGATATCCAATACTTCATTTTTTTTAGTATTTGCATGTTACGAATTTCAATATCCGGTATTATGCCTTTTTTATTTCATTTACAAATGTCGACATCTGATATTTGATTTTGTTATACAGATGTCAATATCTAGTACTTTCTTTTTTCATTTTGAATGTCTCCATCCAATATTGTACTTTTTATTTCATTTACAGATATCGACATCCCATACATATATATATATATATATATATATATATATATATATATATATATATATACATATATATATTTTATTCTTTATTTTATTTTTTTCTTATTTACATTTAATTTTTTTACTCTAACTTTTTTTGCTTTTGATTTTTAAATTTGTTTAATATATTTTGTTAAAAATAATATATTAAAAATATATAATATTTTAAGATAAATTAAGTTAAAATAATTTAACAAAATGTTAACCGGATATAAAAATTCGATTAAATTTTTTTTATAACATGTCTCTTTTAAATTAAAAATAATAAATATTAATAGAATATTTTTGAAAGTATTTATAAAAATTAATATAAAGTAAATTATATTTTATTTGTTTAATTTTTTATTTAATAAAAATTTATTAAATATTTAAATTAACATAAATTAAAAAAATAACGTAATTTTATATATGTTGACGGGACATGAAAATCCGGTTAACAAATTTTTAAAAAATGTTTCTTTTAAGATTAGAAGTAATAAATATTAATATAATAATATTTCTAATATTTACATAAATTAATATAAAGTAAATTATATTTTATTTGTTTAAAATTTAATTTAATTAAAGTTATTAAATATTTAAATTAACATAAATTAAAAAAATTAACATAAGTTTTCATATGTTAACCAATGTAGAAATCCGATTAACACTTTTTCTAAAAAATATTTTTTATAATTTTAAAGTAATAAATATTAATATAATAATTTTTCAAAAATTAATAAATATTAATATGAAATAAATTTTATTTTATTTTGTTTAAATTTTAAATTTTAAAATATGTTAACCGAATGTTGAAATCTGGTTAAGATTTTTTTTAAAATATTTTTGGTACATCGGAAACTGGAAACTGGATATCCGTGAAAAAAAATAATATTAGACGTCGACTTTCACAAATAAATAAATAAAAACTTTCTTTTTGATGTTCACATTCATAAAAGAAAAAAAGAAGAAGATGAATTACCAGATGTTGGGATTTGTAGAATAAGATAAACACTAGAGGTTGAGATCTGTAGATGAAAAGAATATCACTGGATGTTAATATTCGTAAGGGACAAAAAATTTGGAAAAAAAGTATCGGATGTCGATATTCTGGGAGAAAAAAATTTGAGGTGGAGTTAGAGAAAAAAAATAATGTTTTTTTAATCAAAAGGCAAAATGAGAATTTAAAAGATTTTTGGAAGCATAAAACAAGTGTTTGGAACTGCAGGGAAAAAAACCCTCTCAGGAGGTAGACCAAACGGGCAAAGGAGTAGGAGATGGAGGGGATGGGAGGTGTGGGATCTCATTTTTATTATTTTTTATTAAAGGGTATTTTAGTCAATTCACAGTTAACATGATGTGCAGGAAATAAACACTGGGGTTCAGGAAGTAGCACTCAACATAACCATAAAAAAAGCAGTAAAAGACTGGCTATGTTTGTCTCTTAATTGTTTATTGAACCTTTATCTAAGTGGAATGGGAAAGTAACCTTTCCAAAATTACTTCGTTTTCTGAAAATTACTAGTATATATATATATATATAAGAAACTTCTTAAGAATATATTTTAGAATGGAAATTTAAAAATTTTATAATCTAGATTATTAATCTATTAATATATTTTGGATGTGTTTTCTAAAAAAAAAATTAAAAATTAAAACTTTAGTTTCAGCTTTCAGAAAGAACATTTCATACACATAGCTTTGTCTTCACCAACTTGTATCCCAAACCACATGGACTCAAACATATTGCCCTTGTCTTACATATTTTTTGTGGAGAAATATGGATAATTATTAGTACATTGCAAAATGTGGTGTCTCTTATCCTAAAAATGATTTGGTGCCTAAATTGGCTAGTTACAACAATGTTAGACTTTAGGGTGTAAGATGAAGCAATTGCATGGTTTTTTGTAGCAGTGAGTGGGTGGCGTGAAGCACAGATTACCATTGATGATGACAGCAATGACACTTAATATGCTTCATCTCCATCACCATTAACTTCTTCCTCAAACCTAAGCCCTATCCTATAACTACTACCACATAACCTACCTGCCCCCTTTGGGTTACTTCTTATTCTCTCTCTCCATAACTGTTTCTTTGACTATCCTCATCTTTAGTAATTTTCAAACTTTTAAGTCTCTCAATATTATTCAATTTGCATCATATATATCTTTATCGTTTTTCTCTCTTAATTACAATTCAAGTCTTCTTTAATTCCACACCATAAAATAGTTTAATCACCCACAACAAATATACTATGATGTCTTTCTTTTGATTCATATATACATTGAGATATACCTTTAAAATAACAATCTTTCACTTAAAAAAATTCTTTACTAATATAATGATAATAAACATTAATAAATATCAAAATATAAATTATTATTATTATTGTATTTAAAAAAAGTTTCCAAATGATTGTTTTTAAATAAAGGTGTAAAAATATATTTTTCTAATATATAGTATATTTCAAATATATATGACAAATAAATGAACAAATTCATTATAAAAGAAATTTAAGAACGGGGTTTACAAATAAAATAAAGAAAAGTATTCATATATATATATATATATATATAATATTGCTTAATTTTACTCTAGTATTGAATTGATCACACGGTTTAACATAATTAGTGAATCATCTTACACCACTTGCATATTTGAATTCAATACTTTTTTGAGTATTAATATTTTCTGTACAACTATTATTGTCATTTCTTACATTCTCTTATATATTAATGAATGATTAAAGAATCAATACATAAAATAGGTATGATCTTTATTGAAATTTACATGTGCACTCCAATCAAATAAACTTCCTACTTTTAGTGCTTTCCTAAGTTCATATGAAGCTATAGTAAGTAAGTCACTTATAACTCCATCATTCAAATCTCCAATTATTTTAAAAAATTACTAAAGCCACTTCAACCAATTTTTGTTATAAGCAAATATATTTAATTGGTATGGTAAATACAGAAAAGTTCAACCTTTCTTGCAAACCAAAGTTCTCTTATGTGAGAAAGGATTTAATGTAGAATGATGTACTGAAAACCACCAATATTAGAACATAATTTTATATTATCAATAATTAATTAAGTTATGATTATCTTATTTATAAAATAATTATATTTTAAAAAACAAGAAATTATAGAAAACATAATTAATTTTCAGAAATTTGATTTTATTTAAAATAATGAAAAGAACTAGAATTGTATACGTCCAGGATTTTACTGTACTAATTTTATCATCCCAATCCATTTTTTCTCTTTTAAATATAATTTTCATTTATTTTAATTATAAAAATGACTCACATTAATATTGATACTATAAAAAACTAATCTTATATTTAATTCAACAAATGGAGGAAGCAAAATAAATATAAATATGTATGAAAACTATCCAGACTTGTACCAACTTTTGCAATTACCCTTGTGTTACTGCTTAAAATTTATCTGTAAACCTAAACATGAAGAGTTAATACATTATCATAATGACTTATGTTAGAATATGCTCTATATTGGAGTTCAAAAATTATACTTCTACAGGTGTCAATATATTATGTCCCATTGGATTATTTTTTTTAATTTTATAAATAGTGTGCAGTAGTGTTCTTTGTATTTTTTATTTTTTTTTGTAATTTTTCATTTTTTTTCTAATAATGAGTAGGTATATTTATTCTTTTCTCATTTTCTATTCTACCAATGTTAGTGTGTAAATACAGGATTCAAGTATTTTTCTGTCCTATTGTCTGTCACCCTTTGAAATTGGATCAGAAAATGGTCAGTGATTTGAATGTATAAATAAACAATAAATGCATACATATACTGAACATTTTGTGTATCATTGTGCATGCATTTTGAATGCATGATTTGGAAAATGAATCCATACACTACACATATCAAAACAAGAGATACACAGACCCACTTGCAGAGAGATAAAATAATGGATGACGTACATGCTTTAAAACTCACATCACAGGAGAGAGCTTTGTGATTTGAATGCTGGGTAAGAAGATCGAAAAGGGACAAAAGCAAACAAATAAAGGACTTTGCTCCATAGTAGCAACAGTACTTACTGGACACAGTAACTCAGAATGGAAAAAACTTGCACGTAGGAAAACACGAGGTTCAGCTCCATGCACGTGGCTGCAGCAAATAATGGATCATCGAAACACCAAAATCTGCAGTCATCCTACGCCAACCATGATATCACTCCCTACATATACTATATGTATACACACACTAGAAGAAAAGTTATTTAGAAAGTATATTAGTTATATGAGTAATTTTTAATTTATTCATTTTTATCTTCTAGATTCAATAATAACACACCTTGAGTAGTTATATTAAGAAAAAAATAATAACTCTTCTAAAATTATTCTGGTAGGATCTCTGTGTATTCATACATATACCTAATTCAACTGAGTCAGACTGCACTCCAGAGTCTGCACTGCAACACTGCTGAAGTAGAACCAGGGATGTGAATTGAAGGAGGATCGTATTAAGGATTTGATAAATTTAATTTGACATTTGCATTAACTACAGGAATTAATTATCAGTGGAGTGGTGGTGTGTTGTGACCATTTAACACAGGTTTAAGTTCTTATTCTGGCCACACTGATACCTTGTTTTACAAGCAAAAAGCATCAGATATTTAAAGATACAATAAGACAATAAAGCTGGTCTAATGGTGACATCACCACGTATGCATTTAGCATCATATAACGAACCATTCATTCTTCACACACCTAGCCTAGCTAGCTAGCTATAGCCTGATCTAGCTTGCGGATTCAGTCTCGTTATTTGGCCATTCTCTTGCTGATGAGTTACATTTTCATACCTAATACTGTCTGTTTTGGATTTTGCTGTTTTCGTGCTACAACACAAGAGAGAAACTTTTACTAAGCTTCAGTGAACAACTTGTGCAATCCTAGAAATTAAGGAGTCACAGGTTGAGAAGAGAGAAATTCCCTTGCACTTGCTTTGCAAAGAATGCCCTTCTTGAAACTTTATTTGATACTGGAAATTGGTGAAAGAATCTGCTCCAATGCAATGGATGATGAGAAAGAAAGAAATGACAAAAAAGAAGGAAAGAGGGTTTCTTTTGTTTTGCATATATGCGAGTTGTGATGCTTTAATTTTGTTGTTTGAGAAGGAAAATGGATGATGGCATTGGCGTGAGGTAGGAGTGTAGAAGTACTGGTCAGATCTAGCTAGCTTTTGACGCCTTCCAAAGCCAATGAACTTTTATCATAGCCCTTTGTGCAACTTTCAAGCGTGCGTCAATATTGTCAGAATTCAGAATTCTCTCTCTGCATAATATGTCTGTCTCTCTCTGTGAAATTTCCAACCTCTATAACATTTTTAAACACCCCACATCATCATTTACCACTTAACCAATGTATACATTGCAGACCCAGACAACTTTTGAGATCACCATCTCCGTTTACTTTTCCAAGCTTAATTGGTTCAACTCAAAAGTCAAAATTTCATTAGTGCTCTAGTATGAAAGATAACATAGATATTGGTACTTAATTACAAATGATATATGTATGTATGAATAGATATGACAATGAGTGAAAACTATGAAATAATGGTTAAAAATAATGATATAATGATGATATTGAACTCCAAATGTTTGGCATTTAGTCATGATTTTAAAGCTAGATATGCTCTTTCATGATTCATGAGTGCCCCCACACTGTCCTATATCTATATATATGGATATCGACTATCGATATCGAGTATGAGTCCAATGCGAATGTAGTTCAAAGTTGCAGGTAAGACTTTTCTTTTGGTAGCACTAGTCAATTTGGCAATTATGATTAAGTGGTCCACTCCAAAAAGACCCAAACTCCCTTCTACTCATGCATGTTCAAATGCACACAACATAACCCTAGCCTACCTCGCATGCATTACGTGTAACAGATAAAAGTGAGTTTAAACATTTATCATTCAAATTCAAAAGCATATGTAAAAGGTATTCTCTTTCATTTTTTTTTTCCTTAAACTTCAATTACACATAATGGTTTTATCCTTAGTATAAGGATATGTTGCAAGAGAATTGAACTTAACCTATGTTACTAAGTAAATCACATATATTGAATCTTTGAGTTTCAACCATTAAACTCCTGTCTCCATAATTTTTTTCAAGAATCACCACCAAACGACCAAATATTTCATTTTTCTATTACATCTTCGACAACATTGGAGATGTACACAGAGTGATCACGTGAGCAAATAAGCATGGGAATGGAGATGGTCCAACCAATTATTGAGGGAATTTATTGCTGCATTCCTGTTTATGTTTGAATATTTTTTTTTAATAAGGAATTAAAGTGATGAACCATACTGAAAAGAAAAACCTTTCAGAGTGTGCTAAATATTTTAGTTTTAATATATGGTTTTTCTCTTAGATTTGTTGCATAATTCTAAAGGAAGCCTTTGGAAATTGATGTCATTAATTATAGAGATGCGTCACGGTGTGTTGTCAATATTTATCCATTTATGTTAATTAATGATTTAACTGATGATAGTTAGAAGAAGAAGAAGAAAAAAAAACCCTTATGTGTTTCAATTGTTGACCTTCAATGTAGGGGACCTTTGATGTGTTTATTTTTGTACTATATGTAGTATTTGTCCTTATATAACCGTTAATGTAAAGCATAACTGATAGCAACTAACTCGTAATTGTCCTAACACATTTCCCTCCACTCATATGGATCAGTTCTGCACCTAATTCTTAGCAACTGAAATTTTGTTTTACTATTATAAAAGTGGAAGTGTGTTTGAATGGTAAATGATGCATGAGTTAGGTAACATGATCCATTAAATTGGTCCAGAGCACTCCAATGGTGATGAAGCCTTGGTAGGGCCTCCAGAGTGGGAGGAAGATGGTGAAGTAGGTGAACAATTTAATTACTTGCATGGAAAGTGCAAAGCTCCTATATGGGTTGATCCCTATGCATTACTTGCAAGCCATGTCCATCATGGAAAGCAACCTTAATTTCCTGGAAGAATCATATAGGACATCGTTCACGTGATTTACAGCTACCAACTTTCAATATTTCATCATCCATCAAAGTATCCATTCTGAAACACTATTCAATAATACTTCAAGTCTTCTGAAATTGTTCTAGTTATTTTATAAGTTGATGTGTAACATGTAAGATTTCTTTTGAAACAAGAAATTTGTAAAGTTTAACTCAGTATCAAAATTAGATAAACTGTCATGTTATGTTATGTACTATAAATAATTTATATTAACTTTTCTTAAGAGTTTGCATCTGCCTCTTGGTAATGTATAATAAGATATTGATAAGGTGTCAGTATATTATATTTTAAACAAAAAAGTAAAGTAGTGTAATGATATCAATATACACATGTTTTGAATTCAGATCCAAATCTTAGAATTTGGATCCTAAGATTTCAAATTTGTTATCGTGACTAAAGAATCTGAAACATTAAAAGAAACAGATACAGTGACTAAAACAGGAATATATAAAAATTAGTGTAGGAGAAGTAAAGTGCAATTAAATAAAATCTGAAATAAAACAATATTTGAAAATTAATGAGGAAAGAATTAAAGGAAGATAAGAATGGTGAGAGTGTGTTTTGGTAAGAAGTTTTTGGAAATAAGAGCCCCAGCAGGCACTACTTGTCTTTCCCTTTGGCATTGTAGAGTATAGAATCGCTATTTTTGTGTCTCTCAAAAGCATTTTCTTTGCTTAGCCAAAATGAAACACAACTGTGTCAACTGTCAACCCTTTGTCCCCACTTTAAATCTGTGTCCCCTCCTCTCCTACCCCATTACTATTCTTTTTCGTCTAATTTAAATACACTTAAATTCTTTCACTTTTAATCATCTCAAAACTAATAAATGTTACTGAGATTTAAGATCAAGCATGTCATCTTTCTCACTTTGAAGTTTCCATTTCATGGATGGTGGTGGAGGGAGAGGGAAAACAGTAGCATGAATGAACAACATAGTCAGAAAATAATGAACTTTCCAAAAGCAAATGAAAAATAAACAGGAAACATTTTTGAAACCACGAAGCAAGCACGTCTTATCTGGAGTCTGGTTAATAATGTGTTGCCCAAAAAAAGTGGGAACATGATAGGAAAAAACGCCTCAGAGAATCTCATCAAATGCCCATTTTTTCATAACAATATACAAGAGCCAGACGGCACGTTGCCAGAATGTCTTCAGGGTTAAAGTTTTTTGTCTCCCCCAAAGGAAAAAAAAAAAAAAAAAAGCTTGGTGTTTTGGTCTTTAATATAGTTTTAAATTTTAATTATTGTTCGTGGGTCTTAGGAAATAAAAATGCTGTTTTAAATTAGCAGGTCCTAGTTGGAACCGTACGATTCTTGGTGAATAACCACGCGAGAGACAAGAATCCGTTTTCACCACGCTTCGATTTTCAGAACGACACGTGGAATTGTTGGTGGAGTTGTGATTCAGTCTCCGCAACAGAGCGTGGAGATTGGTAGAGAGATTTTTGAAAGCCAAGTGGGGTTGGCACAGAAAGCCTGGTTATTTGTGTTGTAACTAAAACCATTAAGCCTCCATTTTGGGTTAGCAATTGTTGCTTTCTTTCTCATTCCAAGTTTTCAACACTGGCGTTGTTTTTTCGGTTTTTCGGTTCCATTTAGGTTGTAAAAAAGTGAAAGTTAGAACCATAATGACCACAGTATCTTTGCAGTCTCTATCTGGACTGCATATGAGATAATTGCCGATCTATCTTTGTCACGTCAGAAATTTTTCATTTTTTATTCAAATATATGTAACTTTCATGCATAGAATAAAATATTTTAAAGGAAAAAAAAAATGAACATTTATTTGAAATGGATGGGTTCCTCTAATATAGAGAAGTTGCATCCTGAATGGTGCACACAGATTTGACAACTTAAATGAGAACCATAATTATAGGTCCGAAAATAAATACTGTGAAAGGGATCAACATAGGTGTATGAGCAAAGCACTTTGGCACGTCCTTTTCTTTCTATTGCATCGCCATAACAATTATGTGATTCTTTATAAGAACTACTTTTCAAAATTCTCACATGAAATATTCTAAAACATGGCAATGCCAAAAGGGAGTGGGATTTGAAGATTTATTAAGCATGGGCCGAATTCACCCATTCATTACACAGTAAACATTGACGGAAAAGGTGTTGACGTTGCCCCAAGAATCATTCCCGAATCAGAATGAAAGTAAAAGAAAAAATAAAGGGGTCATAATTTGGAATTGGGTACAAATAATTACTTGCTGATAAAAGCCAATAAAGCAATCTATGTTGTGCGCATTTCTTTCTTTCCTTTTGGTTGCAACTTTCATCTTAATCACACAAAAGAGAAAACACCACAACATGATGAAAACAAAGCCATAAAAAATTTACTCATTAGCTTTAATGGTCCTCGGTGAAATCATTATCTGCCACGAAAAAAAGAAGCTTCATATACGTCAGAACTTGCACATATCTTTTCTAACACAAGCAATCAGTACCCTTCACAGCAGTAATTCTTTTCATGTTTCTGCAGCACAGCAAAGAATGATAAGAAATTTTTATGGCTTATTTCTACTTTATGATGCATTCACTTTTACTTATTCCTCACTGAATTGTAACATGAGTAAACCAAATAAAAACTAAATTACCTTATTAATAAGAATTCAGATGCTATTTGCATTTGAGTCAGGGAGTTTTTCACTGCCAAAGAGACAAGTTTTCTGTATAGCAAGCAAAATCAAACTCTGCAGCTGCAACATAGAAATAAGGAGCAGGTTTACGGAAAAATAAAATAAAATAATTACAGAGATGCTGAGAAAAGGCAGAAATGCAAAGGACAAAAACCTTAATTTGGGCTGAGAGTACCAGAATGTTTACATCACCGTTGGGGCTAGCATTCCCCAGAGCATTTACCCACCTACAATGCAATAGGGGGGACCAAGCCAAGGATAAGAATACGACATGCAAGAGATCTCAACCAAAAACTTAATTAGGAAGGAAGCCACAGTCCAAAGCAATGCTGTAAAGAAATCTATGAACTAAATATTCCATGATTGTATGCAAACTGAGCCAAAAATTCTGAAATGAATATTGCCCAAGAACAAGGCAATCTAAGGTTCTAATTCCATGAATGTTTCGTAACTTAAGAGGAGAAATTGCATCATGTCTTCACTGAACTGTTAAATTGTGAGAAGCATTACTTTGTGGCAAAGCAGAGATTATTTGGTAAAAGGTGGTTAATATTCAAGCAGGACAGAAATTACCTTGTATGGTACACCTGGCTTCTTCAGTGTCCTCAATTGCGGGTTGATCCACATATTTTACAGCATTCTTTAATAGAAATTCAAATCAGCATATCTGTAACCATGTGAATGAGGCAAAAGCTCTTCTACTTCAATCCTTGAACTGGAGCAACTAGAACATTTTTTTATTCGGCTACGGCTAACAGACTCAACTTCTGCCAGGAACATGCTATAAACTGGCCTATGATCTGAGAATCTTGATTCCCCACGAACATAAGATAATTGGCGGAGGCCTCTACCGTACCACAAGATACGATCACACCTTCATGAACAAAAATTTGGATTAGTTCCCGTAAAATATTATGCAGATATGCTTTCAGAACGATGCAGGACATTTCTTTTCATAATAGCATTAGTTAATAGTCGTTTGTTTCAAATCCACTACATGTATTCATTGACAGAGGTAATTATAAGGCTATTAGCAAAAAAAGAAGAGCACCATGCTGGAGTTCTTCTCTTTTGTTTTGAGTGTCTTTCATCGCCTGCATATCTATCTGAGTTGTTTGAATACTTGTATGTGGGAGGGAAATATATTTTCCCCTCATTCCATCCTTCAAAAACTCGACCTTGTCTCCGCTCTATATGTAGCTGAAAGAAGAAGCTATCAAATAGTTAGGATGACATAATTCAAGAAAAGAAGCGACACCAACAAGTTATAAGGGTACAAAGTATCCAACCTGGTCATTCTCTAACAGATCCTTCCAGTTATGCATCTCAACAAGAGCTTTTGCTGCACGGTAAGAAAGGGCTATCCGATAATTTAAATCCCCCAGCCAAATTATTCGACTACACCAATTAAACCACAAGTTTAGGTCTTTACAAGTGAAAAAGTTAAGCTTAGGACTGCATTTTATTCAGTGTCAAACCAAATCTACAAGCATCAGATGGATAATAAGATTCAAAGAAAAAGGATGAAGGCCTTACTCATGCTCCAAAATTGTCTGTGGAGAACTCTCATCACCCATGCCATGAACTCGGGGAAACCTTGTCTTTCTCAGAATCTCCATTACATCAGAATTTCTCCTTAGCTCGTCACCCTCCTTTTGTCCGGAAGTCAAATGACTACAGATGAAGCAAAAGCTTGTTTGGTGCAAAGACATGCTAATAGATATTGAACCCTGGAAAAATCAAGGGAAGGAGAATGTTGTTTCCAGGTTCTCAGTAAAATCTTCTATTAACGAAAATATATCAAAATCAAACTTACCTTGTTTCCAAGATATCCCATTAATCCTCTGCCAACACAAGATACTTTCATGTTGTGAACATCATCTCTTATATCACTTTTCACCCAAACTGTTAGAAATATTCCAACCATTTGTTTACTGGCAACCAAGCAGTATCTTGAGTGCCCTGTTTGTCTATCTCTATCCTCCATAGAGAAAAAACCTTTACATGTCATTGGTGAATATTGTGTTGCAACTGGGGAGTCACCAGTGCCATTTTCATCGTCCGAAGAAGCCCATCTATAGTTGGGGTCGTAATCACTTGTTCTGTGACCAGACATCATTCTGTCACAGACGCTGAGGCGCCGATCAAGGTATGCTTGTGGAAGTGACATGTCATTGTCCATTCTCATACTATGACTGAAGGATTGGAACGACCGGCGATGAAAGAAAGAGGTTGCCTTTTGCCTCATTGATCCCTCAAAATCAGCATCTAACTCTACAATAGGATCAGGAAGTGGTGAAGTGGTGTGGCATTCACCACTTGTTCCGGGAAGACTGTTTAGGGTCTTTCTAATAAGAGCTAACCACTTTCTGGCAGGGCCATTATCTTCCGTGCCCAAAACATTACCAGCATTGAGAGGTACAATTTCTTGAAATCTGAGGGCAAGAAAAGGCAAACTAGTTCAGACTTGAACTGTGGAAAGTCAAAGGAGAGAATACATTATACAAATACAATCAGAAATCTACCCAAGAACATAGATATCAGCAGGAGGAGAAGAGTGAAGCCAATCTTCCAGATTCAAATAACTTGGAGGAGATTTTCCAGCTACATTCCAAGTAGCAGCAAAGATTCTGTATGCAGGAAAAAGAACAACTCAATACAATAACAATTATTATTGATCTGACTACAATAAAATGGACATGGGACACCATTAATTAAGCACAATAATGAAAAATATGAAACATACCTATAGTTATGCACATCTGTATCCTGAGCTGCATCAAAGTCAACCTTGCCTCGCCGCATTCTGTCTGAGTGCCTTCTCTTTGCTCTCTCTGCATTAAAATACAACTTATTGCTCCGAGAGACATTGTAGGAGACAAGAAAAAAAAAAGGAAAAACCAAAGTTCTCAGAAATTCTAAGGGGGTTTAAGAATGGTATGGGCACGGAACCTGTTTTGCTTTTCTTGATGGTGTATTCTTCCCTCTGCGAACAGTTGTTGCTCCACTCTTCATTAACACCTGAAAAAGAAAAAACATAAAGTGAATAAAGTCACACTCTTTCCACTGTAAATTTTATCAAACCACAGAATGAATCAATCGCACAAACCCGAAAAAAATTCTAACAAAAGGTGGAAACCGGGGAAGGCTAATAACCACAAGCTGCAGAGAGCAGATCTTGTCTTGATAGCCACGACTCATTCAATCAAAAACAAAAAACTGGTACCCAAAAGCAAACCAAGTTCCATAAGAAGAAGGAGAATCAAAGTTTGTTTAATATTCAGAAAAGTTACAGGCAAAAGAAATCTGATTTCAAGGAAAACCGACCATAGTCTTTAATTACATAAAAATCACGCGAAAATTGACCAGTCACCTGCGTAGAGGACGTCATCTGCGTGAAAGTCCTCGCTTTTGCTCTTAATATTGAACCACTTCTTGACCAACGTCTTGGGCCATGAAAGCTTTACAGAGAGAAGAACAGAGAGTAAGCAATGGCGGAAACAGAAGACAATACAAAGGAATCTGAAGGAGAGGAGGGCCAGGTGGCATCCTTTTATCAAACCTTGCTTTTCTTCGAGTGCTCATCTCTCATTGTTGGGACAACTTCATAAAGCCTTCTGAGTTAGCAACAGAAAACAATCAAATAATAACTTTTACTTGATGAATGAACTAGTTGAAGAGGAGGTGAAGTATAATAATAGTAATAGGAGAAGATGAAAATGCTGAGGACCCTAAGAACATGGATTTGAGTTTAATCTGTGGTTGTGTTTAAAAGGGTTGAAAAAGACATAATAAGAGGTTGGTTGATGAAAGCACCGAGTTGGAAAGTGGTAGTGGAAGAGAAGAAAGTGGGGGGCACGGGCACGGCACTCCTCTGTTTCTTAGGTAACGATGAGGGAACATAGAAAATCCGAGTTTGTGAGCATTTTAGGCAATGTGGTACAAGTGAAAACACTCACTCACATGGAGAGGATGAAAATCCAAGGAAAGAAAGAAGCAGAGATGGGACAAGCCCCTGATACGTTGTAAGAACTATAAGGGATTAAGAGGCACAAGAAAAAGGAAGTGAATGTGGTAGTTTAGTTTGAGAGAATGAGAGAATGAGAGAAAGAGAGAAAGAGAGAGATAGAGAGAGAGAGATTCTGTTTTGCAAAACCAAACCTCGTTATGGGTACAGAGCAAAGTATCGAATTTGAAAGGGAATAAAGTGAGGGAAGGCTGGGTCTCTCTCGAGGCCTTTTACCCCAAATCCAAGGCGAGGCGAAGCTTAGGAAGTTGGAGACAGCAGAGAGAAAGAGAGAAAGAGAGAAGAAGAGAGAAGAGAGAAAGAATGGTTATATTGGTAGTAACACAAAGACACACACATTGTGTATCTAAAATAAACTAAAAATGTGCATTTTGAGTGTACCAAGTTAAAGTGATAGGCAGGGTGAATAAGAGTTAGGTTTGATCTTATTATGTGAAGCAGGAGCAGTGAGTGGTACTAACAAGTAACAGTATCACATCACTTCTTACATTTGGTCTTCAAGCACAGAAAAGCGGTTAGAGGGAAAAAAGTTAAAGGAGAATATGTTTGTTTTCTGTTTAATTTCTCTTATTTTGTTTATTGTTTGTTGGAATCATTTGCACAAATATTCCTTTTGACTGTCACTCTGTCTATGCACACATATACTCACTTATTATATATATATATATATATATATATACTTACTCATTCTCCAACTTCGATTTAATTTCCCATTTTGACAAATATATTTCCCCTTTTACATCCATATCAAATCTTAACTTTGTTCTATAATTTTTTTAGTGTAAAAAACCCTACTGCAACTATCATTCACCTCGTCACCACCCAATGTCAAAAATACTCACCTACTCTACCTCTTTAGGTAACATAATACATAATGTCAATGACATCATTTTTAATTTTACAATATTAACTAGTATCAATTATGAAAGAGTTGAAGTTATTTTAAATATTTTTCACTGCAAAATTTCTGTGTAGGTAAAATACATTATATGCCTCGGTAGCTTTGCAAGGTTGGAATCTTGGTGAGAATGTTTGGTGATGAAAAGAAAACAGTGGAAGTACATCTGATTTACAAGCCCCTGTTTACAACTTGGTTTCTGATATTGTACAACATACAAATCCGTTTCTTTGATAAATTTATTACAACATTTTTTTTTTCTTAAACTATTCTAGATTGGTTGAAGAGCTCACTATCGTCACAATTGAAAGAGTTCATCAAGATGAAATTGCATTCCATCACATCTAAACAAAGTCTACTAATGTGAGTCTTTACTTATTGAATTAAAGGGTGTTTTGTTTGTTTAGCTTTCTTTCTTTTTTTCTTTTGTATGAATCAAAGTTCAGTTTATTAGATGTCACTGATAAATTTGGTTGAGTGACTTCGAATGAGCAGCCATTAAAACTTCTACAGTAGTTTTGCAACTGACTTTCCACTGACAATTTCACATGTTATTAATGTTCTATCCAATAATTCTGAAAACATCTACTTTTCTTCATAATATATAAATATATATATATATATATAAACAAAAAAAATCCAAATATGCATTTACAAAAAAGAAGTTTTCAACAAAACATGGGGTATTGTACTAAGTAATTTTCATTTGCACATGGATTATGTAGATGTAAAATGTATTATAAGTTTTGTTTGAGAGACGCGTGGTTCAAGGAACAAGTGGTTCACATTTGGCATAAATATAGGATCTTGTTAGAACACAGTTTAATGAAATAGTTGCATTTAAAGTGGTATCTTAATGGTCTAATCTCAGTAACATGGCACGTATGGGAGATTGTGTTTGCAATTTCTCTTAGCTTTAGATTCTCATTTCTCAATGATAATTGCTTTTACCAATCAATTATGCTCAAATTGCTGTGGTAACTTTTTGGAATTCTCATTACTATATGGGTTTTATGATTAAATGTTTAAAAGCTTATCCAACATTAAACGTTTAAAACCAACTTATCTATTCGAATAATGTATCAGTTATAAGAATAATAAGGGTGGTTTCTAATACAAATTATTAAAATGGATAATTTTTTTCTAAAAAAAATTGTATGTACAAATAAACTGTATTTAAAACGAGGAAATCCAGTTCTAATATATGATGTTGAAGTTTAGCTCTCTCTTTTTTTTCTAATTAAAATTAAGAAGTTGTAATTTGTGACACTACTTTGATTTTTATTTTTATTTATTTATTTTAATGAAGTTGTATTTGTATATGGATTATGTTTTTTTCAAGATTACAGGAAAAAAGTTATCGACTTCTCATTGTTTTATTTTTTTTAATGGAATTGTGATTTGGATGAAAAAAATTATTAAACAATATAAATTTTGTATTGGATGATACTTTCACTAACACAAAAAAACCTTTTAACGTCCGACATTTTCAACCTTTGACGTCTGTCCAAACACCGACGTCGTACCGGGTGACGTCAAAATAATGTTGGAAAAATAGCAGACGTCACTTGACGTCGGTCCTTTAAGAGTCTGACGTTATCCAACGTCGAGGCCAGTAAAAGCAAACGTCAATTTTCGCACTGAAATGAGGGAAAAACCTGAGCAATTTAACGTCTGTCAAAGCCCGTTAGACGTTAAATAACGTCGACCCTGGTACGGTCAGACGTTAAATAACGTCTGTCAGGGCACACCAGACGTCAAACTACTTCATTTTTTTAAAAAAAAAAATTGACTGTTTTACAACATCCATACACCTGAAAATCAGAAAATTCCCAAAACAATTTCATAATACTTTCAGCACAATTCTGGAGTTATAGTTATATATAATAGAACTTAAGTTTCAACATATATTCTAAACTAATATAAATAACAACAAACTAAAAGTTTCAACATGAAATTCTTGTACAATAAAGGTTTTAAAAGGAGTTCTAATTCATGTGGTATCAACTCCATCTCTCCAACAGATATGCTGCCCATTCATGTCTTAGTGTGTGGATAATGTCATCTGGCAGAGGTGATGGATTCTTGAATCGCTGAAAAAGTAATACAATTTCATTATGTATGAATATCATTCTTTAAAGTTTGATATGATTTATAATATGTGAA
>Ga0214543_1007661_pt1 | contig 18305 bp, 13 predicted proteins | sample CNSS2metaG_FD_160094 | JGI IMG/M metagenome (GOLD analysis project Ga0214543, IMG submission 160094) | Root nodule microbial communities from cowpea collected in UCLA plant growth center, Los Angeles, California, USA - CNSS2 | ecosystem: Host-associated > Plants > Roots > Nodule | place: USA... | reverse complement strand
AGAATATAAATAAAAAAAATATATATATATATATATATATATATATATATATATATATATGTATATATATATATATAACGACATATCTATTGACACTAATATTGAAAAAAAAAAACAGTAAATGATTGCATATTTCAATTATTCATTCTTATGTAAATTGTATGTTTTCACGTTAGTTAGTTTCTCATATTTGATATTTAGAACAGTTTTCTTTGTAATAAAATTTATAAATTAAATTAATATTGCTACTTATAAAAAAGTTAACAAAAAATATTAAAATACATACATTAATTTTATATTATGAAAAATAATTACTTTAATTTTATATTATGAAAAATAATTACTTTAGTTTCTTAGTTATCCGTTTTCTCAATAATTCTCAGGCTACATTTAAATTTCAGTCCCTTTCTAATTCTTTATTTGAAATTTTGATATTTTTAATAATTGTTGTTTACAAATTTTTGAAAAGTTATAACTTTAACTTAATGTTTTTTTTTTTAATTCACTAATCTTTTAGAATAAATATTTTAGGTATAAGAATCAATTACATCAAAATAAAAACAAATTGGATCAAATTATGAACTTTGCAATTATAGAAAAAAAAAATTGAATTTTGGAATTGATTTGGGCCAAAGTTTTTGGACCCAATAGGTGTCACTCAAATCCCCTTCAATTTTCTCTCTCATTCCTCTCTGAAGCTCTCAATCTGTGTTCTGTATCCGAACTCAGCCATGAGTGCATCTTCTACTCCTTCACCCGCCCAAATTCTCTCTCTCTTCCGTTCTCTCCTACGCGTCGCACGAGATTTCCCCGATTACAACATCAGGGAATACACCAAACGACGCACCATCGATGCGTTTCGGCAAAACGCCTCTCTGTCCGACCCCTCTTCGATTTCCTCCGCCTATTCCCACGGCAAGTCCCAGCTCGGCGTCGTCAAACGACAGGCCGTCGTGTACTCTCTCTACGCCCCTCCGCTCCGCAGCGTCATGGAACTCCAGCAAGTCCCTTTCTAGTAACGGTAACCTCTAGCATCACAGGGTTTAGGGTTTATGCCTCTTTGTGACGCTAATTTGTTACTTGCTGTGTATTAATTGATAATAGTTTGTGTTGGTATCAATTCAGGTTCTGAGAACTAATTGGAGAATTGTGTTTCCATAATCTGTAAGGAAGTGAAGATCTTTTCAGGTCTCAACCTAGAGTTGCTCTTTAATTTCCTGCCGTCATTTTTTAGGACAACTTTATGCATATTTTCTCTAAATTTGAGTGGTGCGTTCCTATAATAAATGGAAAACCGTTTTCTAGGGTTTAGAAGGGATGATTTAGTTGGTTTACCTGTAAATTTGATTACTTTTTGTTTGATGGTGATATCAATTTGGTGAAATGCTTCAAAAGTGATCATCTTGTGCTCTTGTTAATAATCAAGTTGCCATGCCTCATTATTAGCATGACAATGTTTTCTTTTGCTTAATTATTGGCTACCCTTGTGATTTTTGCAAGCTCTTCCATTTGGGATTTCGTAAGATGTGATGTTAAAACTTAAATTGCAAATTAAGAAGAAGAAAAAAGGTTTAAACTGGAAATTTCCAGTATTAGTTAAATACATGGTCAAACAGAAATGTGGTCTGTGTCTATAGTGCTCATGAAGGAGGTGTTGTGGAAGATATTATTGGAGAGGTTGAGGAATCAAATAGAGAGGATCATAACAATGGGGGAACTTGGTTTTGGCTGTTTTTGATATTATAAAATTATAAAACATTTTGTTAGAAAAGAATTGTAAAATATTTTGCAATGAAGAAATATTAAATTGGGAGATATACTGTGAATTATTTTTATAGTTTTTGTTATTATAAATTTGTTAAAAAAACTGTAGAACGTTTTAACATGAAAAATTATTAAATAGAGAAATAAGTGGAGAATGGTTTTATATGATTAGTGTTTATATTTATAATTTATAACCTTCTTTCATATTTATAAATAAATTATACAATTTTTTGCTATTTTGTTTTGATGTATACACATATACATACATATTTACTATTTTAAAAGTAAAATATAATTGAACTATAACATATTCATGTATGTTTGATAATTGTTAATTAACATTATACTTTAACAAAATAACCTATTTTTATCGGTTTGATTTTCATATTTTCAATTTGAAACAAATTGTTTGGCTTAAGAAATACTAAATTTAAAAGAATTAAAGAAAATTAGGTTAGCTCAATTATTAATAAAGAAATCGTGAAACCAAAATGACTTCTGTTGCAGAAATCTAAATCACATAAGTCGTGCTCCCTGATCATGACTTTGATTTTGTTAATCAAGATGCTAATTAGCTTTAAGTCCTGAGAAATTACATAAAAATAGTTAAAATTCGTAAGGGAGAATGAGAGGGAGTGATTATGAGTTTGTTTGGATAGAGAACTAGATGCACCTTTTCTGCATTGGGAAAAAAAAGTTTATATTTCCTGTAGAAAACTTCTAAGAAGTATTTGTAATTTGTATCCAGACAGGTACAATGTAAAAAGAAGATCAAAGGTTTTACGATAGAACAGACGGGATAATGTAAAAGAATGTTGTTCTGTACTTTGAAGATGATTTTACAAAAATGGTCGAAAGAATAGACAATGATTCTTCGAGTTCGAAATGTTGTAAAATACTTTATACATGAATTTAGATGCTACGTTATGTCTATGTTTATCAATGGCTTCAACAAAACAGTACCTATCCTCCAACTTTGAAAAACAAAACTGCATTTGGTGCTTACTATATGTTGCGTTTTTGTAAAGTCACGCTTAACACCAAAGTAGAAGATAGTCGAATTTGTAAATGTAACTTAATCACTCTAATTCTCCCAATTATCATTATTTTCTCTTTTTTCAGTCAATTTACTTCAAAATGGGTGCTTCTAAGTTATCGTGGTATTTCATGATCAAATCATCCTTAAATTTTACTCTGGCGGGACATTTAAGCTTTCTATTGTTAATTTTCTGGCCATTTTATTTCTTTTCTCAAGATCATTGTTGAATCCTTCATTTAATTATTCGAGTCAGATAAGAAATTGTGGTCTGCTTAACAATCATAATTTGTGTATCAACATTTTTTGGGTGGGTTAGCTGATTAGCTCACTGACGTTGACATTCAGGTATATGATGTATATATGAATAAGATACGAAACAAAGTATATAATCAATAAAGCCGCTTGATTCTTCATCAAATTATGGGTTTTCTACGATGAGACATTTAATAGTATATTTGTTAAATCCGCAAATTGGAATTGCCTAACAATATTCACAACTATCCTTTTATTCTACTACTATCAACATTGAGAAAACAAGTGACACTGCTTCAAATAGTGTTGGAAAAAGTTGATAGCCCGAATGCAGTAAAAACAACAACTGAAGTTGAACATTTCAAGTTCATTACAGAACCAGCGATCAGTTAGACACACAAATGAGCTCCACCAATCTGAAATCCAATAAAAAAAATACTCCTAGGTTACAATTAAACAATACAAATAGAGCGAAAACTAAGTCATACATGATACATTCCATGGTCCTTCACGTCAAAATCTTCACACCTTTACTCTTCTTCACACCACTTCTATTTTCCATCTTAAGTGGCAAAGGAGCAGAGTACATGAGCTTTTCTTGGTGCGCATGAAGCTGCTCTTTCTCCTCATTTTCCAGAAACCTTCCACTCTCCATCACCAACACTTCCTCCTCCTCATCAGCACCCTGATAAGAATTTACACCATCATCCTCAACTGCACCACTCACATTATCCAAAACCTCTCCTTGCTCATCACTAGATGAACAACTTCCATCGGAACATCTTACATCCCTACTATAAACCTCACGAATATTCCCATTTTCAGCAAACCTCACACTCTTCTTCACTCCAGCTTGAACTCCTCGCTTCCCAAGGAAGACGCCATTTTTCTTTGCAGACACCTCACTACTTCCACCAATCAAAACATTGGTCACCCCATCATCATGAATGCCCTCCTCAGACTCGGAATCTTCTTCATCATTAGCAGAAACCTTACATAATCTACTAAGCTTTTCAACCCTATCCCTCAAATTATTCAGCAGCTTCCTCCTTTCGTCATCACCTGCATTTCTCGGTGTTTGAACTTTCTTACCAGACCTCACAGTCTTTGCTTCTCTAACATAAAGCACGTGCTTTCTCAAAGCAACCTCTTCAATTGAGTCCAAAAACCGAACCAAATCTCTGCTGATCGACCTTTTCCCATCTACAATCATCGGATCACAACCCTAGAATCAAAATTGAAACTTTTAAGTTTTGTTGGGGGTAGAGAGGCTATTAGGCTAAAAAGCACAAGCACAGATCTCAGAGACTAAAAAAGTGTTCCAGAAAGTATTTACAGATTGCACACCAGCAAAATCTTAACACTCCTAGAGTAATTCAGACTCATTTCCTTCACGGATAGGATTCTGATCCTCACCCACTTAACCAAATTTAGCAGTTTATTTTTCTATTTTTTTTTTTTTTATTTAAAAGTAATAAATTCAAAAGAAAATTCTCATGATTAGATTACCTCAATGGAATCGAGTTCGAGGAGCAAGTTCATGGCTTTGAGAGAAAGGGCTGCGAAATCGACATGGGCATGGCTGGAACAGGAGGATTTGAGAGCGTTGAATGTGGATTTGATGGAAGCGAGGTGTTTGAGTTGGGTTAGGGTTCTTGATCTGCGAACAAGGAAGGAGCGAAAATGGGTTTGAATGACGGTGGCCGCGGTGTGTCGGAGGGAGTGGCGGGTGTAGTGATTGAGAGAGGACTCGAGGGATTCGATGCGGTGAAGGAGAGATGAGATAGCGGAATGAGTTTGGTGTTGGTGTTGAAGGTGGTGGTTTTGGGTGGGGAGGTTAAGGTTGTGGTGAGTGTGAGATTTGGTGTAGTTTTTTGGGGAAGGAAGAATAGGGTGAGGTTGGGGTTGAGAGAGGAATGATGCAATGGGGTGCAGAAGGTGGTGTTGGGGTGGCGGGGCTGTGCAACAGGTGTTAGGTGGGTTGTGGTAGCAGCAGCATTGGGTGGTGGTGGTGGTGGCTGTGATGGTGGGAGGAGGAGGAGGAGGAGCTTGGTGGTGGTGGTGACAGTGGCAGTGAGAGGCCATTCAGCGAGTGGGAGAACCAGCAACACTCCGAGGGAAGAAGGGTTTTGATCTTGTTGGCGAGAACTTGGTCAATTCAAAGGGTATTTAAGACACTGTAATGAATTGGTTTACCGTTTGCAAAAGAAATCAGATATTTACTTTCTTTGATAAAAGAATTTACTATGAAACATATTTTGATTATGTTTTTATCTGATAGACTTTAATGTTTTTAATTATTACATATATTATATTTCATAACCCTCGGGAAATTAAACAATTGACATTATTGTTTGTTCAGTTTAATGTGGAGGAAGGAGAATGAAAGGAAAAAGAAAGAAATATGTGAGAAATGAATAATAAGAATTAAGGTGATTTGGATTGAAAATGGAAATATCATAGAGAAAGTTGAAATTAAAATTAAAATAACCATAAAAACAGACAAAAGGATATAAATGTCTGAAGGTAGAAAAAGGATCACAATTTTAAAGAAAACAGTCTACTGATATTTATTTCGAGTAATATACTTTCCGACAAGAACACATTCCAATCAAATAAATATTCATTCAAGCATTATGTTTAATTATTTTGTTCTTCCTCTATTTATTTTATTTACCTTATTGAAATATTCTCATTTTTAATTCATTTTCAGCTTATTTTTTCTCTTTCACTTCTTCGCTTACTTTACTTTCATATATAGTTAGGGGCGTATTCAATTGAAATTCAAAAGATTTAATAGATTTGTTTTTATAAAAAATTGTGATATTCGGTAAAAAAATTAAACTAAATAAATCTCATGAACTCAATTAAGATTATCAATATTTAAATATACAAATTTAAAAGTAAAGTTTATAAAACTAAAAACGAGCAATTATACGTAAATATTTGAACCTTATCTGATCATAAATTATTAGATATGTTATATTTGATAACTTAAATAATAATAACTTTATTAGCGATTTTCAATTATTTCCAATTCATGTAATAACCTCCGTATTCAAAGTGCATACACGAGTCATGGTTGAGAAAAAAAATACACGAATTAATATAGTATAACATAATGACTAGATGATTTGAAAAATGAAAAACGCCTAAATACTATATAAAGTTAAGCCAAATATCCAATCTCTAGTGTATTTTCGTTAAAAACTTTGTTAATTATTTATTTATTTATTAGAGTTTGTTAAATGAAACTATATTCAATAAGAAAAAAAAAGACAAAGTATAAAATAACAGAAAAGGATAATCAAATTCTTTTATATTCTTACTAAGGAAAAATTGTCATATATTTTAAACTAGGAAAAAAAAATATAAGTTAAACTAAAATTGCATACTTACTATGATGGTTAACAGTTAAATGCGAGTTTACTCAGCTATAGTTTTGATTAAATACCATAGCTTCAACTTATTTTTGAATGAGCCGAGTGTGTGTAAAGAGAATCAGACAAATGTGTTGGTAATGATAGAAAGTTCCTATACTGTGAAAACATAATTCTTAAAAACAAAAAAACAGACAAAAAACAAAAAAAAGGAGCGTGGGGTATATACAAGTATTATTAAGATGGTGGCAAAGTTGGTGTCTAAAGTGTGCAGGAATCGAGGAAGGCAAAGTTTGTGGACACCACCACATTATTCCCTCCAAGAAACTATAAAGTAGTTTTTCTTTTTACTTTAAATGTAATTCATAAATTTAGACTAATGATAATAATTTGATTAAATAGAGTAAATCGGAAAGCCTTTGCCAAGAGTTTTTGTCTCACCTTAGTTTATATGATAACAGAGGCTACTAATTTAGATCACAATATCCATTGAAAAATACCTTTGAGCATGCAACATTATACGTTCTTGCTGAGACGATGGTGTGATACATCTCAAGTTTTCATCTGCTAAAACAATCTAAAAGTGTATATACTCACCCAAGTTCATATCTAAACTAAAAATTGAGAAGTGAATACTCTATTCAAATGCAGAATGAAGGTGCCAAAACAAACTATGTTCCTAAATATAAGGGGAGAATTCAACTGGCATATGTTTTCTTCAGCATAGCAGCATGCTTCTGTCCAGTAAGATGATAATTATAGACTGTCTCACTATTACACACCACGTTACATATAGCACATATCTTAACTGCTTCAGCTGCTGCCCCGCCATCAAGAACCTTCTTTTTCTTTTTCTCCAAGTCTTCAATGGTTTCAGCTTTTTTTCTCTTAATCTTGTTCCCACTGATTGATTTGCTCTTGTTGTCTGGTAACTGGGGTCCTATTACAGGATTAGATGACCCAGATGGTTGAACTTGGGTTGGTTTCAATGATTCTCTTAGTTTTTCCAAGTTCCTCTTGTGCTTCTTTCCTAATTTATGTTGGTCCAGCACTTCCTTTCCAGTGCATTCTATCTTGCAAACTTCACAATATGCAGGTTGCACAACCTTAGTTTTAGCTTTCTTTTGTTTTTTACTCAGTATTCCATTGCCATGAAGTTGAGCTGCAGTATTTGCCCACCACATAGCCAATTGTTCTGAGTCATTGGATGGTATAGAGATGCCCTGCACGGTTGCATGTATTTATGTATTTATTTCCAAATCTAGATAATAACAGTGCAATTAAAAAAAACGAATGGAGAACCCAGACTTGCATACAGCCAATAAACGAACTTTTATATACTATTCAAATCCTTATCCAAGCAATCTTAAAAACAATACAATAAAAACCCAGAGTCACTCAATGAATTTTTTTTAACACAGCGTTCTTCAAATGCTTTTTTGGGTCACCATGTGATTTGTGCAGAGTATTTGACAATGACTAATCTCCCCACAAAAACCTGACAAATTTCATGAAAACCTAACTGATCATCATAGCCGAGTCTCTCCTCCTAGATATATTTTTCTCCACTAAGGTCTCTATAAACTTAGTTCTACTTGAACCAACATGTTGGTAGTTAAGTACTTCCTTATAAAACAGATTTCAAATACACTATGAATGTAGAGAAAATTACCGGGACTATAATTTATAAAAGATAATGCACAATGAATTTTTACCATAATAGTATAGGCTGAATGACTTAATCAATGTCATGAGCTACTACTCCAATCCAATTAGTAGGTAAAACTTGTTCAGGTCAATTTTTTATGGAAAACTAAATATAACACGGCCAATGACAAAGGCAATGACTGCCAAACAAAGTTCATAGTAACTTCAAATCCATAGACAACTTCAATAAATTCAAAATCATAATCCACTCAATTTCAGAAATATATAGTAGAATAAATTTTTACATTCCTCTGCTTAAATTCTTAATTTCAGATAACTATGATAGAAAGATAGCTGATTCGAGATAACAAACAATGTGTACTTGATTCATGTGAAACCCAAACAATCAGATAACATAGTCTCGAGGTCATAAAACTTCCATTACCCAGATATAGAGGATGTGTATTTAGAATAGCAAGAGTATGCTCTACTAAGAGGAACATAATGGGTCAGAAGAATAGGCTTATGTAAAACATTATTGACTAATATGCTAACTCCTCTCATACTCATCATGGCCCTATATATGTCCAAAGTCATTTCAATATTGAAATACAAAACCATTGTATAATCTGCGATTTAGCTATAGCCAATAGTGTAAATTTTAATAATAAATGAACTTCTAACATCAATGAATATAATATGAAAGATATACTAAGCATGTCTAAGCATCCAAATATGGTATCCACATATTTCTACATGGATTTCAACTCCCTATGTCCAAACAAAATAAAAAACAAAAATCAGTCATACATCAATGGTAGACACTACGAGTATAGTTAACCAATCATCACCAACAACAAATCAATTTCCTATAAAACTTCAACTAGCTGCCACTAGACAAGAACATGCTCACTTCTATTTTAATTTTCAACTACTTCATGAAACTAATGGAAATGTACACAAGCAAAGATTAAAAAAACTCTCTGTCAGAACAATTTCAACGGCGACAACAAGGATACAGGGGCATCCAGGATAGTAGTAGTCCGTATTTGACCACAATTTCCCACAATATCAAGGATCTCAACAAAACTAGGACCGTGACTGCAATTTAAAACCTTGTTTAAAAGAGACCAATAATTGTGGACCAACATTATAAGCATAGCTCTATGCTCTCTACACGTGCAACCAGTAAACAGTATAAACCAGTCACAAATATAAAAGGAATCAAACTCATGCATACACATTATCCAAATCCGACTTTTCCCCTTTAAAAAATCAAAACTTTAGCCAAAGACTTTAAAGAAACGGGCACTTACAGGTGCATAGACAGTTGGGTCAGAACCAAATTGCCTAACAGCCTCTCTGGCAGCCCAGTTCTGGTTTACATAGTACCCAGAATTGGAATCAGCCCCAGCATGGGTCTGGGGATAGATCAAACTGGGAATGGGAACAGATTCATGATTTGAATACACAATAGGGTTCGACGGCGGAAGGGAATCAACCCCAGGAGGTTTGAGGGGAAGAGAGGAAGAGGGGTTAGGGTTTTGAGAATAAGAGGGGTAATGGGTGGTCTGAGATGGTGGAGGAGCATAAGATGATGAGGAAGGTTGAGGGAAAGAGAAGAGTGGGGTTTCGGTTTGCAGCGATTCAGCCCAATTGCCGTACTCCATGGCTAAATGTGTTTGAGTAGCATGAGGATTGAATTGAAGATGATGAAGAAGATGAAAAAGAAAGGGAAGATGCTATATGATTACACTGATTCAAAAAAACTACTTGCATACAAAGTTTCGGAAAATTATTTGTTCTTTTTCAAATAAGATATCCAAAATTAACAAATACAAAAAGATAATAACAGTTTTTTTTTTTTATTTACGCATGTACCTCCCCATATTTACCTTATAATAATAAAAAGTAACATTAATTATTCTAATTATTATTAAAACAAAAAATATTATTAGATTTAAATAAAATATATTCTTAAAAAATAATTATAAAATTTTAAAAAAATAAAATATTTTTATTAATAAAAAAATTGGTAGTAAAATACGTAAAAAGAAAAAATAAATATCAAATAAAAAAAAAACTTATAGCTTTTATTAATAACTAGTAAAAACACTTTTCTTTTACTACAATTGTTTTTATTAAATTACAAAATAATTTTAATTATTAAAATAAAAATGACTAATAAATTATAACATAACATTTATAAAAAGATAGGTTTAATTAATCGTAAGGTACCCAGTTTGGTACTAGAATGTCAAATTGGTACCTGCTTTTAAAAAAGTGTCAATTGCATCCCAACTTTTGAAAATTGCTTCAATTAGGTCCCTTTCAGACAGAGTTGACTAACGCCGTTAGTCAACGTGCCACGTGTCAATCTGTGGTTTTTTTGATTTTCTTTTTTAAAAATTTTAATTTTTTTTAATTGTTAATTTTTTTTTAAAAATTTTATTTAAAAAAAAATTAAAAATGCCACGTGTCAAGTCCCTGTGTGTGACACGTGGCATTGTCAGTGCCACGTGGCATTGTAATGCCACGTGTCAGTGTCACTATCAGATGTCATTGTGATGATTTCGATTTAGTCCCCATTTATGTTTTTTCGTTTCAATTTAGTACCTACTTATGTGTATTTGATTCAATTTTGACCTAATAATTTTTAATAATTAAAATATTTTTTAATAAAATTAAAAGTAATTAAGTATAAAAGTTTAAAAAAAATTAAGTATTTGATATTTATATTAAAATTTAGTGGTAAAAGTCATTTTGGTACTTATAAATAGCATAACATTCATACAAATAATAAATTTGGTCTGAAATTGAGAGAAACATTATAAATATTAGTACTTAATTTTGTAAAAGTATTTATACTTAATTATTTTTAATCTTATAAAAAATGGATTACAAAAATATTTTAATTATTAGAAAAAAGAATGGGACAAAATTGAATCATATACACATACTTACGTACTAAATTGAAACAAAAAGACATATGTGGGGACCAAATCGAAATCAAAACAATGACATCTAATAGTGACACTGACACGTGGCATTACAATGCCACGTGGCACTGACAATGCCACGTGTCACACACAGGGACTTGACACGTGGCATTTTTATTTTATTTTTTTAAAAATTTAAAAATTTTAAAAAAAATTAATCTTTTTTAAAAAAAAAAATCAAAAAAACCACAGATCGACATGTGGCACGTTGACTAACGGCGTTAGTCAACTCTGTCTGAAAGGGACCTAATTGAAGCAATTTTCAAAAGTTGGGATGCAATTGATACTTTTTTAAAAGCGGGTACCAATTTGACACTCTAGTACCAAACTGGGTACCTTACGATTAATTAAACCATTTTATTATTATCTTTTTCGTGGCGTGCTCGTCGGAGAAGGTTGTTCTCAAGTTTACATAACCACAGACTTCTACTTGTTCTCCTGAAAATCCCACTAAAACTCTATCAAAAGGCAGAAGCTGATCTCTAGGGATCTACAAACCGACGAACGCTTCCCAGAACATGACATCGGTGGAACTTCCTTGATCAATCAATACTCGATGTACGTTCCTCCCCATCAAGATTACAGACAACACTACAGGGTCGTCTTCATGAGGAACCACATCCTCTAGATATTTTTTCGTAAACATCATATCTGGGATCGGTAAAAGCGGTCCCGATGTCGTGGTCATCATTACACTTCGGGCATATCGCTTTCTAGCCGACCTTGTCGATCTGCCGCCTGCGAATCCTCCTGCTATTGTGTTGAAGTCTCCCAGAATAGGAATCTCGTGAGGCCCTCGCGACGGCTTAGGTGATGAACATGATTTTGCGAGTTCTGTCTTGGGTTGGTCATCTTTGATATATTTATTCATAAGCCCTCGGTGAGCTAGACTAATTAACTGACCTGTCAAAGAATAACAATCTTCAGTATCGTGCCCATGGGTTTTGTGGAACTCACACCAAGATGATATCTCTCTTCCGAGAAGCCGACCAGTCTCCAAGGGAAAACGCAGATGCTTGATCAGTTCATGGTCCTTCAAGATTCGAATCTTGGACTCCGATAGTTGGGGACACATGGACTTAGTTATTTTTTTATCGGATGGACGGGGTGGATTGTACGGTGTGAACTTGCGACTGGCTCTTTTGTGAGGGGATGACGTTTCCAATACTTGTCGACGAACATCCTTTCCTTTATATTCCTGAGGGAGGTCGCCTTTCTTCCAGCCTCTTCCTCTGCATTGCCTCCTCGGTTTCTATGTATATAGTCGCTCGGTTCCTTACCTCTGCCAAAGTAGTGGCTGGGGCTCGGATTAAGGATTCGCTAAAAGGATTTGCTCGCAACCCTTTCACAAATGCTCCCACCAACATCTCTTCGCTCGGATTTGTGAGTCCCATGCTAACATCACAGAACCTGTTAAGGAACTGTTTCAATGACTCCTCCTGTCCTTGCTTCATATCGAACATATCTGCAATTTGTAACTGCTTGGGACGGTTGACCGCAAATCTTTCTAGGAAAAGGCGGGAAAAGACAGTGAAGGAAGGGATGGTGGCGTTGGGTAGCTTGCCGAACCACTTCAGTGCTAAACCCGAGAGTGTTCCCACAAACATTTTGCAACGCTCCCGATATTAACATTTGTGCTCGGAAAGCTTTGAGATGCGCTTCCAAATCGCCCTCACCGGTGAAAGGAGACACCTTAGGGATAAGGAAATGAGGTGGGATTACCTCTTCCATGATCGCCCTAGTCAATGGATGACTTTCATCCTGCTCCGCCCCTCTTCGAATGATATTTGAGTCCCTAAGATTGCTGCGCTCCCGCATCCAAGCCCATAGTTCTTCATTACTTTTCTGCAATTGTTCCTGTTGACGCATTGATTCGTCTAAACGTTGCCTCGCTTCTGCCGTCTCTTTCCTTAATCTTTCGTGTTCGGCCTCCACCTCCACTCGTCGTCTCTCGCTTTCTGCTAACCATTGAGTTCGCTCACCGTCTGCTTGCTTCCTGATAATTTCGTTTTCCTGTCTCAGAGTTTCAATGTGCTGCATGATTTGCTCCAGAGTAGCTTGATTCTTGTTGTTACTTTCTGATGTCGTGATAACCATTATTAGATGTCTTTTCTCTATAAGTGGTGTCGGTTTCAAGTTTTATCGTGCCCCACGGTGGGCGCCAATGTTTCGGTCCGGGATTTTACTGATAGGACCAGAGCGTTTCTTTCTTTCTTTTTCCTCTCTCTCTTTTTCTTTTTCACACTGTGCTTCTATTGTTTCTCGCCCCCGATTTATCAGGTCCCTTCTTCCTTCAGTTACCTTGTTTCCTAGCTTTTTGCTAACCACTTCCTCCACTATATCTTTCTGTAACTTCTTCCGATAACTTCCCATGATGATATTCCTAGAAAGAGGAAATATCTATTCGTCAATTACAAAAAATCATGATGAGCGATATTCTTTGATTACAAAGGTTTTCGAGTTCGGCGAGCTATCCGAGGTGTTCAATACTTCCAAGATCGGCGAGTTGAAATCCATGAGAGTACAATTAGCTTTGAACTATTATATGAAATAGATAACTTTAATATTAGTGGAGTTTCCTAGAGATTTTGACAGAAACAGTATGTTCTGCCTATGTACTGTTCTGCCTATACTTTTTCTGATAATATTTCTTTTGTATTGTCTCTATCCAACTCATGAGGTGGCAATTAGGTGATAATTAAAAACAAAAGTACATCATTTCATAAAGTGGCAAGTAGATTATAATTAAAATGAAAAATACATAAATTAAGGTTTTTAAATGTATTTTTTCTATTGAGTTTCTATTAATTGAGTATTTAAAATTTTACATTTTTGACTTAAAACTTAGTCATTTATTTTTCTTGTTAATCACAAAGATGTAAGATTTTGTGGTTAATATAGTATCAACGGCAGTAGTGATAATAATTTTTGGGTTGTTGTATACAATGACATAGAAGTTATAAGTTATAAAAGGAATGACGAACTTGTCATTTAACGTATATTTCATCGTTAAATATGGTTTTTATCTTTTAATTTTTCATTAAAATTAAAATTATTTTTTTTTAATTTTAGATCAATTTAATCTCTATCTTAAAAATATATTTAAAAATAGTTATTTTAACTAAAATTTGTTATGTTTTTATAATTTAAAAAAGTTTCAAATTCATATATTGAGTTGCTTACTTTTTTTTATTTTCGTTTGTTAGTTTTTATGTTAATTTAATTTTTTTCATGTTTAATTTTTAACATCTGGACTATACGACTAAAAAGAAAGAGAAATTATATAACAAGGTTAAAACTATTTTATTATTTAATTAATTTTTAATTTTTTTGTGTGTGCATAATTAAATAAAGTACAATTAGAATTGTATAATATTTACGAACATTTTTGTCCTCTAAATAAAATAAAACTGCATTAGTTATTAATTGAGGTCATAATTCATTTAAGTTAACAATTAATTTTTTTTTTCAATAGTAAATGTGTTTTGGTATTTAATTTGATTGGATCTAAGTTTTAAACTAGTTCCCACTACATTTAGGTTGATGAAGTATTATGATTGATCAAGTCATCAAAGCAATGAGAACAAATCAAATAGGCAACACATAGAGCAGAAATATAATATATATATTGAATCAAGTGCAGTACAACGAGTTTAGAGAAGTTACGTCTAATTCCAACTAGGAAGAATTTAGTTGCTCATACTGATCTCTAATGCAGGTACATGGAGTAGTTTTCCACCTCCTATAGTTCTTTCTAAAGATATTATAATATATGCTTAAGAACTTTAGGACTTAATTACTAAGTCTCTCTATAAATAACATACATAATCAACATGTCAAGACAAATGCATGCTCTGTTTTTATAGAAAAATCAAGTGTTGTTTGAACTTCCATAATGTTGGTCAGCCATGAGGTTTCCTCCCTAGGTGGGTTTCCTCCATGCTTGGACTTTTAGCTTGGTGTCACAACAATGGAACTTTTCTTCCCAGGTAAGTTTTTTTGGAGGCCCCGCGGCCAATCTAGAGCTTGAAGTTTCCTTGCAGTGAAGGTTTCTGTATGTGTGATTCAACGCCAATTTTGCTGCTTAGCTACAAAACTTGTATTTGAATCTTCACAAAATGTCTAATGGGGCTCAACATCAACTTTGGGACTCAACACTAACTTCTCAATTTTATTTTTTTTTGCTTGCAAAAATAACACAAATATATCAATTTCCACATTTTATAACTTCTCTACTCCTCATTTTATGTTTTAAGCTAAAAATGATTGTTTTGCTAGGATTTATATCAAAATTGAACAATATAATATAAGTGTCTAAATGCTATGTAATTTTAAGTAAACTAGACACTTACCCGAGAATAACATACTTTAAAAGACTTTTACTTTGCAATCCTGTATATTCATAAGCACATGTTGATTTTCTCCTGTTGCAAAGATTGCATTTAGTTTATCAACATAGTTACCAAATAAAGTGCATTCCATTTGGAACACCTTGCATTTAGATTTGGAATTTCAATACTTGTAAGTTATGACAGATAGATTTATATTGATGATGATACAATGTGGTGGACAACATTACCTACTTGTCTTACAGGACCAACTGCATTGAAAATTGAGTTTTTTGTGTAGTAAAGTCTCTAACGAACCATAACATGATAATCTTTGCTATTACGTTCTAGTTTTCTCTCTTTAGGGTGATTTTGTCTATGGACTGAACTGATTTATACAAATTTGACATGATATAATGTCAAATTTGACAGTATGAAAATTTTCAAAACTCAAAACACACATGTAATGTAGCATAGAGCATAAGAGTCCACAAATTACCATTTGCGATTTCAAATACAAATTTAAAACTGCAATCCTATTTTCAAACTAGATCAAAGGTTAGGTTACAAAACTTGAAAAGAAGAAGAAGTAAAAGTAAGACATTAAAAAATAGTAAACGATGAAACAGTAACTATTTAACCCTAAAAGGATGTTTATAATTACTTCCCAATCGGTGTATATGTCAAACTGATTAAGCACCTGACTTATTTTCAAATGAAAAAATTTGAATGTTTTCCCAAGAAAGATAAAGAGTACCGTGTGAAAAAATCCTAAAAACAAAATACAGTGACTATTTTATCGAAAAAATGAACTGAAAAGCGTAGAAAACATGAGAACGGGTCATTGATCTGCAATAGGTCTAAGTAGTATATTTTACCCTTCGTACAAGATGCATGTGATAAGATTCAGACATTGCTTCGGTCAAAGTCTGTAATGAAAACGTTTATTGAACAAAAAAAATCTTCAAGTGCAAAAAAAGGGCATTATGTGGAAGAAGGGAGAAGAGAGGTTTCTGGAATGGTGAAAGTCAAAAAGTAATCGAGAAAAAAAGGTGAGAATCATTCTTCTTTCTTTTTTTTTTTCTTTTAGATTTTTTAATTCTGACATGTGTCCAAAATTACTTTTGTGTGCCCTTAACTTGTATATGTTATACTGGGTCTTAAACTAAATTGATTCCTTTACTGTTTTGACTTTCACATTTGTTAGTAGTTTCTCGATTATTTAAGTTTAGTTGCTTATTGGTTCTCAATTTATTAGATTTAATTATTTATTTGGCTTCATAATTTATTTATTTATTTTCAATAAATTTAATTCTTTATTTGATTCACAATTCATTTATTTATTTTTTCAATATATTTAATTTTTTATTTGGTTTCAAAATTTAATAATTTATTTTTTCAATGCTGCCTCAAAATTACTTAAAAAGAATCCAACTTAGGCCATACTTTTTTCAAAAGCATGACAGTGTTTTTATTTTCGTTAAATTGATCTAGAAACAAACTTTAAATAACGCGAATGTGTCATTGTTACGGTTGACGTGTTAATGTTAACTTAGTTGAATGTGACATTAAGACGGTGTTCGTTTTTATTGATTTTGTGACATTTACGATGTTTGGTTTTATTGATTTTCTGTCTGAAATTATTAAAAGAAAATAATTTGGAGGATTTTACATCTTCTTTTGTGTGAATTTGAGAGAGAAACAAAGATGATAATATCTCTTTTATCATCTTTTATTCTATCTCTTCACTTCATAGGAGATTTGTTGGAATCAACCACTGATTTACCATTATATCTCTTTGGTGTAACCTGTTTTTCATGTATCTGGACTCATTCTGTTCTTTGCTTATGTTATGTGTGAATGAGGCTCATGAGTAAGGGTGGCAAAACAAGTCAACCTGACCCGTTTGAGTCCGACCCGATATTGACATGCTAAAAATGAGTTTGACTGGACTAGTCCGTTAATTGAAAACATGTTACAATTTAGAACCCGACCCACAAAAAGGTAGGCTGGCGGGTGGGCCTGCCCGCCAATTTTTAATTTTTTTTTTCTAATTTGCATCTTGATGAACCATTCTGAGGACCAAAATTAACAAGAAGAAATTTCCTAAATCTACATAGCATCCAACAATCAAGGCACAAATAAAGGCAAAATCAGGTCTAAATCAACATTCTCAACACAATCAAGGAACAATGTGTATACAATTAGGAAAAAATCGCAAAGGGGGAAAATGTGATTCGGTCACAAATGCGATGTAGGAAAAAATTAAACGGATTTGTTCACCATCCTCTCCCTCGTGTGACTGGCAGTGGTGGTGGCTCACGTCTGCGACCAACGGTGGTGATGGCTTGCATCTACAATGGACGATGGTGGTGGCGTGCATGGCATCTAGATCGTCGTTGTGGCTCACGACATGTCTAAATCTTGGTCGTGGAACGTCAACAACGTGGACTAAGTGGTTCGTCATGCTTAAGTGTTAGTGAATGTGAGATGGACGAGAACTAATGAGTGTATAAGATGAGAGTTGAGAAGAAAGAAAGAGATGAGTATCCGATTTGGATTAAGCTCGCAAAGAGAAGAGGAATAACTCTCTAGTGTGGTTGAGTGAGAAATAAGAAACACGAACACCAACTCTGACTGGCCAACCAAGTGCTTGAGGCATTTCACTTATGTTGAACGGGTTGCGGGTTGGCCTACCCTAACTTGCTCTTTGAACCCGTTGGGATGCTAGCTCTAGCGGGCTAGGTTGCAGCGGGTTCGCAGCTTATATCCTTTAACCCATCCTGCCATTTTCGAGTCGGGCTGGTAGGCTGGCCTGGATCCACTTTTATACCCTTACCCATGAGTGTGTGAGTTTGTATTTGCATGGTGGGTGGTGTTATGTGTGTGTGTGTGT
>Ga0214543_1007658_pt1 | contig 18312 bp, 8 predicted proteins | sample CNSS2metaG_FD_160094 | JGI IMG/M metagenome (GOLD analysis project Ga0214543, IMG submission 160094) | Root nodule microbial communities from cowpea collected in UCLA plant growth center, Los Angeles, California, USA - CNSS2 | ecosystem: Host-associated > Plants > Roots > Nodule | place: USA... | reverse complement strand
ATATATATAATGTTAGAGGGATCATTTTTACATTATACACGTTATACTTGATATTAGAATGTGTAGAAATTGTCATGACTAATTCACAATAATGAATTGTTATAAAATACATGAAAAAAAAAAAATTAGCATAATCCTATAAAGTTGGTCATGAAACGCGTAATCTAGTACCGACGAAGTGTGTTGCATGAATTAAAAAAAGTGCATGTGTCGTATATATTGTATATCTCCCTCCCACGAGTCACGAGAAAATTGACATAAAGAGATTTTATTTTATAGGAGAACAAAGTTTTGTTTTAAAGTGTCGATTTAACAATGACATTAATAATAAGAGTTAAAGCAAAATAAAGATGGTTAGTAATGAATGGAGGTATTTTTATCTTTGACAGAAGGAAGACGAAAATTGATACCCTGTCATGTATCATGGATTGGAACATATTCCTTGTTCACGCGTGCCGTCTTTACACGCGCTGACCCATCAAACCACCAATACCATGCATGCATATCCAACAAACACCGTCCACTGGGGTCCACCACGGACACGTCATCCTCTTCCCACATTACTACGACCCATCTCAGACAGAAAAATTTTAATTCTGATGGATCCGGATCACGCTTTACTATTTTTTTTCTTTGTTTTTCAACAAGATATTCCTATAAGAGATATAATCATTATTTTATAATAATAAAATTACACATACATTTTAACCAATTCAAACAAAATTATATAACAATGTATAACGTGACAACATTAATTTGTCCACATGTTCAATAAATTCTCTAACTATAACTGGCCATTGATAAATCGGTAATATTTGTAAAAAAGAAATACCACCTATAAAAATATACTTTCTAGTATTAATGGGTTAGCAAATATAAAATATGACGTCATTGATAAACGTTGTTATTAAAAGAGGTAAAATTTATTTATTTGTAAAATTTAAACTACTCTCGTGTTGTATAAGAAACACATCTTAAAAATGATCTCTCTAATTATTATTATGAAATTTACTTAACACGTACACCATAACTTATTTGTTTCTTTAAATAAGGGTAGTATTCTATACGTGAATTAAAATTTAATCTATAACAATATATAAAGGGGATTCCTCTTTGTGTGTCCACATTTAAAAATACAAATTTTACCCTTTAAATATAATAATTTATTAAATTTTTAAAAATTGATCATTACTTTTACAAGCTTTTTGTAAAATTGTCTCTTATTCTTTATTTATCAATGGTTATTCTTTTATCTGTTACGATATATTTCACTTTATTTTTAATAAATATAATTTTAATTTATATATTAACTTAATAACATTACAATATTATCACATATTAATATAATATCACACATATTTAAAAAATACGTAAACACAGGTGCGATAGCGCCTGTGTTTACGCTAGTAATAATTATATTGATTGAAAAAGTAATAAATTGATATAAGGCTAATCTAAGGTTAAATCATTCTCTATCCTTTTGGAGTGTGAACGCTCTGGACTCTCTTAAATCATACGCCTATGTTCCTTCATTTTTTAATTTAGGTTGGTCCGTGAAATATATTAAATTACGATAAACTGTTTCTGAACGAAATAATAATTTTAATAAAGTAAAACGAAAACAGTAAATGCCATGGAAAATGGAGTATTCCTTTCTTTATTGCCAAGTGTACAACAATCCCCATAAAAAAGATGGATCCAAAATTATATTTAATTATACATATTTGCTTAGTAAGTGTGCATTAGTAACCAAGAAACATGGTATCTTAAAAAAAATTCTGAAATACACAAAAAAAAAACTATGCAATAATTAATATAAAAGGTTAACTTTCCTTCATTTGTACGAAGTAGAAGTAATTGAGATGTTTCAACGGAACAAGAGGAAACAATTTGACAAGATACGCATTCCCCACACTTTTTACTGCTCAACTTTACCCAAAACATTGAGTTAGTCAAAAGTTTTTTGATTCCCGAAGATTGGGTAGAAAAATTATATTTTAATTAAATTTAATTGACAAATTTTTAATAATATACACGTGACAATATTTCAACGATAGAAGAAAGGCTTAATATGATTTAGAAAAAAAAATTGATGTATATTAAAAAATAAACTTTATAAAAAAATTATTAATGTAATGCGATGTGTTCACAGAAATGAAATGTATTTTGTAACGGCTAAAATTTTGAGTTAGGTAGGAACGTAGCAGTGCAAAACTTTCCGCAACCCTTAGAAAGTAGTTAATGATGGAGCTTTAGCAACACTTTTCTCTTTATTTTTTTTGGGTATAAATAAAGAGTTAAAGATGAGTGGTGGTATGCTTTGTCTTGGGGCCCATTTAGAACTTTTGTGGGCCCAGATTATAGAAAGCACGACTTAAGTAGCTGCTTTAAGCCTTTAACGCCCACTATTTGACTCTTTTGTCGTTTTACAGTTGAAACATCCTTTGCCATATATAAAGGAAGAGAACCGTCTTTTCTAGATACGTGAAAAATAAATCCACTCAATCATCTTTTGTTGGGTAGTGTTGTTTAAGTAAAACAAAATGAATATAATCATTATTTTTTTTAACTTCTTTTTTTTCTTTCATTGGTTTAAAATATATGTGTGATGTCAATTCGGTTCACGTTTTCTTTTTGTATTTTTGAGAAGAAGTGCGTATCAAGCTCTTGTAAATCACTTTTCCCCCGTTAAACTTGTTTGAGATTATAGAAACTGTGGTAGTGTAAAATGAAAATAATTAACATCTCAAATGGTTAAGAATTTGTTTTTTATATACTAATGTTAACACATTTATATCATCAATCAATTAACATAACTTTTAAATGATTGATGTATACGTAACTAACGGTATTGTACGCGAAAATTCACAAGTGCTTAATAATTATGTTTTTGTAGTACTTACTTTCTATAGAATAAATTAAGAAACATTTTTTAAGAATTTGGTTAAAACAAATATTCCTTACTCTCTTCTCTTTTCTTACTCAATCTCTACCATCTCCTTTGAGTTTAAAAAATATAAATTATCAGGTAATATTTTAGATTTATGATTGTATTTTTCAAATATCATCAATAAATTAAAAGCAATGCCGATATAATTTTATAAATATTTATTATAAAACTGAAAAAATTTAATGTAACCATAGTTTGATATAATTAATAATTAAATTTAAATCGTGATATTTTTCTATTGAATGAAAATATAAAATTATTTTAGTATATTTTTTTGTTTTTTTTTTCTTAAAATAAAATGCACCCTAAACTTATACATAATAGTAACACCTAACTATCTTAACTTTCACGAACAAAAATTATATGCAATATTTCAAACATTTAATATGTCAAATTTCAAGTAAAAGTCTAATTTTATTATAATAATTGGCTTCAAAGTTTAATGAAAACTTTTTCTACTAGATTTTTTTTTAACTTAATTGAAATTAATACTAAAATACCTAACTTTGTTGCAAAGAATTTCCAATTAGCTTTGTGCAAGTCCCTGTCTTAGACTTGGTACATTTGGCTTGATTTGAAAGGTGAGTGGACAAAACTAAATTTTGGGGTCTTCTCAAAGGACACAATTACAGTTTATTCGAATTGATGGATAATTTTTGTCCACAAAACATAAACGTGTAAGTACAGCGACCAATGACGCAAAGTCAAAGCTTATATAGGATATACATGTGTTTTTAACCCTCTGCATCGGACGTTTGAGTTGAGCTCTCAAGCTCAACCTAGAAAAAAAAAAAAAAAAAAAAAAAAGAAAAAGGGTCACCATTATAAAATAGAAGAAGAAGAAGCTATAGAGGTGTTTTGATTTTTATTTTTTAAATTAACTATTTTTTTCAAATTAAATAAATTTGATTATATAATAAATAATTTAGATAATTCAGCAGAGATAAAACTAACTAATGCAAAGGTATTTGGAGTATTGAATCCAGAAATAAAAATAAATATATATTGTGAGCCCCATTATTGAGAGACGAGGGTCAATCATGGCTAGTTAGGTTTCTATATATATTTGCAGGCATAGGAAGGCATAAACAAAAGAAGAAACCCTACCCCTTTACATGCACACAAGCAAAGATAAAAGGGTCACAGAAATAACAACCAAAAGCCCCCTTCTCCATCCCATACTCCACTTTCAAGCTTCAACGATTCCTCTTCTCCATTATTCACATCACAGAGCCCAACAAGGTCACACCGCAACACCTTCTGGTAGTCCTCACCAAGCGATGAGAGTTCCCGTTCCCTCATCCCCACAGGCTAACCCAAAACCCACTAATAACCTACTCCGTACCATTGCCCTTCCCAACCTCAACACCACGGGCCTCTGCTACGAGCCCACCTCTGTCCTCGACCTGTGCCGAAGCCCCAGCCCGGGCTCCGAAAAGCCCACCGATCACGCAGTTGTCGTCACGGACTCCCAAGATTGTCTGGACCTGGACGACCATGCGTTGCACAACTTGGATTGGGACTCCATCATGAAGGACTTGGGCTTACACGATGACTCAGGTGCTCCCCTCTTGAAGACTATTCCCCACCCCGACAACAACAATAACAACCCATGCGACGACTTCACCATCGCACCCTTCGATCACGCCCTTGAATTCTCCACTCTCTCCGACATCTACTCCAACCAAAACCTCGCCTTCGATTTTAACCACCTCGTTCACGACTTCAGCAACCACCACCACAACAACGGCTTCGATTTCATCGAAGAGCTCATCCGCGCCGCGGATTGCTTCGACACCAAGCAGTTACACGTCGCACAGGTGATATTGGAGCGGCTCAATCAACGGCTACGATCCCCCGTGGGAAAACCCCTCCAACGCGCAGCGTTTTACTTCAAAGAAGCTCTCCAGTCCCTTCTCTCCGGTTCGAACCGGACGCCCAGGATTTCCTCGCTGGTGGAAATCGTGCATGGCATCAGAACCTTCAAGGCCTTCTCCGGAATCTCGCCGATCCCAATGTTCTCGATCTTCACCACAAACCAGGTGGTTCTCGATCATGCTGCGTGCTCCTTCATGCACGTCATCGACTTCGACATCGGCCTCGGGATCCAATACGCTTCTCTCATGAAGGAGATAGCGGAGAAGGCCACGGAATCGCCGTCTCTCCGAATCACCGCCGTCGTTCCCGAAGAGTACGCCGCCGAGAGCACGTTGGTACGCGAAAACCTGGCGCAGTTCGCTCTCGAACTCAGGATTCGTGTCCAGGTCGACTTCGTGCCGCTCCGAACCTTCGAGACGCTATCGTTCAAGGCAGTGAAGCTCGTCGATGGCGAGAGCACCACCGTGCTCCTTTCGCCAGTGATTTTCCGCCACCTCGAAAATGCTGCCGGGTTCTTGTCGAACTTGCGGGTGGTCTCTCCCAGCGTGGTGGTTTTGGTGGATGGCGAGGGGTGGGCGGATATGGCCACAGCGGCAGCCTCGTCGTTCCGCCGCGGCGTTGTGAGCAGTTTGGAGTACTACTCGATGATGTTGGAGTCGCTGGATGTGTCGACGGCTGCGGGAGGAGGGGAGTGGGTGAGGAGAATCGAGATGATGCAGCTGCGACCGAAGATTTTGGCGGCGGTGGAGAGTTCATGGCGGCGAGTGCCACCGTGGAGGGAGGCCTTTTACGGCGCCGGATTGAGGCCGGTTCAGTTGAGCCAGTTTGCGGATTTCCAAGCAGAGTGCTTGTTGGCGAAGTCGCAAATCAGAGGCTTCCACGTGCAGAAACGTCAGAACGAACTTACACTGTTCTGGCATGACAGGGCCATGGTTTCCTCGTCAGCTTGGCGGTTTTAGAAGACAGTAAATTGTTGTTCCTGGAGAGGGAATTATGAAATATTAACCTACCACTAATTAGTAGTACTGTTGCAATAATAAGATTGTTACTTATTACATTTGAATTTTCAAGTGATTGTGATGGAAAATGTAGGTATCTTTTGCAAAAGGAAAAAGCGGGGAGGGATGAACATGTATTTATTCTGGACCATTTTGTTATCTTCTAAAGTTGGAGGGGGACGTTGTCTTTCTTTGTTGGGCTCTTGTAATCCTAATCAACTTTACTCATTTTCCAATCAAAGAGGGTTCTTTCTATGCCACATTATATGGTTCTTTGACTTCTTTCTATCTTTTATTCCTTGTAGTATTCAAAGTGATAAATCAAAGGTTTATATCACCAGCATATTCAATTACATTATACTTCGTCATATTCACCTTCTTTTCTTCTTCTCACTTGTGTGTCAAATTATGTTCTCAATGCCAAACTGACATGACACGATAAATATGTCAATGACAAAGAACATTCACACCCTCTCTCTTTATACGTGTATATGCATATATATAGGGCACTAGGGATGGAAGCATCTTCAACATGTATAGAAAAAGCATAGGGGGTAGGAAAGTTGTGCCGATAGCCTAGCAATTTCATGCTTATTAAGTTCTGAGACAGATTGTGATTGTTTTCTGCAATACAACATGAAAGACAATCACTTACCATGCATGCTTCTTGTTCGTTCTGAAATGGATTTCCTTTTCTGCCAGCTTTCGACGATGGTTTTGATGAATGGGGATTTTAGGAATTCCTTATCTAATAGATTTTCATGCGTGCTCAATAAAAATGGTGCATGGAGTCTGAGCGTGGATGTTTGTGATGGTAGAGTGTGAGGTGGAGTAATCGTTTTGGAGACAACTTGGTGCACTTATCGGCAGAGAATCATGAGATATGATTGTTCATGGCGAGTCTTCAAAAATGTCCTTCAATCGTTTCCCCCAAATACTAACTTTAGTAGATAATAAGAACAACTCAGTGGACCTACTTTATATTTTGGGTTGTTGTGCGAAGTAATGGGTCCTCATGTAATTCAAAGTTTGTAATATAATAATATTTAGTCCTAATTCTCCGTGATTTTTCTGTCATCCGGCCGAACATTAAAAATACAAAAGTTTAATATATTTTAAAATATTAAAATTAGTATTCATCGATATATTTAAAAAAAATCAACAAACAATTCAAAATTCATTTTGACATTCTCATGAAAAGAAAAGAAAAAACTAAAAATATAATTATTATATACTCATATATTATTGTACTGTTTCAGTCGTTCGAGTTTAAGCGGTACTTAAAGATAAATATTAAACATTAAAAATTGATTTAAAATCTATGGATAGAGAAATTGTTTTATATTTAGTTTAAATTTTATTATAAAAAATATATATATGATATGTAGTAATTTTATTTGTTTTGTAATCTTTTGTGAGATCTCTCATGGACTAACTTATGGAAAAGGGTATAGTGGGGTAGAAAAGATAAATCTCCAATGTGTAACATATGAAAAGAAGAGTACAATGGGTTGGAAAGAGAGATCTTCCATGGGTTTGAGCTATGAAAGAGTATAATGAATCAGAAAGATAGATCTCTAATGGGTCGAGTTATGAAAGAGTAAAGTGAATGTTTAACTATGGATCAATTCAATTCTTATTGTAACCTAAATTCGACAATTATTATAATTTGTTATATATATGGAAATTATTATTTCTTAGAGTAGTTATTATTTCTTGGAAGTTATTATTTTAGAAGATACTCTAGAAAGAGATATCTTAAAAGATATACAGAATAAATAATATGACATCTTTAAATTGTAATTGATTTATTTATAAATTAAACAATATCTATCCCAGTTAAGAGAGAAAACAAATTTGGCTTGAGTGCGTCTGATTGAGATTGAAGTATTTTCACTCCTTACTTATGGATATTTGTTTTCAGCACAAGTATTTTGTACTTTTATTGGAACAAATTGACACCCACGACAAAACTTGATCCCAACCCAACTTAAACAGAAAACATGTCAACAAAAGTTGATTTTGTTTTCAAAAACATGTGAACGGGAGTAAATGGAGGTGTAGGGGATGAAGTGGGTGAGCGACCTATTGAGAGAACACACAAAGGACGAGGGGAATATAAAGTGATTTAATTTCTTTTTTATTAAATTTTTCATCAAGGGTGTAAGACTACTAGGGTGTGGGAAGGAAAAATAGGTAGGTGCAGGAAAAGCACCCAGTGAAAATACCTGCATTCATTGTTTGTTGAGGGCATGTTATTAATTGGGTTGGACCTATTTTAGATTATAAATGTCTATTGCTTTTGTTCTTGGGTCTTTCTTCCTGCACCTCCAAAATTTCTTCTACACCTCTAAACTTTTTTTTAAATTCCCAAAAAACCCTTTGACCATTTAAGAAAACTCGTAAACACCACACCCCTAAAATTATGTCGACTTATGGAAGTCAAAATATATGACTTTCGGAAGTCAAAATATATCACCAGAAGTCGATTTTTGGAAGGCAAAATATATCACTGGAAGTCGACTTTCGGAAATCAAAATATATCACCAGAAGTCGACTTCCGAAAATCAAAAATCATCACCGAAAATCGACTTCCGGAAGTCAAAAAACATTATGGAAGTCGACCTCCGTATATAAAGAAAATTATACATTTTATTTTATTTTATTTTTTAAAACACGTATTACAAATTATAAAACATATAAATTTAAAAAAAAAATTACTTTAAAAAGTAAAAATAATAAGTAATAAAAGTACTAAATAAAAAATTGAAAAATAATTTAAATTCAAATAATAAAACTTGAAATTAAAAAAAATGAAAAAAAAAAAATATATATATATATATACTTTTACTTTAAGTTTTATTATTTTAATTTAAATTATTTTTTATTTTTTTTTTTAATTTTATTTGCTTTATTGATATTATTATAAATTATTTTATTTATATATTTAATGTATATTATTTTATATATATTTTTTAATTTTTTAATTTTGTTTAAAATTTTATATAAATAAAACTTTTAGTCAAAATTTTATTATTTTTTAATTTTAAAATTATATAAAAAATATATATTATTGAAAAAAATTAAAAAATTTGACTAAAATTAAATATTTAAATTTTAAACAAAATTAAAAATTCAAATAAAACATAAAATAATATACATAAAATATATAAATAAAATAATTATAATAATATCAATAAAATAAATAAAATAAAAAAATAATTTAAATTAAAATAATAAAACTTAACAATATATATATATATATATATATATATATATATATATATATCTTTTTTTCATTTTTTTATTTAAAGTTTTATTATTTGAATTTAAATTATTTTTTAATTTTATTTTTTAACTTTTTATTTAGTACTTTTATTACTTATTTTTTTCTATTTTTTAAAGTAAATTTTTAAAAAAATTTATATGTTTTCTAATTTTTAATACGTGTTTTAAAAAATAAAATAAAATAAAATATATAATTTTTTTTATATACGGAAGTCGACTTCAGTAATGTTTTTTGACTTTCGGAAGTCGACTTCCGGTGATGACTTTTGATTTCCGGAAGTCGACTTCCGGTAATGATTTTTGAGTTTCGGAAGTCAACTTTCGGTGATATATTTTAACTTCCGGAAGTCGATTTCCGGTGATATATTTTGACTTTCCGAAGTCGTATATTTTGACTTTCGGAAGTCGACATGAAGTATTTTTGGGGTGTGATGTTCGTGAGTTTCTTTAAATGATCAAAGGCTATTTTGGGAATTTAAAGAAATTTTGGAGGTGCGGAAGAAATGCTTGAAGGTGTAGGAAGAAAGACCCTTGTTTGTTGAGGGCATGTTATTAATTGGGTTGGACCTATTTTAGATTATAAATGTTTATTGTTTTTGTTCTTGGGTCTTTCTTCTTGCATCTCCAAAATTTCTTCTACACTTCCAAACTTTTTTTAAATTTCCAAAAAACCCTTTGACCATTTAAGAAAACCCGTAGGCACCACACCCCAAAATTATGTTAACTTCCGAAAGTCAAAATATATCACGGAAGTCAATTTTCGGAAGTCAAAATATATCACCGGAAGTCGACTTCCGGAATTCAAAATGTATCACCGAAAATTGACTTCCGAAAGTCAAAAATCATCACCGAAAGTCGACTTCCGAAAGTCAAAAAATATTCCCGGAAGTCAAAAAAATTATCCGGAAGTTGACTTCCGTATGTGAAAAACAAAATTTATTTTAAATATTTTTAATTCTTTTTAAAATTTATATTTTATAAATGATTTTTTTAGTTTATTATTTTATTTATTTTTTATGTTTTCATATTTCTTAATATATATTTTTTAAACAATATTAATATATATATATATATATATAATTTTATTTTTATTTAATATACTGAAAAATAAATATAAAAATAAAAATAAGTAAAATTAAAATAATATTAAACTTTAAATAAAAAAACCAAAAGAATAAAAAATTTATTCTACTTCATTTAATTCTATTTAATATTCAAATTCATTTTAAAATAATAAAACTTTAAATTAAAAAAAAAGAAAAAGAAAATATATACAAATATATATATATATATTGGTTTTTTTTAATTTTAAAATTCATTATTTATATATTATTTATATATGTTATTTTAAATATGATTTTTTTAATTTTTTTCTTTTATTAAATTTTTAATAAATTACATAAAAATAAATTTAAATTTAAAAATATAAAATAATACATAATTGAAAAAAATTTAAAAATTTGTTTAAAATTAAATTTTAAACAAAATGAAAAAATTCAAATAAAACATAAAATAATATACACATAAAATATATAAATAAAATAATTATAATAATATCAATAAAACAAAAAATATTAAAAATAAAATTAAAAAATAATTTAAATTAAAATAATAAAACTTTAGAAGTCAACTTCCGATATATATATATATATATGTACATGTATGGAAGGCCGACTTCCAGTTTATATATATATATATATATATATATATATATATATATATATATATATATTTATATTTTTTTTTTAAATTTTGAAATTTTATTATTTAAATATAAATTATTTTTTAATTTTATTTTTCAATATTTTACTTAGTATTTTTGTTACTTATTTTTTTTATTTTTTAAAGTATTTTTTCTTAAAATTTAAGTTTTACAATTTTTAATACGTGTTTTAAAAAATAAAATAAAATAAAATATATAATTTTTTTATATACGGAAGTCAACTTCCGTAATGTTTTTTTATTTTCGGAAATTAACTTTCGGTAATCACTTTTGATTTTTGGAAGTCGATTTTCGGTGATATATTTTGACTTTCGAAAGTTGACTTTCGGTGATATATTTTCACTTCTAAAAGTCGATTTCTGATAATATATTTTGACTTTTGGAAGTCATATATTTTGACTTCCAAAAGTCGACATCCAAAAATATTTTTGGAGATGTGATGTTAATGAGTACCGTTAGTCAAAGAGTATTTTGAAAATTTAAAGAAAAATTAGATGCAGAAGAAATAAAAAATGTTTGGAGGTGCAGGAAGAAATACCCTTGTTCTTTTGTGTATTCTAGGGTTTCCCAAATACACGATGCTTCTCCCAATATATTTGGAACACATTATTCAATACTATGAAGCCCTGGTGACAAACAATTCCAAAAGTTCACCTTTGATGGAGAAAATTTGACTCTAAAGGATGAAAAAAAATCTGGAAGAAAACAAATATATTAAATGAACAAAGCAATATCGGCTGGACTAGGATAATCAATTTTATCCCAATCCAAAGTAAACACCCTCATTTGAAAGTATATCACTAAAGAAAAATGTACCCACATAATAAACGTCATCAAATCATAAAAGTTTAAAATCTCATAAAATCATAAAACCGATCCTTGTACCACTGGTAACATTGATGAAACAAACCATGAAAAATAAATTGGTTTAGAAAAATAATAACAAAATTACAAAATAAATATCACAAATAAAGGTTACTGGAACTCATATAAACAAAACGTGAAACTCAAATGAAAATAAACTTACCCTCGTCAGATTAAGTGTGTAGATAGAATTCAAGATTTTTTTAAAAAAAAAAAATTGTACCACTTACTGAATTTACTGAATGACCTCTTTTTCCTCCTAAGAAAGCACGACCCACAAAAACATCTAGAGCAGCCAAGTAAACCCTATGAAACTAATGATATACTAAATAAATAAATAAAAACTAAATATTGCTCACGCACAACTAAAGAAAACTAAATAATAAAACTGAAAAGACATGTTTATATATATATATATATATATATATATATATATATATATATATATATATATATATATTTTTTTTATAAATATAAAATTGAAAATAATCTAACATATATTATCATTTATTCGCATGCATGATCAATTATTAATAATTGCTAAATGTATGATCAATTATTCGCATGTTTAATTGTTAGTTAATATCTTACTTAATATATTTTAATATCATCAATCAATATCAGATTTTATGTAGTAATGATTTCCTTTATAAACTTTAATAATTGATACACATATTTATTTTTATAATTATTATGGAGATAAATTATTTTAATCATTATATTTGGTTTCGAAAAAAAAATTAAGAGTGAATTCGTATATCTTTCTTTTGTAATATTTATCATTATATTACTATTATTATTGTTATTTTAATTATATTTAATTTCAACAGTTATTTTTAAATATTATTATTATTTTTGCTATTGTTATTTAACTTTTTTTATATTTTACCTTTACTATTATACATGACTATAACAATTAACTATAATTATATAAATTAATTATTCATTTAAATATAACAGTAATTAATTACATTATTTTTTTTAACACAAATTGAAAATAGAAAAAAAATATCTAAGACTAATTTGATAAGATATCTTCTAATATCTTTAAAGTTTGAAACTAAATTATTTAATTTTTTTATATTTTACTTTTACTATTATACATGACTATAACAATTAAATATAATTATATAAATTAATTATTCATATAAATACAACAGTAATTACATCATTTTTTTTAACACAAATTAAAAAAAAATATTTAAGACTAATTTGATAAGATATTTTCTAATTTTTAAAGGTTGAAACTAAATTATTTGAAAAATTGAAAAATTGAGAGATAAACAAAATTAATTTTCATGTGATGATTTACAAAGTAAAAAGATTTTTAACCCAATTTTCTTAAGTTTAGTCATTGGTGTTTCTCTCTGTCTCTGGACAATTTCTTTTGGTGGTTCATGTTTTTGTTTTTTGTATAGACGGTTAGCATTAAAACTGAAGCGTATAAAGTATGGACGAATTGACCTAGCAAATGGGAAGCGAAGGGAATGGTGCGTAGGGAACTACGATGGATCTCCTCGGATCAAACCTAACAAGCGAAGTTCGCATGACTTCTTCTCTCTGATTAATTTTCGTTAACTTCTTTTTTGTTCTTTTCTCTCTTTTTTTCTAGGGTTTTGATTCTGCCTCCAATTGCCACCAAATTCTTCGTTTCAATTACCTTTTTCTATTGTTGATTTCGTTTATTGCCTGTATCAATGAACTACGATATTAGTTATTAAAATTTTTGGCTGTATCATTCTGCGGAATTTGTTTGTTTGTCATGCATGATTAGGTTATTGATGTTTGATTGTGAACGATTTGGCGCAGGTTGGACTCCGTTTGCTCCTTTGTCCTCTTGGTTCCAACGTCGTAATTCGAACAGCATGGTGAGATATTTCCATTTTGCTATTATTAGCAGTTATGATTTGAAGGAGGTATGTGGTTAAATTTGTTGGTTTGCCGTTGATATTCTGTTTTTGTAGTTGCGGTGTCGGAGTTGCTTTGCCTGTTTACTCTACGTTCAAGGCAATAGAGAGTAAAGATCAAGATGCTCAACAGAGGTGTCTTTTCTACTGGGCGGGTACGAATTTGCCTAACCTTTTATTTTCTGTTTTGATCTCTTATTAGAAACCCCGTATATTAGACTCTAAGATATAGATGGAAATGAGAAACTATACTCTGATACTGCTATGGTGTATCCAGTTCTCTGTTTTTAGGGGAGAACCTACCAGGGTTATTACATTGCCAGTGACTGGAAAGGTTTCGTGAGGTTTCTCGCTTAAAAAATTACAACATAAAAAGTTAAAAACTTGCCACTTGATTCATACAGCGTGATGGACCCTCTCTAGTTTCTACACGTAATTAACATTCTAGTATTACAATCTTGTATTTTTGTTTTTCTTGCTTCATGACAATAGAGCAAGTGTGGAGCAATTTCTTGAAAACCCAACATAGCGTGACTATGGAATGTATGTATGCTGGATAAATTGAAAAACTTTTGTTTCTAAGGACTTTGACAGAATAGAATCACTTTTCTTTTGATATTTGTTAGATTGAATTCGTGATTTTCTAGTGTTGTAGCATGTGTATCGCATTTAATAAATATTTATCTTTGGATTTGCATTAAACCATTTAAATTGCAATGTAAGACTATTTTTAACTATCAACAATTTCTTTCAAAAAACCTACTAAAATTCAATTTAGATTTAGCGATAATAAATTGTTAGGTGAGAGGGATAAGCAGCTAAATAATTAAATATACAGATAAAGATGACAGGAAATAGAGATTTATAGAATTTTATCCCCTCTCCTTTTTTTTATGCATATTTCCTTTCACTGTGTTGCTTGTCATTGGACTTGTGTTATAACTTGTTCCTGGGCATCTTTAGTTATTAATAGAAGATTGTAGGAACCACATATGGACCCAACCTAACGCACTATTGTTTTATCAGAAGGTTAAAATTGAATCCAAAGACTGAGCTGTGATTCTGAGTCACAATTAAAACAGCTTCCTACATATGGGCCCTACCCGATGTACTAATTGATATATCAGAAGGGAAGGGGGAAATTAGGTCATAAAACTGAGCTGTGGTTCTTACCCTCATGTATTACAGCTTCCTACAGCTTACACAGCATATCCTATTCTGGTAGCTGATGACAAGTTACTGATGTTCTAACCTAGAAGTGGGTTTAGGATTGTTGGGTTGTACCAAGAATTGTAAGTTTAAACTATAGTGAAAAACTATATTTAAACATGTACATATGCATACATCTCCATAAAAAGTAACACTGATAAGGAACCTAATAAGACATCAGCGTAACAACAGCTGCCTAATAACTTAGCACACAGAAGTAACAGCTTGAAAAAGAAAAGACATAAGGCAACAGTTTCCTGTTGGAATGAAGAAGCACATTGATAGAGTGAAGCACCAACAGCTAATGAAGGGGTAAGGGTTGGTTGTCAGTTATGAAAGAGAGGAGAACAATGGTTAGGAGTTAGTCAATTTTTTAGGCACAAGATATGCTGATTTTTTTTTTCTGGCACTGGACTGGTATGCATGACCCAACTTGCTTAATTCGTCCAAATGGTGTGTATTTTGCACAAAACCCCAATGATCCAATGCCTCTGGATTGCTCCAAATGCGTATGGTCCTGCCTGACATGTGACTTTTGGAAGGAAACAATTTGTTGGATCTAGTTCAAATGAACATAAAGCATATTATATTATATTATAGTGATTTTTTTTCTCCTTTTTCTTTTTCTTTTTTTATTTTTTTGCAGCCTACGGTTCGTTCAGCCTTGTTGAAGTGTTCACAGACAAGCTTATTTCATGGTATAGTTTGATCACTTCATGATCCATCAATTGGATTGTTGTATATACCCCCTTTGATTTTCAGAGTTCTAGCTTTATTGTCTTCTGAGTGTGTGATACACTACCTTCTTGTGACAATATTCTATTTCCCTTTTTTTGTTATTCTTTTACGGCTGTTAGTGTTATGTGCATCTGGATTATTAGTTATGGCAGACTCGTAATGAACTAAATCACTTGTAATTTTAATTATTTTTGCAGGTGTCCCATGTACTATCACATGAAGTTTGCATTTCTTGTCTGGCTTCAGCTTCCACCCACCAGTGTGAGTTCCATAGAGTTAGATTGACTCTATAATGATGTTTTTGACCCATTTGTAACTTTTTTCCTTTTTAAGTGTTCCTATCTTATGTTTCTTGTGCTATTTTTCCCTTCTTAGTTCTCACCCTATTTTTCTTAATCTCCTTTTACTTTCACCATGATTTGGTCATGTATCTCCATATATCTCAAATAAATCTGCAGTTTTTTATAAGCACCGATCGCCACAATTGATATATTTTTTATTTTCTGTTGGTATGCATGTGTGGTTTTGTCGAAGCGAGAGCAGTGTGATTTGGGAAAAACTATATGGGCATTTATTTGGGAGGCAAAAGAAACAACTATGTATAAACTACTGAATTGCATTTGAAGTTGGGCAGAAAAGTTTTGACATGAAACTGCATAAGTCTAAATGTAAACCTAATTCTGTAAGCTAGGGGCTTGAATTTTTTTACATGTACAGTGTTCAATTTTTTTAATACCCTTTTTAATTGTTAAATTATAGTTGCGCATTTAGATGAAGCTCTAATGTCATTTTTAGACAGCATATTTTCAGTTTGCTCTAGCCATATTCTTAGTCATAAATTATTTAATAGTCTTGGAATTTGTGTACTGTAATTTCTTGGAGGAATTCCCCTTCTAAAGTTATTAGCAATTTTTTTATCCTCCATCTTCGTATTTTGTATTTGTTTATTGTTATTTAGATCACTCTATTGGCTTGTATAATATGTTTAATGGTTGACAATTTGTGTGTTTAATGCCTCTACTGTTATTTTTTTTTTTTTTTTGTTGAAAACTGCTTTGTTCAAACAGGGAGCAAAGCAATTATATACGAACCACCTGCGTCCCTTCTTGTTGAGGCATCAAGAGCGAGTTGATCAAGTGTTGGGTTTTGCATATTGTGAAATGGTATGTCTAATACATGTCTAATACCTTTTGTTAACGACTGTATTTGACGGTGGAATTTGACTTGTTACACATTCAGATCAAACTGGTCAGTTCATACCATGCAGAGATCAAGCTTGTCAAGAGCATGGTAGTAAAGATTACCGGATCAGGTAAAACAATTTTGTTTCTGCCCTATGCAATTGCTGCTACTTATTACCCATGTATGTTGCTGAATGAACTACAAATTTAATGCAGCCGAAAAACTGCTGAGAGGCACTGCTGAATCAGATAGATCGCAGCAACATAGTTCTGCTGAAGACCCTGCAGTGCCCTCTGATACTGAACCTGACCAAAACCATAATCACTGATGAGTACCTCCAGGAAACCCCATGGACTGTGTAATAAGGGAGACTAGACTTCTTAATTAGCTTTTTTTAAGGTAGTCAATATCAGGAATTTTGTAAATTTAAATTTTTTATTCGAGTTTAGGATAAAGTGAAACGACTGTGGTTCAGTGTAACAATTAAAGAAGAGGGAGTTAAAAAAACAGAGTAATATTATCTCAATGTTATTAAAGTTTTTATGTGATTTTTAAGTAACTTTTTTGTGTATTAATTCTGTAAAAAATGTCTTTTGACACTGAGATGACCTTAAAAGCCTTAAAAGGTAATGCTCGTGTAAATATGATATCTATTGATTTATGGTAAAGTACATTTTAAATCTTTATTTGTTTTAATATATTTCTGAACTTTAGTTGATTATGCCTATAAATATTATATACATGAATAATTCTTCTTGGAATAAAAGGGTGTATAGTCTATATATATATTTGTGTTGTATCGATAGCAAAGGTGATAATCTATGTTAGCCCGTAATGTTGCCACCAAAACCATTAACACAAGTTATAGATTATAAAAAGACTTCTTTCGCTAACGAGTAATTATTTCTTAATTATTTGGTTTGTCATAAAATTTCAATATATTTTTTATCTTATCATAATTTTTATGTAATTATGTTAAAAATGATGTATGTTAATTAAAAAAATGTTATACCTCACATTTGAATATTTATATTATTTTTTAATATTTTTATTTATTATATATTTTTCTTTTACATGAGAATGTTTGTATTCTCAATTTAAGGTAATATAACAAAATTTATTTACTTATTATTATTATTATTATTATTATTATTATTATTATTATTAATTTTTGTTTAATTTAAAGAATTTTTTTGTTTCATTAAAATAATTTTCGTTATTTTTCAACCATTGAGTATATATGTTGATATTTGAAAAGTTTTCTTAGTTCTCTAATATATTTTTTCATCTTATCATACCTTAATTATACATTTGATTTCCTTTGTGCGATTTCTTTCGATAGTCTCTCAAATTATTTATAAAACACATATTTGTTAGTTTTTTAATATTTTTATTTGTTGTTTATTTTCATCATGTAGAAAAATATTTCGATATATTTATTTAATTATTTTTTACTTTATAACTCATTATTAATCATACTGTAATTTTTTCATTTTAAATTATGTTTGAAGTGGTTAAAATTATATATATATATATATATATATATATATATATATAATGATATATATTAATAGT
>Ga0214543_1007656_pt1 | contig 18315 bp, 6 predicted proteins | sample CNSS2metaG_FD_160094 | JGI IMG/M metagenome (GOLD analysis project Ga0214543, IMG submission 160094) | Root nodule microbial communities from cowpea collected in UCLA plant growth center, Los Angeles, California, USA - CNSS2 | ecosystem: Host-associated > Plants > Roots > Nodule | place: USA... | reverse complement strand
TATATATATATATATATATATATAAAAATATCATAGAAGTTCAAATTCAACAAACCATGTGTTGCATTTTGAAACCCTTATGAATTCAATGTAACTGAAATTAAATTTGGTATGTACATCAATCACCTATCAATCACCTATAAAAAACAAGAAAACATTTTCAGATTATACATTAAACACTCATTGATACTTTGAAATTAAAATAATAATAATAATAAATAACTAAAAAAAACATTAAGAAGTGCAGCTGGGAGGACCCAACTTCTCAAGGTAAAAAAAAAAAAAAAAACTCTAGGGAATTGGGGATGTGTGTGCATAAGAGTGCAGTACTGTGGAAATATATAATGTAAATGTTGCATCGTAGAACTGGTAAGAGTGTTGCATTTACAGAAAAAAAAAATGTTTACTTTTATCACTCATCCTTACATATGAAAAAACAAACCAACCTAGAGCAAAACGTGATCATGAGTTAAATTGCTGACAAATACAATGTTTGATGAAACTGTTAGTTAACTTGTCTGAGAGATAAAAGAGTTGCTAGGCCATTAAACAACGAATTGAACCATCAAAATCTGGTTTAAAATATTAAAATAAAGGAAAAATATTTTAAAAAAACACTAATTTATTTTCTAACATGTTTTACTAGTTTATTTTTTTACATATACATTAAAATCAATCTTGTCCCAACTTGAACCTACCATGTTGATAGATAAGACAAAATGAATTAGTGGCTTAAATCTACCAACTCATTTTACCATTTTTGGAATGTTAAGTGAATAAATCCAACGATACAATCTGCTTGAGTACACCAGGATGATCCTTACATGTTCGAGACTGATCTGAATTATTATTACACGGTCTAATCAGCATTGTCTGTCTGTCTATAATTTTTCATTAGAATTAGAATTGGAATTGGAGTTACACACTGATAATATATACAACATGAAAATCTGCATTAAAGATTATGCATTTTAAGATAAGAAACTCCGGTTATAATTAATTAGATCACAGATCAATACAACGGCACATAGAACTTCATAGAAGTTTAAACATTTGCTGTGAGCAATTTTTCCAATGGTTTAACTGCACTGAATACATACTCTGTAAGGCAGGAGTTGAATTCCATGGAGTAACAAACCTCTGCTCCTGCAACTCTCAATATTCATTATTAAATTGAGTTTGATGATCAAAAGTCCTGTGTCTAATGGGGCACAGTAGGAAGTTTGAAATGAACAAATAATGAAGTCTCAGATATTTTTATCTTTTATGATATAGAAACTCACGCTTCTACTACTTACATTGGACAGTCTCAGTGTTAATGAGATCAAGAGTAAAAAAGAGCAAGAATATTGAATCTCTGAAAACACCAGTATCTATGCTGTCATACATCTAATTAAGTCCGATTAAGTACTACAAAAGTGAAAGTTTTCTTTTTTATTTTACTTTATGATTCACCCATTTTAATGGAAAATGCACCTTATGGTCTCTTTCTCCGTTGATTACATAATTCTGCAAAGCAAAGGCTAGGGTTAAGGGGGAGCTAACCGTAACTGAAAAGTGATTCCAGTTACCAGATTGAACTTATGACCATAAGAATTTAAGAGGTTCAGATAGCATAAATATAGTACATCTGCCATGTTTGCCCCCACAGTTTTTTAGTTCAATCAGGCCACACATTAAGTTGGGGCATATAAACATTCATTAAGACATTTGTTTCTCTTTCCTTTCTCGAATTTGACAATTTCTGAGCCGAATAGAAACAAAACAAAGCAAGCTAATATATACAGACCAATTTTGCAGCAATGATAGAGAAAATCAATGTCACCACCTAAATTTTTACATGCAGAGATGCAGACAGAGAATCCACGTGAGGGATGAAACATCATAGATCAACTAGAATTGCAAAAGCATATATGCTACAACAAGAACGACAAACTACAAACCTGACCCAACAATTGTACCAGTAAACAGATTGGACGGAACTGTCATTGCCCACAAAATTGCCCATCCTCGTAGCTACCCTAGAACCCTAGAACCGCATTGCCCTTCTGAAAAGTTGCCCCTGTTCTGACCACACTCGACATCATGGTACAAATGCATATTTGGTTTAACTTCTTCTGAAGAAATAATCACTTTCTTTATTTTGTCAAGAAAACTAAAAAAGACAATTATGTTCCCCAAATGAAGCTTGCTCCCAAGACATGCACTAAATGGCACCATAACCAGTTCCTCTGGGGTAAAAACAGTAACCTTCATTGATCTGTTGAGATGAACGGCCAAATTTACTAGCCTCCTGAGAAACTCTTAGCCTGACATCTTCTAATTCATATGCTGAACTTGTTTTGTTAGTCTGCATACACACACCCAACCTCAAAGACAAATCACATTCCTCCTCCTCCGCAACACTTACAGCAGTTTCTTTCACAATGCTGTGTGGAGAATAATGAACTCTACCACAGGACAAGTTCGCCAAAGGATCCATTCTAGATGGCCCCAAAGCTGGACTAATGACGGGTCTGCCAACAAAGATTGTATCACAGTAAGTGTTGTTACCTAAGTTGTTGATCCGCAGTCGAGGCTCTTGGGCTTGAAAACCATAACACAATGGGTAAACCGAACCCAAGTTCAACGAGGGGTTACTTTGCACTGCCAAGGGTTGGTGATGGTGAACAGCAGCAAAGTTGTTTAACAAAGAGTAGTTATTTAGGCCGGTCTGGTGGTGGCCATAATCCGACACAGGAAGAAAAGTTAAAACATTGCTAGCAGCAACAGTCTCGGGAGAAACAGAACAAGGGTGTTGTTGATTCCTCGATGTAAGGTAGGTCCTGGGGTTATTGTGTCTATCACTTCTTGATGTTCTCACTGGCTTGCAACCAAGGTTAAGTGCAGCTAACAAAAAAAAAAAAAAACTGACATTTTATAATTCCTATATGACACAAGCAGATTCCGAAAGTTTTAAATGTGAGATTTTGTAGAGTACCTTCGATACATGGTGGCAAAAGCTGGCCGGTCTCGTTGGTTTCTTCTCTGCGAATGATGGTGTTGATGGCATCGTTGAGGCGGTGGAGGAGCGTATCAGGGTTAATATACTCTGCCTAAGCAAAGGAAAGAAAAAAGTAAAGAAAAAGATCTAAGAAAAGACGACATGCATTTTGTGGAAACAGAGAGAAGAACCTCGGAATTGGCTTTGGAGTAGATGATTTCTTCGGCTCTGAGGACAACAACGGGAAGCTTCTCCTGCCACTCCTTGTTGTTCTTAGTAGACAGAGAGTGAAACTCGTTGGCGACCCTAATCGAACAGGTGAGACGCGGTTACGAATCCGAGGGAAAAAATAGAGCATTGAAGAGAAGAAAGAAGAAAGAAAGAGAAAGAACCTGAAAATTTGTCGAATGACGGAACCTCTGAGGGGTTGGTGGCGGTCGCTGTGCCAAGCTCGCCTCATGCACTCGTATGGTCTTGGGCCTGGCCTGGGCATCTTGAAGAGGTGGAAAGTGGAAAATGGAAAATGGAAAATGGAGAAGAGAGAAGAAAATAAGCGTGTTTTGTGTTTTTATGTGTGTTTTGTGGGTTTTTCTTCTCTTCTCTTCTCTTCTCCCGAGGTGGTATAGAAGTTGATTCTACCTAGGTTTTGGTGCGATGTGTGTGAAAGTTTAGGTCTTGCCTGTAATGGCATAGTTTTGGTCGTGTAGTAGGAGGAGGAAAGAAAGGAGAGAGTAAGTTTCTCATTTTCTTTTCGCAACTCTCTCTCTTTGTCTGACAAATTTAAAAGGTTAAATTGGTGTTGTGTTTTTTGTGTTGGGTTGTTATGTTTTTTCCTTTTAATTATGTTTTGTGTAGTGCCAAAGGGGGGCTCGGGGGGTCAGATCACGCCTGTTGCGAAAAGGAGAGGGGTTGGGTTAACGTCAAAAGCTACCTGGACATTAAACTCTCTCTCTCTCTCACTACTTTCACTTTACATTAACATTTAAATTTCAACTATTTATATTCAAATTAAATATTCTATTTTGTCTTAAAATTATTATGATATATTTAATCTCTATGGTTAATGAAAGTTAATATAATTTTTTTTCTAATATAGGACGTATGAAGTATGTCTTGTAGGACAGATAAAGTTTTATAGTATATTAAAAGGTTAAATGTGTTTTTAGTTTCTTAATTTTTAGTAAAAATAGAATTAGTCTGTCTTCAAAATTTTAGTTTAATTTAGTCTTTTAATTTTAAAAATGTTTGAATTTAGTTTTTTAAACCAAATTTTATCAAGTTTATTTGACGTTTCAAACGCATTTTATAGTAAAATTTGACTTGTTAATAATGTTTGATAAAATTTCGTTTTAATATTAGCCAAAAAAATATGTTTAAAACGTCGAATAAAGTTAATAAAATTTGGTTAAAATGACTAATTCAAATATTTCTAGAATTATATGACTAAATTGGTCTAAAATTTTAAAAAGAGATTAATTCCAATTTTTATGAGAGTTAAGGGATCAAAATCATATTTATTAAGAAAAATATTTAATCCTATATTAAAATATTACTTTCACATGTTATTTGTTTGTTAAGAAAAATAATTTTTATTGTTCGATAAAAAGTATTATGAATTTTTTTTTTTTTGCTTTACAAATACCATGTAAATGTTGTTCATATGAAAAATAAAGTTTTATAATATATTAGAATATAAATAATTTAGATTAACTGTACTAAATACATTATAATTTAATTTAAGAAAAAAAAACAATTTTCTATGAGAATTTAAAGACAAAACATATATTCAATGTTTTATATTTTTTATATTAGAATAACTTTTTATTTTTTGAAATATTTCTTTGAATGAAGACATGTCAAATAATTACTCCAAATTTTATTTTATTGTTTCATTATCATGGCCAGCTGTGACTCATTCGTACACCCAAAACAATAGAAGATGACAAAACTTATCCAATATCAACTTAGTTATTAAAAAGTATAAAGCTTGCCAAAAGGATCTGGTTTAGCTTTTCGCATATATAATCTTTACAACTCTTTGCTTAAAATCGATTTTATTTATTAAATTAAAGAATGGTCTATGTTGTTTCGAAATTAATTTTTATATCTGAATAAACTTGCATGTTAACTTTGAAATGTGTGAAATGACTCTATTATATTCAGTTATTTAATTAAGTAAATTAAAATAACCTTTTTAAATGAAATAAATTGATACAAAGATCAATTTAATTTAATTTAAAATTGAACAAGAATTTTATAATATTAGTAATAATAATAATTGAAGACATTACGATTTACTAAAATTAAAATGAAATTAGATTTAATCTAGAAATAGTAAAACAACTAAAATGTTCTTGAAATAAAGATTGAAAGAAAAAATATTTCACTATTCCCGGCAAGTACAATATACTTTGCGATGCAACAAAAAGCAGAGAAAAGGGGATAAGAGATTCATGTTCAACTTAATTTCAAACACATAATATGTCCTCCAACACCTTTTCCTACAAATAGTTATCTTTCACCGATAGAAATTGGTACCTTATTATGGGGTGTTGTAGATCACCTTCCATTAAATAAGAACTTCTAGAAAATAATTATAAAATAGAAATTAGTTTATTTATAAATTAAAACTAATCTATACACAAATTTAAAATTATTTCAAAAATTCCAATTGCACAATATGGGTCGGCTGATAAAGTTAACAGGAACTGATCAAAGAGACTATTTTGAATTAAGTTTTCAAATATATTATCGACTTGTTGGTTAGAGTGACTGGGTCGTGATTAGGCTGACCCTAATCGTAGGCTCATGGAAAAAATTATAAACACAAGTCAAATGTATAATTGTTGAAACTTTTATCTCGCATTAATTACAACATTTATTGTTTTAACCGATCGATTGTACCGACTTTAATATTATTGCACCTTTAACAAATATCCGCCGATCGGTTGACAAACACAAGCACCAAAAGGAGAGTAAGGTTGAAGATTTGGAAGACTTGAAAATTGTTTAACTAGAAGTTCAACCCCTACACTAGAAACACCAATAATTAATTTATGCAAAAATCAATTTTATACTTTTTCTCTTGCTAAAAGTTTATATGAAGAACTTTATTCAAATATATTTAAAAATATAAATAAATTATAATATACATAAGTAAATGCTTGTCTGATCAGCGAAAGAACACATTTTTAACATTGTACAAATTGATACATCTTTCATGCTTATTTTATTGTGTTGCAGAGATTTTTTTTTTTCATCTAACATTTGCCAAGAAGATCTTATATAAATCATGTCCCTCAATGTTCTCTTAAGGATATAAAGTTGCTCTATACCACCAACCATCCTAATATGTCTCTATATCAACATTGGAAGGACTATCTTCCTCGTATGGTCTTATACTTTACTTTGGTATGAAAAAAAGCTCTTTGACCTATGTTTGATAGGTTAAGCTAATTATTCAGATGTTGCTTGAAGAGGAAATACACATGTGATGTTTAATGCAAATCATATAATGTTGTATGTAAAGTATTTAATGTATTTCTACGTTTATGCATGGATAAACATAAGTTAAAAAATAAAACCTTCTCTGAAGCATAAGAATTTGAAATTATTCTTTTCTTCTCAAATTATTTATAAAGAAAATCTTCATGATGAAGAAAGATTAATGATGACAAGAATGTTAAAGCTCTTAAGTAGTGCTTAGCCTTTTCTGTGTGAACAAGAACACCATTTGTGTTTGTGAGACATAAAAAAGTGTTTATCATCATGTACCTATCTTAGGCCATTAACGTCTTTTAGTTAGCAATATGTGATTTTGTAGATCACACCCATTGTTTTACAAATATAGTTTATCTAAGAATGGTTGGGTATAAAGAATACTAAGTTTTAGTCATTAGTGGTTGTGTTCCAACAATATTTGTGTTTATCTATGAGTCGCTAAGTTCAAAACAATACTTATGTTTAGTCAAAAGTGGTTGTGTTCCAAATAATGCTTCTGTTTAGTTAGAGTGAATATGTTCCAAACAATATTCGTGTTTAGCCAGAAGTGGTTGGATACAAAGAATAGTTGTTGGTTAGTCAAAAGTAGTTGAGTCCAAATAATACTTACCTTTTACTTTGCAACATTAGCCTGCATTAATGAAATCTTTATCATGATGATTAAGAACTGAATCTAGTATGAGATTATGAGATGAACCAATATAAAATTACACTGTGTAAATCTCTTTATCTCTTATTCTTTTTAGATTACATGTTATTAATATGAAACTAATCTTTGAAGGAGAGATTTAAAAAAATTATATTTAAAGAAGTATTTTAAACAATCAATTAAATTGAAGTTATGCCTAAATTTATTCATCAGACATAGTGTCTTAGAGAACTTGATTAATAATGTGTTTATTTAGTGTTAAACTTCGTTTGTTTGTATTTATAGGCGAAGATTTGTAAAAGGTGCTTGACCATCTCAAAACATGATTCAATATTCCCCTTTTTGTATTTTTAGTTTGTTTTCACAATTGGTATCAAAGCTTAGCCTCTAAAGGATTAAGCTTCGTTTGAAGGGATGATCCACATGATTGGCATGGAACGCTTGCAAAATAAGTCAAATACACACAAAGGTAGGTTTAAATTGTGAATTAATTTTCTTAAAATTTTCACAAAGTTGAATATAATGGAATGTAGATAGACACAAGTTTTAATCTGAGATAGATAATTTGTCTGAAACTTAGTTTTAGAAGCTCTCATTCTTTTGTTAGAGTAATTTTAATAACTTGCAATTTTAGCTTGAGTTTAGAGGAACGAAAGATTTATGCTGAAGAATTTTATACCAGTTCCTCTTTAAAAAAAACTATGTTCAATTCTTGATCAACTAATTAAGTTCCATTAGGCATACTAATGTTATGAAGATACAACAAATTATTCTTTGGAACTCAAACACACTTGTTTAGAAAACTCAAGTATTGTTTGGAACGCAACTACTCCAGGCTAAGACTTGATCATTTTTGGAACATAGTCACTCATGATCAAAAAGATTTTACAAAGAAATGTGAACTAAATGATCACACAATTCGACTCATTAGATAAAGAAATAACGTCTTTCGATGGATGCAAGGTTTATATACTCTCATAGATTGCTAGAAGAACACAAGCAATGTTCTTGTGAAGCTTATGCCACGAAAAGCTTTGAGCAAGAATATTGACAACATTTTGACAAATCTAAATCACATTTTTTCTTCAAATTGGAAGACTTCTTTATATAGGGTGTTGAGAAAGAGTTACAATAAATCTTTTACAACATGTTGAGAAGTTTCATCAGGTCTTCACCTTCAAGAAGTTCAAATTGTTGTTTGTTCACGTAGAGACGTAAAGATACATTAAATGTGCTTTATGTAACATTAAATACTTATACATTAACAACATCTTAATAGGTGACATGATTATCATGCCTAGTTTAGAGAGCTTTCACTCAAATTGGAGTAAAGTATAGGACCACACTCTTTAGAAAGAGAGGGTTAGAAATTGCTTTCTCATTCCACCATACTTGCTCCATAAAGATCCAACACTCTTTCACTCACCTCGTACAAAAATAATCAAGAAAACTTGTAGAAAAAAAATGAATTAGAAGATTTAGTGGTGGAGGCTATTTATAGATGGAAAAGATTGTATAGACGATTTATAAGAATTCCTTATACTAGTTACTAATTATATTTATGGTTAAATGTATTTTTAGTTTCTGAACTTTGACACAAAATTGGAATTTGTTCTTGTTAGAAACTTTGATACATTTTGGTCCTCAAAATTTAGAAATGAATGGAAATAATCTTTTTAACCTAATTACGTTAATTTTTTTTACATATCAAACGCATTTTCCAAATGACGATAAAGAGAAAATATATCAAAAGATATAAACAACTCAAATGTTAGCATGAAATGCGTTTTTTAACTTAAAAATAAAGACATGAATGATTTATTAAGATATCTTGTTACTATTACTAATTGTATTTAATGAATAATCTCTGGAAATGAGTTTATTACACTCAAATATTATATTCTAGTTTGGCATCAACGAATGAGCTCATGTCTTGTTTCCTATGAAGGATTTTGACATTTGTTTTTATCCTAATCACGGAACCTTCCATTTCATGTCAAACTCCATTTCCTCATCTTCGACCTTCATCGAAAATCCTTTACCATATAAGAAATACAACTAATACGATCACAATTACAGTCAAAAATTTAAAAAAACTTGAGATTGAGAAAGAAAAATATTTTAAATATGATCAAAATGGAATATTTATTAGAGTAAATATTTATTTGTATAAATGTTGAGGTGTGAGTTGAACTTAGTGGTGTAGAGAATAGACATACCAAGGTGTTGAAGTTATTAGAGAGGTAGAGGTTGGACCACAGCTTTGATAATTTCAAGGCCTCCCTTCCATTTTCCACTCCACACTTCATACAGTCCAAAATGAAGATCCGATGGACCGACCACAGGAATCGCAAGTGGTTCGGAGGGAATCACGATGTTCTGACCTGGACTTAGGTTGTTCACTTTAAACTTATATTTTCCCGTTTTACCGATTTTAGCCATCACTAGAACATCTGTGCCATTCCATCCGAATCCTTCTTCTTTAACTTTCACCTCAAATGAAACGGAATATGTCATTGCTTTTGTTATGTGTACCACGCCCGATACCTCCAACCATGAAACCTGTGTTAGCTCCGCAGGGCCTTGCCTAAAATCATAACCAAGTTCCCCTCAAAATTAAGCTCAATGTGTATGTATCATGATAAAAATTCCAAGGTACAACATGACTCAAATTTTAACAGACATAGATTTTAACATGTAGCATTTACAAAAGATTACCCAAATATTGATATGTGTAACAGACCTAAATTTTAACATTAAGCACCTACAGACAATATTGATATTAATTTAAGGGAAGCGTCACATTAGGTTTGTTTAAACAAATAGAAACTCAATTAAGTCAATATCTGTTGGAAAAATTCAAGTGTGAGTCAAAGTTTCATATTAGGTAGAAAACACAAACTTCAACACTATATAAGATGAAAGAACTATAAATTCATTGTCTTAAGGTTTTTAGTTAAATATTGTGTCAAATGTCTTTTATGCGTTAGACTTAATCCATCTAAAATCCGATTTCAATGAAAAAATAATATAGAAAACAAAAAACATCAAAATAAATATAATAATTTGAAGAAGATTGTATTTTATTCTTAAGTTAAATTAGAAATTATTTTGTCCTAACACGTTACAAAAGTTATATAAAATATCATTTCTTTCAAAGAACTTATATTATAGTCTATTATAGAATTATGTTGTCACATAAAACTAACTCAAACCAAGGATTAACTACTTTATTTATAACATTTAAAGACGAAATATAGTTTTTTAGAATAATTTAAAGACAAAAAAAATACTTTAAACATTCTTAAAATAACAACGTTGTTCATATAATCACAATACTCACTCTGGTATTTTCCAGTATCGAGAATCATTTCCCCAAACAATGTTGAGTCCTCTCGGAAGTATTTCGAACTTGTCGCCATCCTGCACATATTCTTATTATTACAGCCAAGTATAGTTAAGGATAATATATATCTTTAATATTTATTTATCTATCTATCTATTTATATATACGTGCATCAATAATTTTCTGAAACTTGAATATTGATTTCAGGGTCTTGTTATATGTGCACGTAATGTATCAAATGAGTGTGCGCTTTTGGTTTAGGAGGAAAAAAATAATTTTAATTTTGTATACATAAATTCATTTCAGTTTTAGTACTTGTATTAATTAAAATAAAAAAATGTTCCTTGTGTTTTAACAAAATTTTAAAAATAGAAAATAGCAATAAAATCGTTACCTTTATAACTCAAGGAAAAAACCCGGTCTGAGTAAATTGATCGCTAAACACTTTTAGGACAAAAATAAAAAAATAAAAGGAAAAAATATACTAAACAAAGTTTTATACAATAAAAAAAATAATGGTTTTGTAAATAAAAAAAAAAAAGTTGTCAGAAAGAAATTATACTAAAGAGAATTAGAGAGATTTCTGAAGGAAGATTAATTATTGATATAGTTGATAGATATCCCGTGATAATAATATAATTATAAAAAATAATTAAACTAGTCTATTTACAAATAAAGGAATTGATTTTGGAAAAAAATGCTATAAAAAAGTTTCTATAAATAAATTTAGACATAAACTAATTTTAATTTATAAAAAGACTATTCTTTCTTATTTTCTTCTTGAGAATTGCACATATATAAAAGTTTATTTTCCTGAAGCAAATTGTTTTTTTTTTTTTTGAAATAAAAGTTATAAGAACCTATTTTACAGTGGAAAAAAGTTTAATTAAACTAAGAAACAATGAATAAAAATAATAGTCCCTAGAAAGAAAAACTAACTTCTTAAGAAACTTGTTTACTATTGTACATATAAACTCTCGTTTGAAAAAAAAAAACATCTTGTGTTGTTGATCCTAAATTCTTAGTTGGTGAAACAAAAAAACAATACACACATATACACATATACATATATATATATATATATATATATATATATATATATATATATATATATATATATATATGAGTATGGAAAAGAAAAGATATATACTTGCCTTTATTATGCAGCTCTTGTCAGAGGTGTGATGAGGCTTCTTGAAAGGCATTGTAGAAAAACTGCAAAAAAAATTGAAAAAGTTGTATCTTTCTTCTCTTTTCTTTGTTGTGTACTTTCTGTGAGCGAAGAAGAAGTGGGGGAGTTTATATAGATAAGAAGGAAGAGAAAGAGAATAAATTAATATTATTGAAATTGAGGAGAAGAAGAATAAAGTTGAATTCTATGGAGAAAAAAAAGGGAAGGAATAATAGAACAAGTTGAACACAAGAAAGAAAATGGCATCAACTTTTTAAAAGAGGATCACCAAGTCTATCAATAACACCTTTTTTTTAGAATAAAAGAATAATAAATTGTACGTACGATGCATGATAACCAGTTTTTATTTACTTATATTTTGACTAAGCACCTAAATAACTTTCAATTAAGTTCTTAAAGTTTTTATAAATTTAAAGAAACATCACGGAATCTGAATAACCTTAGTTTATAGTTTTCATTGAATAGTACAGGAGAGTGTGAAAACAGCTGAAGAATAGAGACTAACATTATGTATTAAAATGATTTGACAGTTTTCACAAAGTTTCGTTTAATGATGTGTAGGAAAGCATTTTGAAAAATTATCATTCATGTACTGTCTCACCTTACTTTATCAAATGATGCAAACGAAAAATTGAAAAAAATTTAAAACATAATTTAATCATCTATTTTTGTATTATTTATTGTTTTTCATAAGTTTTCATCTTTAAGCTTGTGTTTGTTGACTTGGAGATGTAAAGATGCTTTAAGTATATGTTTAATGCAATATTAAATGTTTTATAATTTGTTATGAAAAACACTTAATTTGTAAAGATACACGATTTGTTGTGTATATAAATCATGTCATCCTATAAAACATATTTATATTTTATAGGTTGCTGTCAAATACTTAATTAATAGTAGACTTGTTTGACTTTTTCTCTAACAAAACTTCTCCGAGAGAAGACACAAGATTCAACTCAAGATGAAGCTTATAACAAGACATAAATTCAAAAAATTAATTTTCTTGACTATCATAAATAAAGTCATCAACAATTAATTTGCAAATTTCAATAAAGATTCTAATACAACAAACCAATTTTCCTACTACTTTTTGTTAACATTTGGTGTTGTAAATACAATAAATGGATATTCAATCTAAAAGATATTTTTAAGCATATATATATATATATATATATATATATATATATATATATATATATATATATATATATATATACATATACATATATCACCCAAAAAACTACCAACACTTATTATAACTCTAACTCAATAACGAAAGATCAACATGCAAGTCTTAATGGTCTTACTCATGACACTTATAAATAAAATTTTTGGTATGCTAAACTAACTAAGGATCCTACTTATAACTTATATTCAAAATAAAATTTTACTTAATAGGTATGTAATGTGTCATAAGTTAATTTGTGACTTGACATATCTGATCTCTATCATGAAATAATTGATGTTATTCACAACACATCTTATAAATAAGAGAGATATATATGTAAATCTTTCATTTTGTGAACATAGTCTAAATGAACAAGGAGTATTCATTTGATATCTCCTCTTAAAGTTTTCTTTCTAACCTTTCAACAAAATTTATTTGTTATCATGAGTGGTGGTAATATAATATTTGTGGAATCCCATAAATGAATTCATATTAAATAATACATATGCTTTACATATCAGGGAGATAAATGTGATAATCAAGGATAACTTTCTATACACATTGCAAATCACAAGTGACAAAAACAAGACTTGTACTTAGTTTGATTAGTGAAACTTTTTATGAGTTCTTAAAGTGAACAAATATAAAAAAGCAATTGTCTCTTTTCTTTAACTATTACACCTATATATTTATCCTATCTTTCAATTGTTATTTGCATAAAATTTCTTAAAAGTTATTTTAAACTAGTAGACCATGGACTCTCTACCTATCAACATCTTGCTAAGATCTTTAAAGTGATCTAAAGTTATTTCATCCTCAGTAATTCTTTTAGGGGTTGAATAGGTGTGTGGTATTGAAGAGGTTGTTCGTTTGACGGAGAAGGTTAACATAAGTGTTTGGTTTGAGTACTTTTTTTTTTTTAATTTCCTTTGCATAATGTTTTTTCAGTCTTGTACTATATGTACCGGAGACCATCTCGGGCTATATATATAAAGTTATCTCAAGCAGATGTGATTGCCTACTTGACATCATTTTGACCCATAATGATCGAGATCATCTCTATGTAACTGAGATAATTTCAGCCCATATCTACGTGAGATAATCTCAAACAACCATGACACATGCTTGAAAAAAAAATGACCACTTGAAAAAAAAATATAGTTAAAATTGTCATAAGTTGTAAGTAAAATATAGCACTTCAAAAATTGTCGTATTATTGTGTAAAGAACGACAGTTTTAAACAACCGTCATATTAAAATTGTCACAATTTACATAATTTTTTGTAGTGATATCATCTTTTGACCGAGATCACATTAGTCTAATCACATTGTAACAGTAAGGATCAATTATGATTAAGTAAAGATTAAGAGTTAAAACAAATTAACAAGATCATTAAACAAATTAACCATGTTGATTATATGTGTGGTCCAGCCCAACCAAGTAAGGGTCCATAAACATAATATAAATAGCCTAGTTCATGAGGTAATTAATCATGTATTCATTTGATCACAACATTTATTATCTAATGCACACCCCTGTCTTGAGCGTCGAAGTGTATTTTTGCAGGCACACCTCCTCTTGGCTTGGAACAGACTTGGAAGCATATCAGATTGAAGCAGGGCCATGGCTCCCAACTTTAAAAAAAAAAAAAATTATATGTTAGAAATTTTTTAAGTTTTTGAAATTATATGTAATGTATATTTGGAATTGATGAAAATTAATTAGGTATCTTCTTATTTCTTTTATAAAACACAACATTTAATGTTAATAAATAATAAAACATAAAATCAAATATAATAAAGAATAAAAATATTTATTAAGATATTTTTTTATTTATTTTCCCATTTTCTTTTGAGTTTCTCATATATCCTATTCATCTTTGACTCTCACCTGTTTTCCTTTTGTTTTTTTGACGAAAAAAGGAAGTTAGAATCTTGATTAGTTTAATAGTTAACATTTTTTTTTATCTCATGAGTATTTATATATTCATTTTTTTATAAATATAAAAGAAAACATAATGTCCTATGTTTTTTTTTGTAACCAGTTTTTTAATTGTGGCCATATTATTATGAATTTTTCTTTTAATAATTACGTCTATAAAGTTTTTATTATATTATGATAAATTCTTTTTTAATCTTAAACATAAAAAAAAGGAAGATGAATTTCTTGTCGATAATATGATTATTTATATTGAAAAATAAATAACTGAAAATTTTAATTCTGATTCACTTATTGATAAGTTAATGAATGATAATTTTGTAGATATGTGTGATTTTTTTTAGTTTTAATTATATTAAATTATGTATCAATGTTTATTATATTAGTGACCATAGGTCACTAGATTAGAGGTTGAAGAGTGAAAAGAATAACTTATTATAGAATCTTTGTAGTATATTTTTGATCTTGCAAGAACTAAGTCTAATAAACTTTTTACAGGAATTTGAAATTTTGTTTGGAAACTAATATGAATATTGATTTGAACTTGAGCATACGATAATTTGTTATTCAGGAATTAAACTAAAATTATTGGAGAGCTTTTGAACCATGGTTTACATAAATTATATTATTCTTTTCCCTTATGAGACTGAAAATTTTATAGTTTAGGTCTTTGTCTTTGACGAATAGGAACTTGAACGTTTTAAGGGTTCATTTTTTACTTTGAGATGTATATTTTGATAAAGGTGATATGCGGAATATATGATTTACTTTGATACATCAAAACATATTTTTCCTACCACCCGTTTGAGACAATTTTATTTTCTTAATTTTTTAATTTTAAAATTTATTTTTCTAACTTTTTTAGTCAAAGAAATTTATTCACACAATTATTAAAATTTTTAAATTAGTAAGGAATTAAACCGATGCTATTTTTAAGATCTTAAATCTATATCTTCTACAACTACATAGAAAGAGATTGCTTTTGGTAACATTTTTTTTGGACACATTTTACTAATAATTTTACCTATATTAATATAAATTATATTATTAATCATTTTATCTTTAAATTTTGTATCTATATTTTTATAATAATTTTTTAAGAATATATTTTTTTATAAATATAATAACATTTGTATTTTAATAATAATTAGAATAGTTATTTTTTTAATTTTTTTAAGATATTTATTTTTCAATCTTATCTTTAATAAATATTTTTTTTAAATATAAAAGGAATATATATTTTTCGTGTACATATTTTTGTTTTTCAATTTTATCTTTAATATATCTCTTTTTTTTCAAATTAAAATAATTATCTTACCAAATTTATTTTTAAGTGACCGTTTTTAAAATTGACTATTTTTTTATTTGACGATTTTTTAAATTTTTAACATTTTTAAACTAAAATAACTATCTTTGATAAAAAAATTACAAGTAGAAACTATATTTTATTATAAAATTTATTTATACATACTTATAATTATAATTTTATTATTTTTTTTATCATATAAAAAAGTGAATAGACATACAAATATATTTCCACTGGTACTTGATAAAGGCACAAAACTTTACGCTGTAATCAATTATAAGTAAATTTTAAACTTTTGAAGAAAAAAAAAATACTCTTATGTAGTTCATTACAATATTATGATAATCTATTGCTTAACGTAATTTTCTATTTCGTAGATAAATTACACAAAATCAAATCCAATTACAAAAGTGAACATAAATTTGAATGAGTGATAATAAATATTAGTGTATTATTTCTTTTGTTTAGCCACATATTAATTTTTTTTTACTTGAATAAATTAGAAACAAATTTTGTTATCTTGTTCAGTTTTCTGTTTTCACAGAGTTTTATATAACTCTATTTGTATTCTTTTGATTATTAAGTTCACTATAATTGTAGCCGAAACATCATGTAAAATTAATCTACTCTTTGTTGCATTACATATGCGATTAGTGATTCGTTGAACTTAAAATAGTTTATGGATAACTTACATGAAAAACACAATCATTATACATTATACAATTGATGAAAATCTAAGTACGAGTTAAATTTCACATTGAGAAAAAATAAATTGAGCATTACATAAAAATTAAGACCGATAATTATATTGTTTAATATCTTTGTGTTAGAAATCCAAGTGTGAGTTTAAGTCTAAAGATGAGAAAGTTGAGCACCATATAAGGATGAAAACCCATAAAACCATCGCCTTAAGGTTTTGAGTTAAAAGTGATATCAATCCCTTATGTGTAAGTTGAACTTATGTTTCATTAGTATTGTATTTCCCGGTGATTATGTATCGAAAAATTCAATACTTTGAATCCCTTATATATATAAATTGGACATATATTTTATTATATTTCATTGGTGTTGTGTTTCACTGATAATCTTTCTTTGAAGGATACTGATAATTTGAAATACTTCCGCTCATATTTTGTTGGATTTATGGTTCTCTAGTGGTCATTTTTTAAAAGACCAATATTTTCTTAGATATAGATGTTTTTCTACTTACACAAGTCCATTATTAGAAAGTGAGAGAAAAATTTCATATTCAAACAAATATTATGAAATGTGTTTTACATGTAAAAATGACGAAAACAATTTCAAAACAAAGTTCATTTTTTTAATCAAGAAAGTGTCTATGTTGATTTCTGCAGATTTAATAATTCATATTTTTACTTATAAATTCATGCTAAGAATCAATTGTTAATTGTTGGGTGTTGCAACTAAGAGGATTATATTCTTAAGATATGGTGTCTTAAAGAGTACACCATTTAGATAAGGTGTCCAAATAATTTCTTGCAGTTAGGTATCTCTTGTGAAGTCTTACTTGTTTGGTGTAAATCAAGTTGTTGTGGAATTCTACAAAGGTAAAAAGTGAACTAATAAAAAAGGGTTGTACAATTTTCTTTCTTTAATATTTTACATATTTTTAATCTTTAGTTAATAAATTGTATATTTGTTTAAATCCTTAAGGATTTCTTGGCTACTAAGTTGAAAATTTAGATAAATCCATCTCAGAAATAAAGGAGGTTTTGCAAAGTTTTTTCTCTCTCCAAAGGATCTTTGGGGAAATAGTTTTAAATTCCACCAATTAAACAATCCTTTTTAAGTAAGCATATAGTTTTAGAATAACTTCCTAATTGATAAGTATATAATTTTAGTTGATAAGTTGTATTAAATGACATTAAATATAAAGTGTCTCACTTGTTATTTTTTATCCTAATCCTACATTTATAGTATATTATAGTATATTTGGATGAGATAATTTAAGAAAATGATTCATTTATTTATTAATGAATTTAATTTTTTTAAAAATAAAATTAACTGTTTGACTGAAAAAGAATTAAAATTTAAGAATTTTTAAAATTATTTTAAATAATTAAAACAGTAAAATTTGACTTTCATAGAGAAAATTGAAATTTCACTTTTAGTCATTTTTTCTTTACACACACACACACAAATATATATATATATATATATATATATATATATATATATATATATATATATATATATATATATATATATATA
>Ga0214543_1007647_pt1 | contig 18337 bp, 11 predicted proteins | sample CNSS2metaG_FD_160094 | JGI IMG/M metagenome (GOLD analysis project Ga0214543, IMG submission 160094) | Root nodule microbial communities from cowpea collected in UCLA plant growth center, Los Angeles, California, USA - CNSS2 | ecosystem: Host-associated > Plants > Roots > Nodule | place: USA... | reverse complement strand
ATATATATATATATATATATATATATATATATTCACACACAAAAATAAGTCAAAAGGGTCAATAACCTCAAAAACAGGCAAGTTTAGGAGCATCATAGTGAAACTATGCAACAACATCATCCCTACCATTTATTAGTCTGTAGTGAAAGAACATAGAATTTCAACCATATGTAGCTATGGACAAAGTGCACACAACTCCTTCTAATCTTCCTCTTCTTCTTCTTCTTCTTCTTCTTCAACATTCTAACATCACCACATCGCTTCTCCAACTCAATGCAAAATAAAGGTCTGCCATATTCATACCTCTGTTACTATTTCTCTTCATTTCATTCTGCACTTCCTTCTATCTTTCCTCACATGCTTTCCTGCACTATTTTCCATGAAAATCTCCATCTTTTTACAGTAGTTTCACACCCACCTCGTGGTTTGGTTTGCTTCTGTTTCACTCAAGGAAACAATTCCATACTTTGTGTGAAGTAAATCAAGGTGTAGTGTTAGTAACCAAGTTGTTTATTATCTTCTCAGATCTTACATGATCCTTGTTTGAGTTAATACTCAATGTTTTGATGCAGTCATAGGATGATGGGTATGTTAAGGTGGGGAACCTCGTTTTTGTGTGTGTTCCTTTTGTTCAGTAGTACCTGTCTGGCGAAAGATCAACACATTCATCAGATATATCCTGGCTTCAGTGCATCGCAGCCTGAGTGGAGCGACCATAATGGTTTTTTCTTGATATCCAACAACTCTGCTTTCGGTTTAGGATTCTTCACTACTCTCGATGTTTCGTCGTTTGTTTTAGTTGTCTTGCACTTAAGCAGCTACAAAGTGGTTTGGACTGCGAACAGAGGGTTACTCGTTGGAAAATCTGCAAAATTTGAGTTGGACCGTGGTGGGAATGCATATTTGAAAGGTGATGATGCTGTGGTTTGGGCAACAAATACAACAGGGAATAAAGTGAGAGCCATGGAGTTGCTAGACTCAGGGAATTTGGTGTTGGTTGGGGAAAATGGCACAGCCATTTGGCAGAGTTTTAGCCATCCCACTGATACTCTTTTACCTGGGCAAGAATTTGTGGAGGGAATGATGCTCAAAAGCTTCCACAACAGCTTGAACATGAACTATTATCTTAGTTATAAGGAAGCTGATTTGTTTCTCTACGCAGGATTTGAACCTCCACAAATGTACTGGTCCCTATCAGAAGAAGCTCATAGAAGCTCCAAAAATGGCACTACCAAGGTTCACTCAGCTTCTCTGGTGTCCAATTCATGGAGATTTTTTGACCCAAATGGAGCTTTGCTGTGGAAAATTAACTTCTCTGAGCACTCAGATCCAAACTCATTGTGGGCTGCTACCTTGGATCCAACCGGGGCTATCACTTTTTATGACCTTAACAAAGGGAGGTCTCCCACCCCTGAGGCAGTTAAGGTACCACAAGACCCTTGTGGCACTCCTCAGCCTTGTGATCCTTACTATGTTTGCTTCTTTGAAAACTGGTGCATCTGCCCCAAACTTCTCAGAACTAGTTTTAACTGCAAACCCCCCAACATCTCCACCTGTTCTAGTACTTCAACAGAACTTGTGTATGTCGGTGAAGAGCTTGATTATTTTGCTCTCAAGTACACTACACCGGTCTCAAAATCAACCCTTAACTCTTGCAAAGAGTCTTGTGTAGGAAACTGTTCTTGCCGTGTGCTTTTCTTTGAAAACAGTACCGGAAGATGCTTTCATTTTGATGACACTGGGAGTTTCCAACGCAGTAAGGGGGGCACCGGTGGTTATGTTTCATACATGAAGGTCTCCATTGGTGGTGGTGGTGATGATGGACATGGCAACAAAAATGGAAGGAAAGACACGGTGCTAGTTCTAGTCATAGCAGTTCTCACAGTGCTGGTTATTGTTGGTCTTGTGACAGTATTCTTGTACTACTACAAGAGGAAGAAGAATGATACTAGGTATCCCGAAGACACGTTCGAGGAAGACGATGATTTCTTGGACAGTATCTCTGGGATGCCGGCGCGTTTTACTTTTGCTGCTCTTTGTAGAGCGACAAAGGATTTCTCCACAAAAATTGGAGAAGGAGGTTTTGGCTCAGTGTATTTAGGTGAGCTTGAAGATGGCACCCAATTGGCTGTGAAGAAATTGGAAGGTGTTGGACAAGGAGCCAAAGAGTTCAAAGCAGAAGTGTCCATAATTGGAAGTATTCACCATGTTCATCTGGTGAAGCTCAAAGGGTTCTGCGCTGAGGGTCCTCATCGTCTTCTTGTGTATGAATACATGGCGAGGGGTTCTCTGGACAAATGGATCTTCAAGAACAGTGAGAACAGTTTCTTGCTGAACTGGGAGACAAGGTACAACATTGCAATAGGCACGGCTAAGGGATTGGCGTATCTCCACGAGGAGTGTGAAGTGAGGATTATCCACTGTGACATCAAGCCACAGAATGTTCTTCTTGATGATAATTTCACAGCAAAGGTTTCAGATTTTGGATTGGCCAAGCTAATGAGCCGCGAGCAGAGCCACGTGTTCACAACTCTGAGGGGCACGAGAGGGTATTTAGCACCAGAATGGATTACAAACTATGCAATTTCGGAGAAGAGTGATGTTTTCAGCTATGGCATGCTCTTGCTTGAGATAATCGGAGGGAGGAAGAACTATGATCAATGGGAAGGAGCAGAGAAAGCACATTTTCCTTCTTATGTGTTCAGAATGATGGATGAAGGGAAACTGAAGGAAGTTCTTGATCCAAAGATAGATATTGATGAGAAGGATGAAAGGGTTGAGGCTGCTCTAAAAGTTGCTCTTTGGTGCATACAAGATGATGTGAGTTTGAGGCCTTCCATGACAAAAGTGGCTCAGATGCTTGAAGGTTTGTGTACTGTGCCTGATCCTCCTTCATTATCTCAAGCTGGTACTTATTCAGCTTTCATGAAATTGAGTAGTGGAGAAGCTACTTCATCAGGACAAGCCAGTTTTTTCAGTAATGTGCCTATGTCATGTGTTCAATTATCAGGACCAAGATGAGATCAAGTGTAAGTAGTTAACTGAGTCATGCATACGTGCTTTTTAATGCTTAGTTTCAGTTCTATGGACATAAATTTTGCTTGTAACTGTGTTTTCATTTAGAAATCCTATGCAATTTTGTACATAGGATGTGCAGAATGGAACTTTCTTCTGCCTGTGGATGGATGACGATCTTCTCTTTAATTTTCTTTTTCTTGGTTTCTGGTGATTGGTTCTTTAAATTCACGGACAAGGAATGACCAAAAAATAGGCCAATATTTACAATACTATCTATATAGATAGCTAGTTATTTTACAAAAACAGTCTCCGAACAAAATCAAAGTAAAAAATGTTGCGGATTAAGTAATTATGTAACCTTAAAAACTTGAAAGAAAAAAAAGAAATCTTCATTATCCGCAATGCTTGAAACTCTTAATAGGTCATGAACTAGATCAGAATTATTCTCAACAAGTCTATAAGATGTGATTCCATTTTTTTCATAAGTTTGGATAGAGACCAAAGGTCTTGAACGATATAACAACTCAAAAAATAAAGAAGTATACTTAATTTCTTTATACTCATTCTAAGTTTGAAGTACCATTTGTTCAAATAAGAAACCCGTCACATGATTTATTTTCATACCGATAGATATAGGATCTCTAGAACCATTACCGAGAAATACATTTTGTGAAAGAACTCTTCTTATATAATAAAAAATGATCTCATGATCTTGACGATCTTACCTGATATTGAAAATATCAAGTTTGTCTAAGAAGAACATAACTATTTGCGATTGAAAATTATACTTTACACTATAATTTTTTTTACACTCATTTAACACTTTAACACTACGATATCTTTCACTTGTTTTTTTATTAGAAACAAAAAAAAATTGTTATGTTAAGATGATTTTCCTGTTACAAAGATTGTTATATGGTAATCACATGGTGTGAAAGAAACTTTTTCCATTTGGGTACCTAATCCATGGTGGGCTTAGACTCTTAGCTGAATTCTAATTGGACATGAGAAGATGAGTGGTGGAAAGGCTATTTCTTATCACGTGTGAAGATAGACTTGGGAGCATTTAATCATTCATACAGATAAGAAAGAACATTAAATAGGTAACTCTAACCTTTATTCCATAACTCATATGACCAACATGGCTTGTAGCATGTTTTGACCTCAAAACTCGACATGGTAGATTTCATGATTGACGATGAAATCTAGATATGTGTTTCCAAATCGCGTTTCCTTTTCTTAGTGTTTCAAAATCTCAGTCTAGCCAGAAATAAAAGCTTATGAGTGTTTCTGAAGGCTGAGATAATAGTTTAATAACTAAAGCTAAATTAACGGTGATATCACTTCTCATGGAGTGAGTACAAAATTATGAGAAGAGAGTGTTTAAATAAGACGCATCTCAAACATATCAAGGAGTGTATCTGACAGGTTAAAGACAAAGAAGACAGAGACCCATACTTTCAATACTATTGGCTGTGACCACAAAGATGAAGTTGCAAACCAGGTCCCATCTACATTTGGAGCCATTGGTTTATGTTATATTGTTATTTAAACCTATCACATGAATATTCTATGCTTTATTTGATGGATCTTTCAAGAAGGATTCATTAGGAGAGAAGGTAAGAGAAACGAGTCTATCCTACACATAAGGAATTGATATCATTTTTAACAAAAAAACTTTAAGACAATAAGTTTATAGATTTTCATTTTTGTATGATGCTCAACTTTTTCATTTTTGTTTGATATGTGATTTAGACTCACATTTAAATTCTCAATATAAACACATATAAAAATATTAACATTGTTTAGAACTTAAAACTTTAAAATAATAAGTGTATACATTTTTTTTCTTGCTTTCTATTTTTACTTGATATAAGACTTACGCTCATTAAATTTTCATGATTACTTTTGGTGTTTTCCTTTCTTGTCATAAAATTGGATCAACTTTGCCCAACATATTTGATCCTTGATCAATAAAGGGAGAACTAGATGTACTAGATGTTGAGCTTTTTTTAGGAAAAACGTAGGGAAAATATGGTACCAAAACAAGTCATGAGGGAGACTAAAACATTTCCTTTTGGCCCATTTTTATTCAATCTTGAGAGAGGCATGGAAGCTGTTACATATGAATCAACCCATAATCTCATTGCATTGTGATCACTGTTTTTAACAACTCTAGTTCAAGATAAGCAATTAAAGAACATGGTGAAACCGTAAAAGGGTTGTTCTCTTTTCTTCATTTTCAACCAAAATTTCATATTCTCAAGATACAGCAGTGGAAGCCTCCCTAGTATACAACAGAAGACAGATTTCAGGTTTGGTTTCTCTTATTTGTAGCATAAGCTATTAACAGCTACATAGTCAACTCTACTCTACTAAACCGATATATATGTTACATAATAGTCACTTATAAGAGATGAAAAAAGGGAACACATTATTGTTTGAGACTCTAATAGTTCATTAGTCTTTTAAGATTATCCAAGTTCACTCAGAGATTTAGGATTGAAAAACTTGACTACCATGAGGGCTATCTTTGGTTTCTTTAAACAGATCAAGTGGATATGCATGGCCCAGATCAGTCTTTTGTTCACATTCTTTGTCTTCTTCTTCATCTTCTTCAACATCCCAGAGAAATTTTGCATAAGAAGCCAGAACATAGCTGAAGATGGACAATAAATAAGGTTCATACATTAGTTTTATCAACTATAATTAAGCTACAACACTACTACAAAACAAACAAAAATATTTTTTTCTCCTAATCTGTGTATATTTATCTCACCAATCATCTGGTGCACTTTTAACAGCTTGATCAAAATAGCCCTCAGCTCGATCAGCATTCTTCTCTGTTTGCCATATCAAATCAGCATAGAGGGACAAAACATTAGCATCACCAGGATTAACCAAAATGGCTCTTTCAAGATATTCCCCTGCTTTAAGATAATCTCCACGAACCTATTTGCAAATTCAATGTCACAAAAACACTAAGTAGTAATAGAAAGAAACAAGCTTAAGCATCCACCAAACTAAACCAAACTAAAAGTGAACGTAATTACCTCCTTCAAAAACTTAGCATAATTTCCAAGCAAAAGAGCATTATTGGGGTTTGCTTCAATCATGTTCTGATAATAAGCATCTGTCCAATCCCTACCATGTGAGCCTCTTCCACTTCCATTAAAACCACCGCAGATCCTGCCACCGCCACTCCCCATCCCACCGCCCATCACCGACGTCTGCAACCCCAAACCACCCTCTTCATGCTCATCCAAACCAGAACCCGAAAACAGTTCCCGAACCGAAACTGGTGTTCCTCTCTTCTTCAAAAATTTCTGCTTTTCTTCTTCTCCCACTTCTCCACTTTGTTTCATCTTCATGCTTTGGTTCTTCCACTCTCGTGACATGCAAATTTTCTTCTCAGCGTTATGTCTCTCAGATGAAGAGTCCTTGGAATGGTGCAGCCATGAGGTTGGAGTTGGTACGGTGCAAGTTCTGAGTAACATGTTTTTGCACTTCAGAGAGACAGAAACAATGGAAAACGAAAAAGGGTAGAAGGGAATGACATGGTAGGGACTGAAAGTGTAATAAAGTGCTTAACTTGGAAAGAAAACACCGCAAGAAAAAGAGAGAGAGTGATTTGAGAGTGAGTGAAAGAGTGTGTGTGAGAAGAGAAACTCCTGAGTTGAGACAGAAACACAAAAACCAAAGAAGGGGTGAGTCATTTTTATACAGTAGCACCAGTGAAGAACATGTAGCATTTGAGCATTAGAAAAATACAAGTTGAAGATTAGGATCTGTTTGGCGAGGACACGATTGAGTGACATGAATCGGTGTGGACCCGTTTCTGAGAAGCTGAGTTATTGCAGGCTGCAAAATTGAACGGCCATGAATGGATTATGCAGGTCACAGAAATGGTGTCACAATCTAGCCACAGTTTCGACCAATTGATGCCGAACATGCGTCAACGTTGTCTTGGGTGACAAACTTTGCCCATGCTCATCATTGAATTAATTAACATAGTATAACACAGCTTTCATTACAAGACTGAAATGTTGTTGTAACTACAAAACCACGATCGACATGGGATATTTCAAGCTTTCATTCTATCTTTTTCTCATCAATCTATGCTTCAAGAATCTTATCGCCATCTTCACACTCGTTACTTCAAACACTAATCATATGGTTAGCAAATAAAGTTGAATGATAAGGTGGTGTAATGGCTAGAAAATAGAAGGTCGTGTTCGATTTTTTTCCTAATAATTTAAAGAGATAAAATTAATTTGATAAATTATATAAAAAAAGTGAAAGAAGTTATAGGTTTAATTTTTTTATTAACAAGAATTAACTTTTAACAATTGTCGATAAAACAATAAATAACTTTTTGATGTGACTAAAGAAAAAGTAAAAGGTAAATTCTAGGTTTTAGAACTAATTATTTTTCTTTTTCACTTCAATTTCTTTTTTTTAATTTAAAAATTAAAGAAAAAAAAATACTTATAAATTTTATTATAAAAAAAAATTGTAAAAAATTGTTGTTAATTTTTTTACAAAATATTTTATGTAAAATACTTCTCGCAATAAATTTTGTAAGAAATATTTGTGAATTTTATAATTTTATAAGAAATAATTATTTATAAAAAGTTTATCTGTCAACTAAAATTTTTAAAAAAAATAACAAGAAAAAATGTTTTCTTGCAATTTCTTTTTAATATATTTGTAAGAAAATTTTCATATAATATGAAAACTTTGAGCGGTATAAATTTCTTTCCATCTATAATCACAAAGTCGCTTTTGACAAGACAATTGGGGAGAAAGCAACGCACAAGAGAGATTTTGATTTGGTTTATGATAAAGATATGCTTGGAAGAGTATTAGGAGGGTCCAGTGTTGTTGACCCAATCCTTTTGGGCTTTGTGAACTAAGTTCATACAAATCTTTAGTAGTTCGGGTGGTTTTCTTTTTTTTTTTAAACATTCTCTTCTCTTATATATACTTTACAGTTTATTTTATAATAAAAATATTATATTTAATTAATAAAATTATGTTGGAAATTTATGTTTGGTTATTTTTTTAAAAATATGCTTTTTTTTTTTAATTTGACTGAAATTAACAACTGTAACATAGAAGTTATATATAAATAAACATTTATATTAAAATCAATTATAACTATTAGATTGTATATTAAAGTGTTACTGGATTAAATAATGTTTCTAAGTTGAATTTTGTGGACCAAAAAAAATGTGAGAGTTGAGATATCTCATTAAAAGTAGATAATATTTTTGTTAGAAATTAATCATCCACAAAGTCTACGGTAATATGTATACCAATAAAATATATTTATTAAAAAAAATGCAATTTTCCTGTTACCCGTACTATATTAAAATGGAAACTTTTTTTTTCTTTTTACTTTTATAAAACGAGAAACAAACCTTTTAAAAGACGAATAATCTTAAGGCCGATCTGTAATTAGGGGTGAAACAACATTAATATATAAAATCCCATATATTTCTATTATAAATGAAATGTAAGTTCTATTTCTTAATTTATACATTATTTTATTTTAAAAGTAGATGAATAACAGTAAAAATAAAAAAGAGCTCGTATTCTTTAGAGAAAGAGGAGTATTTTTATATAATGGGTCACGTACTAAATTTTATCAAATACTTTTAAATATATGTTTTAAAAACAATATTATTAGGATAAAGTTTGATTGAACTTAATAACATTTAAAAAATTTAAGTTTAATTTAATCTTATAAAATTAATTTATAAAATAAAATTCACATATCTTATATATTACAATCTCCTAAAATTTGTCTTATTTTAGTTAATGTGAAATATTTGGTATTATAAATTTGTCTTATTTTAGTTTTTGTGAAATATCCAGTTTTGGTTATTAATTTGATAAAGTTATCTCTTGATAACTTTTTTTAGTTAATAAACTCTTCGCTTTAGTGTTAAGAATATTATAGATACAAATTTTAATCTTAAAAAAAAAAAAAAAAACTCTGAGAAGTAACATAAATTGTGTATTTATAGCTATAAACTATATATGTCTCCTAATAAAACTTAACTCAATGCTTTGAAAAATAAAAAAGAATATATTTGCAAATATCTAAAACAACTCCTAACTCTGCATACCATGTCCCTATCTGATCTTAGCTGCAAGATATATCTGCATATAACTGCTTAACTTGTCACCACCATATATCTAGAAAAGTATTTTAAACCAGACAAAGTAAACCATAAAATATTTAAAATATACAAAATTAAGGTACTATATATAAGTGTTATATATTTAAGTTTATTAAATAATTATGTTAGTGATTTGAATTAGAATACTGTTTTTTCTTGCCTTGCCTTGCATGCATATATAGTAATATGTATACCTATCTCCATTATGCATGGATATATGTATTCATGAAAGCAGTTATATAAACCATTTCATCAAAGCAAGTTATCTCCTTCATTTAGTTACTAATAAGAAAGAGTGAGACACATATAAGAAGCTTCCAACAAGATTAACTTAGAACATGTATACATATTAAATTAATGTATACATCATGAATAAGTTCAGTAATGAAAAAGAGAGAAAGATGAGAAACAAAAGCAAGCATGAACAATACTAGGGTAGATTCAGGTTAAAGGACTGAAAAATAATGTACATAAATTTAGGGTTAGAAGAAGGTAATAGCTATGGCTGAAAGAACTTATCCCCACATCTGCATTTCCATGAAAGAAGGTAATAGCTATCATCCTGACTCTTGTGATTAGGAACCACCACAGTTGCTGTGCAAGGCTTGCACTTCATGCACTTGTTTCTACAAGCTGGAGGCTTTGACCCTATCATCACTCTCTTTTCTTCCAAACTATTTCTTCTTCTATCACCTCTCACTGAGACAAATATGCATCACAATCATGAACTCTAGTTCTGAATTTCTAGCTTCATATATATTTCTCAGTACATAAAAAATGACTAAATGGACAGTTTTGTTACCTGATTCAGGAAGTAGAAGAATGAGGAAAAAGAAGAAAGCCAAGATGAGTGCAACTTTGAATCTGTTTCTGCTTTGTGGTGCCATGAGTGAGGTGTTTGATATTTTTTGAGAGTGATTTATGTGAAGAGTGAAGGGTTGTGGCAATTGAAATATGATAGAAAAGAAGAGAAGACAATAATGAATGTGTTTGATAAAGTTGAGAGATGTTTCCTGTTGGAGAGACAATGCACTGGTTCAGTGGTTTGTTCCCCCAATGAAAATAGTGAAAATGGAGAGCACAGAGAGGAAATGTGTAGTTCAGTCCTTTTGGGAAATTGGAGACCTGACTTTGGATTCTTGGTCAATTTTTTATTAACAAGATTCAAAGTAATAAATTGAGTTTCAGGGTTCACAAAGATCTAAATACTGTTTGACTGAGGGTTATGAAGTGTGGCATGAGATTCCTTATCTCTATTTCCTAAGGAAGATCACTGTGTCAAAGTCAAGATTATTTATGATTGATCAATAAAGATTATAACTTTTCTCATAGTGTCATAGGGTTAATTCATTTTGACCTTTTGTTATGTATATTTGTTAGTTCATATATTAAGTTTGTTATGTACTAAATTGTTTATAGTACCATAATAATTTTTCATATTTTAATAATAATGACAGTTAAAATTTGTTATAGAAAACCTGTTATTTTAATATTTAGGTACAAGAATCTTCTTTTCATTGATTTAGTAGTGTGGTGAGATGTGAAATATAACCTTACTTAACAACATTTACTTGTTTAATTAGACATGACAAGATGTTGATCCTGACACAAGAAGTTTTATAGGTACTTTTTTTTTTCTTCTGAATTTTGATGTACTTATTTCACTTATTTCATACGCATAAATAAGTGTTAGGTATAATTTTTTTTTACATAGATTAAAAAGTTAATAAATAGATAAAATAGTATTTTATTATAAAAATTAATCATAGTATAATTAATCAATTAATAATTTCAACTTGGTATTTATTTTTTCTTATAAAAATATATTATAATTAAATTAACAGAGAAGATGGTTAATGAATCCCTTTTCTGTTTTAAGCTTTTTGACATTTTACAAGTTCCTCGACTCTTGAGCTTCTTGTCCATGACTGAACAAACCGAGGAAAAATCTGCAACATTTTCGAAACAAAACAACAACCTTTTTTCCCTCGATAAAGAAACTTTTCTAGATTTCCTTTTTACTATAAAGAAGATGGAATAAAATTCAAATTGACTTTTATTATAATTTTTTGTAGCTGGTAGTTATTATTTATGTCTATAAAATAAAATAAAAGTATTTATATCTTTTAGTATTTTCTTCACAAATCCAATGTCCAAAAATTCAAACTGACTCATGTTATTATTTTATAGTTGATATTTATTATTTATATTATAAAATAAAATAAAAATATTTTAATATTTTTCTTCACAAATCACAATGTCCAAAGGACGTGGAAGCCATCCAAAGGCTGTTACTAGAACAGTGCTTGTAGCATAACTGTTGTGTGGTAACGTCATGACCGTACGATTCTCCTGTCCTGTCTTTCATTTCAGTTTCAGAATTTTCAAATGCAAGTTTCACTATGTCTTTTCTTGGCAATTACTGTTATGCTACTTCTGCAATTTTGACCATTTTTTTTTTCTTTTATTACAACTTTTTCAAATTTAGTTTTTTTTTCCTTCTAAATAATAATATTATATAGTAGTCCTCCAAATCTAACTCTTAACCATAGTTTCATCTAAAAGAAAAAACAGTAACTGTGTTCTGTATTCTCTCAAACACATAGAGGCTGAAAGTCTGTTAACAGCAAATATAGTTGCAGCTAACTTGATAAATTTTTTTGCAAGATCTTGATTGTGTGATTGAATTGGCATTTATGATACCTAAAAATGTGCAGGCTGTGGAAAAATTATAATAAAATTCCTTGTCATTGTTAACTGAAAGATGATGTTACAACAGATATACAAAGTTACAAACTGCAAGTAAAGTATGCTCAATTTTCCTCTTCCTTCAGAAGAAAGAACTATAATCATATCAGTCTTGTATAGGTTAGTCATACAGACCCTCTTGTTCCCATATGTCCACAAGAAAATCTACCATTTCCTAACAATTTACACAAACAAACAAATCAGATAATTGATTATAATTCAGGAAAAAAATTCTGACACCCAAACTAACATTAAGAATAAAATGGTTCTAACAAAAGTAAAATTTTGTATTTGTAAAGAAGAAGATAAAGTGAAACTATCAAAGTATCAAAGTATCATTATTCAATAATTACTTAGGCTCAGAAGTAGACCGTGTGGCTTACCGCAAGGGGAATATGCTGAGGGAATGGCTTGTTGCCACCCAATAAACTTTCATATGTTGCATTCCAACTGCAGCACCATAGATAGAGATTTTCATGAGGCCATGGATGGAATTGGTGTTTTCTCCAATTTGTTGTTGGATAAAATTTTCCATAAGAACATATACATATGAGAGAGATTTCAAAAAAGTTAAAGTGCATGTGTTGATTTTAACTTAAGATGAAACCCAATCATTTTACACCAGTCAAAAAAAAAAAAACACAAAAAATTAGTACTACAGAAAAATGAGCTTGCTGTTAGCAACAATCCTTACATATACTTGCCGCACATTTATCCTCTTAGAAACATGGATTCTGAAAAAGGTGCTAACTAACAACAAACTTTTTGAAAAGTACATTACATCATCTGTTTAGACTTGTGGAATATCAGAATTATAAAGCACAGTGAATTCTGTGGGGAATAAACGCAAATAGGTGCTATGCATGTATCACCCCTCCCCTCCTCCCCAAAACACCCAATAAATAAAAAGTAATTAAAAACTTATAATTACAAAGTGCTAGTAAAAGCAATCAAACAATGCAGTTTACCTCACTTTTGGTTCTCGTGACTGTTCGGTTCTGTTCTCACACCTTTTATTTCCGATCCAACTTTGCCGAGTCTGATTCCAAAGGATAAGACCTGGCAAAGAAATCTCATGGTCAATAACTTTTTCCCTTCCTTTCTTTGCCAATTTTTGTAAGTAGCAACCAAGTAATCAAAAAATGATTTCAGATTTCATTGTGCAAAGCCATATAATCTAATTTTCCTTTCAGTTTTTCATATGTTATGCAATGAAATATCAACAAAAAGAAAAAAAGGAAGCAACATAGAGTACCATGATTGACAAATTCAGTAGGGTTGCATGAAGATCCATGAGAATCTGCAGGTGGATTGGTTATACTGGCTGATGAAATGCTTCCCTGTGAGTGAACCGCACTGTTGTCCATATCATGCGTGCTTGTGATCCAAAAATCCTCTGATGTGCTTGCTTTCTTTGCTTCCTTACCTCGCTTCTTCAATCCTTTTGGCGGAACATCAGCATTAGCAATTAGAGGGGACTTTTTAAAGGATCCAAGGCAACCACTGTGCTATTGCAATCACATTTAACTCTGTTATGCACCGTAATATAATCATATCAATACAATTTTCTAAATCATCCTCCACAAATTCATACACTAAAACGTTTTTCTCTAATTGGTTAGTGCAAAATTATCCTCACAAAGGAGAAAAAAATAGCAGAGGATTACACATATAACAAACTAGCTGAATGAAAATTATGCAGACATAGAGGTTCGACAACTTTCCAAACACAGTAATTCAAATTCTCATGTTTTTAACACAGAAAATCCCTTCCACAAGATTCCCAACCACTTCAATTCAGAAAATTAAGCCAGGAGCAAAATCTATATCTATATAAAAACACACGTACAGATTATATTAACACTAAACCATATCAATAAAAGAATACACTAAACAATCGTTAAAAAAAGTTATTCCCAGATTATATTAACACTTATACCAGCACATGTTATTGACTCATACTTCTTAATACAACCAAAATCATAGATACCCACAAAGGGGAGAAGTAAATAAATGAAAAATAAATTAAAAAAAGAGATAAATTTATTCGGTGGGTTACAGTTGGATAGAGAAAACATACCCCATATGCATGCAATGTCTGAAACCCCCCAAAAACCCTAGTCAGATCTGCTGAAACGAATCCGCGGGTGAATGAAGAAGTAGAAAGATGAAGTCAGGGAGTAATCCAGAAAATTAAAAGAAAAATTACAAATTGGAATTTCTTTTAGTAATTTATTTGAAGAAGAAAGAGAATAAAGAGAAATATAAGGATATAAAAGGGAAAATTAAGGAAGAAAGAGAGCTATGGCGGTTGTATTGTGTCTGTTACCTTGGTGGCAGCCCTGAAATGGGTAAGCTTTGTTGTGTGAGAAGTTGTTTTTTGGGTTCTGTGTGTTGTCTTTCTTCTCCTCTTTCTTTTCCAGAAAAAACAAGGATTTGTTGTCGATAATGTACAGGTATTTAGTTACACAGAACTACTGTATATTATGTTATAGATACTACAATAAATTAATAATAACAACAAAGAAATAGACAAAATTTAAATAAAGTAACACAATTTAATTTTATTCAGAACATTTATAAACTTGTGTTTTTCATTAAAATGATAAAAAAAATTAAAATCATAAAGAATATGAATATGAAATAAGAGAAATTAGGAAACAAAATAAGTGTCCGTTTTTAATATGTATGAATGATCAGTTGTACATATTATTATTCAAAATTTTCATAAAATTATAATGAAGATAATACCTATGTTTTTTTTTTCTGAAAGTTATTCGAATATTCATAAAATTCTATCTTTAGTGTGTTTATTTATTGCTTTTTATGAATAAGATATAATTATTTCATGATTTTAAAATGTTATAAATAGTAATTCTTTTTACTTATAAATATATGTATGTGTATTACTTTTTTTTAGATAATAAAAAATAAAAATTTATTGTTAATATTATTATTATTATTATTGCAAATTTAAATATAAATAATTTTTAATTTTGTTATAAATAGTTTTGTTTATTTTATAATAAAATTATTAAGTTTCAAAAGGGATTAAATTAAAAAAACATTTAAATTTAAAGAAACAGTAAAATTGATAGAATAATTATTTTATTTTAAAAAATTATTATTTAAAAGATAAATTTAGAAAACAAAGAACACACAAAAATCTATATGTATAAGTGTAAATGTAAATATTATTCTTTACTTTTTAATTTCTTAATTTTTCTATTGTTTATTTCGCAATCCACGTAATTATTAAATTGAATAGAATTAATAATTAATAATGAAAGCAATCTGATGAAAAATTGAAGAACTAAAATTATCAACTTTTTTTTATTCGGTAGAAAAATTATATTTTATTAACCAACACCATATTTAAACTTAAAAAATCTATTGATGGAAAAAATCACAACAAATAAATTCATGTAATACACAAAACCTAAAAATAAAGTTTAGAAGATACTTAATTTAACATATTACGATAGGATAATATATGTACACAAAAAAATTACTTTCGTTAAAAAATCTTTTTTAAAAGAATGATTCTTAAATTGTTACATTCTTACATTCTTAAAATTCCAAAATCAATCAAGTCTTTTGGGTGTGCCCTAAGTACCCAAAAACTCAATAGATTCAGAAACTCCGGCGAGAGCAGCACGACGCCGTTTAAGAGCTGCGTCAACAACAGTGGCAGAGTGCGTTCAGGTTCCGCACACCACACCAGAAGCAACAACAACACTTCACGCTGTTCTTCAATTTAACACGTATTGTTACTACCTCTCTCTCAATGCTTTCAAAGTTTCATCTTTTCACATGTAATGTCAATTTTTTCTCTGTTACTTTGAATGTTATTAACAGGGACGCCGTAGAAAGCAAAAAAGCTTATTTTGTTTCACTGCTTGTGATCTTTGGTTATGGCTATGGATTTTGAATCAAATTATGATATTGCCGCCTCTGCTCAATTCATTCATACTCACAACTTCAATAGAGTTGCCTTACAAGTAAGACAATCTTTCTCGTCAACTCTTCACTTTCACCTTTCCCTCAAACTCATCAATGGCTAGACAAAACACTAGCAATAAAAGAACTATTCTTTATCAACTCTATCACCAAGCACAGTATAAATTTTGAATATTTAAGGTCTCGTTGTAGATGGGGGTTATTACTATACTTTGCTCTGTTACAAGGATATTCTTGTGTGAAATTCAGTTTCCAGATAATCTTCTGAAAGATTCAACAAGAGTGGTCACTGCTCTGCGCAAGAGACTTCAATCATTGAAGAAAATTGATGCCACAGAAAGTGGGCACGAGACGAACGTTGGGTTGTTTGTGATGGCAGACACGGCGTATGGCAGTTGCTGTGTTGATGAAGTTGGAGCATCACACATTAATGCTGATTGTGTCATACATTATGGACATACATGTTTTAGTCCGTGAGTACTTCTAAAACATTTTTTAAATCTTGAATTTGAGATTATTTTATAAATCACGTGTCTTTTTTCTCATATCTGATTTTGGAGTGTGGATATGCATTTCAAATAACTATATCCATCTGTGTATGAGTATGATACTTACTGCTCAGTTATTTATGCTGTTAGTTCATATGCTAAGTTTCCTTTAGATTCCATTCCTTTTTTGAGCACTTCAACTTAAATGGAATTATAGTGTCTGTGGTACCACTGGGTTGCTCAGTTTATTTCTTTACCTTAATTAAGGGTTGAGATTCTAATTCTTACGCTTCCATTGGATCCTCTTTTTGGTGTTCAGGACAACAACTCTGCCATCCTTTTTTGTTTTTGGGAAGGCTTCCATTTGCGTAGCTGATTGCGTTGAAAGTATGTCAAAATATGCTCTGACAAATAGTAAGCCTATCATGGTATAACTATTTATTTAATCATTCCCGGATTCATATTTATATAAATTATCTGAATTTTGTAGTGTATGTGAAATAATGCAACTGCAATTATCCTCTGGTGATGATTGTTCAGAATATAAACTGGACTTCTCATCTTTATGTAGTTTTTTTGGGATGATTTACATTTCTTTGCATGAATTGCTAATTTTTCCAACTTCTCTGCCATATAGAAGAGAAGTTTATTGGTATTTTTCTACCATACAAGTTTCTGACATTCGGTGTTTCATGGACCATCTGCTTCCAGGTCCTTTTTGGGCTGGAATATGCACATTCAATGCAACAAATTAAAGAAGCACTGTTAGAATCATCAATGTCATGCAGACTTGACCCAAAGCCAGAAGTTTACTTTGCTGATGTTCCATCTTCAGTTATGTTTCCATCAAAAGATATTAAAAAGATAAAAGGGCTCCAAGAACTAGCTTGTGGTTGCAATGGGGAAAGTGGAACTACGTATAGCATTGGGGGATTAACTTGGAAATTACCTCAGGGACAAAGCATGGATGACTACTTGCTCTTTTGGATTGGACTTGACGATTCAGCTTTTGCAAATGTTGTGCTCACATTCAATACTTGTGAAATAGGTTGACAGTTTCCCGTCCTTTATGAAATTTGTCATATGCATCTGTATTTTTCTTTATACACTACAATATCTATATGTTGCATTTGCATATAAAAGCTTACCTTTCTCATGAAACCTGTATTGCTTTGCATGAATTGCTTATACCAATCGTTGTTGTTAAGATCCTGATTAAGATCATGAAATTGTCTGATTCTGCAACTTTTGGAGCCAGATGTGAGTTGGATTGGTGGCAGGATTGTGATTTTGTGAGATTCACGATCTTGCCCTTTATATTTCTAATGAAAAAGTTATCTGGCCAATTATGAGTGGTATTGGATTTTGAGCTTATGAATTTTGAATTCTAGTTCAATGATGTGATTGAACATATGCTTATGTTAACTATAATTTTGAATGGTTCCTACCATCCCCACCTTAACTTAATTAAAATCTCAGTTTTGCCAACATTGATGTCAATTTCTCCTTTTAATTTATGTTATCCTTTACAATGTATTTCTATCATGAAATGGCACGAAGAAAGTAGTTGGTAAACATGTCATGTGTTGTACGGCATCTCTAACAAAAGGGTATATTTTGGGAAGCTAACCTCCCGGAAATTATTACTCTGTTTTAAGTTTTCTTTATACCTGTATAACATGTATATGAAATAAAAAAGCTTCTCAACTTATTTTCTACTTTAGGTTTCTTTCTGAATCATGATTATAAGTATTATGATTTCTGTTGTTTTAGTCAGATATGATGCAAATGAAAATCAAATGGTGACGGACTTGTTTCAACAAAGGAGGATTCTTAAACGTAGGTATGTATCCCAATATAAACGCACTACTCTGTCTTGTGTAAACCATCTTATATCTTCAAATTTACTAAGCTAGATTGATGACTATGCAGATA
>Ga0214543_1007646_pt1 | contig 18339 bp, 10 predicted proteins | sample CNSS2metaG_FD_160094 | JGI IMG/M metagenome (GOLD analysis project Ga0214543, IMG submission 160094) | Root nodule microbial communities from cowpea collected in UCLA plant growth center, Los Angeles, California, USA - CNSS2 | ecosystem: Host-associated > Plants > Roots > Nodule | place: USA... | reverse complement strand
TTTTTTTTTTTTTTTTTTTTTTTTTTTTTTTTTTTTTTTTTTTTTTTTTTTTTTTTTTTTTATTTTTTTTTTTTTTTTTTTTTTTTTTTTTTTTGTTTTTTTTTTTTTTTATCATTTTCGTTTTTTTGTTTTTTTTTTGTTAATATTATGTATTTTAATAAAAAGAAAAAATTAAATTGAAGTCAACCTTGTTCTCTGCTGACCCTTCCACTCTCATGCAAAGAAAAAACGTTCATTTTCATATTTTAGACCATCTCTGCGTCTTAGCACACAAACAGAAATGTTGGGTATATGTGTACTACTGTGGCACCCACGGCAGTCATGGCAGCGGACAGCAGACGTAGCCACACTGATAGGGTGGCTGGGAGGCATCCTGGCTTGTACTTTTGGTCATCTCAGAATGTTTGTACAGAGTATGATGAAAGGGGAAACTCACATGGTAATAACAACAGAGGAGAACCATTTGAAAAAGAAAAAAGATTGCTAGCTCTCAGCACTCAGGGGAGAACACTCTGGAAAAGAGTACACAGTTTCACACTATCACAGAGAGCAAAAGCAACAAAAAGGGAGAAAAGGGGATTGCAAAGGGGAACAAGAGAAATCGGTGACAGCAAAAGTAACATCATTGAGAAGAACTGCCGGAGGTATTGAAGAGGATCTACAAGAGGTACACTTCGGAACACTTGAGCATGAACATAACTGATGTTGGCGTGAACTGATGTTGTGTTTGCATTGTTTATCTGTTCGATTGATCATTAAGAAGATGTGTTTTATGAATTAAATGTATTACTTGAATGTTGTCTCCATCCTTCCTTCCTGCAACAAAAAAAAAAAAAACGGAAAACCCATTCATACATCATATTCTGTTCATACCCGCTTACCATCATCTTGATCTCGCACCTACACAAAAAACCATAAAAAACAGGGATTCACACGCTCATCATGCTTACATTCATGTTCTCCCACTTTCTCCCAACTACACCACCATAATTCATCATCTTTTCATTTTCACTCCACTCTATTCCAAGACAACACCATTCACTCACTACCACCTCAACATCCCAGCATCAATTCAACCTGCAAGCAGAACACACCACCAAAAGACAGAATCACACACATTCTTCGTCATCAATAGAAATCACCCGTTGCTTCTGTTACAACCCCATCCCAGCAATCTCCCTTCATACTGAACCGGACCCCATTCCAGCACCAAACCCTCAAGTCTCATACTCCCCAATCAGCCGCATCCAAATATAACAGAAAGATGAACCAAGGAGTGGAAACCATCGCCGGCGGCGAGTCGGAGCTTTAAACGAAAGACGCATACTAACGGTAGTGGCCCTAGGTGCTCGCGCGAGGAGGGAGAGTGAAAGTCGCATATCCTAGGCTCTCACCGTCGAGGTCCGTGGTGGACGTCGCCGTCGCCGGCAGCGTCTTTGGCTGGTTGCGGCGGGGTGGCGATCTCTCGGGGTTAGGTTTCGATGCGTGCGCGAGAACGGAGTTGTTGAGTCTCGCGAAGGAGGTCGACGTCTCCGGCATCGATTGGCGTCGCCGGCAAGCCAGCTGCGTGGTGGTGTGTTGAAGCAAAGATGGGGGGCGATGACGAGAAGAAAGGATCTCGCGCACGTTGGAGAAGAAGGAAGAAAGGGATCCGTGGTCGCCCGTGATGTCCTTTTTTTTTTGGTGGTGGTCGGCGTCGTCGCCGGCGTCCCTGGCCTGCCGGAGTAAGTGAGGCGTTGATGATGATTGGTGATGGTTTTGGTTCCAGGCGCGAGAGGGAGAGAAGGAGGGGACTTGCCTCCTGATTTTCGAGCAGCTAGGGTTTAGGTTATGATTCACCACGCACATTTCACATTGGGCTGATCAGGTCTCAGCCCACCTTACTTCATGCACCCCCGAATGTTTAATCTCGCACCCTTGCTCACCCCACGTTAGTTAGTTCTTGTTTGATTTGAGTTCGCTTTGTTTTCCTTACTTGATGGACCCCTCTTTTAGCGCCTATACCTCATGTGTTTGTTTTGAATTTGTTTGTGTTACTGTTTGCAGTCCACGTTTCACTATACCCACCTCCAGTGTGCACTTCTTGCACCTCCAATTTTATTGACTCCACCACTCATTTGTATTTATCTCTTATATTGGGGCTCTTTTTATTTTACTTCATGCACTTCACACATTACTCATGTACTCCTATATTTTATTTTTCACTTTTATCCTTCTTAAATAATTTCATCCTTTTATAAATTTATTTATTTTTATTTAAAAAAAAAACACAAATATATTTGAAAATTATAAAAATTACAAATATAGAAAAATCAAAAAATAAAAATGTTTTCTTTCACTTCATTGTGTCTTTCTCTTTTAGTGTCTGTCTGACCGCTTGCGTCGTGTCGTGTGACACATATTTTCAAGTAATTCAAAAATACCAAAAACATATAAAATTCCAAAATATAAAAAACATCAAAATTACATATAAATTTCATCCTTTTATAAATTTATTTATTTTTATTTAAAAAAAAAACACAAATATATTTGAAAATTATAAAAATTACAAATATAGAAAAATCAAAAAATAAAAATATTTTCTTTCACTTCATTGTGTCTTTCTCTTTTAGTGTCTGTCTGACCGCTTGCGTCGTGTCGTGTGACACATATTTTCAAGTAATTCAAAAATACCAAAAACATATAAAATTCCAAAATATAAAAAACATCAACATTTCCAAACAAACAAGCTTTTTAAGAACTACGTGATCCTTGATAGGGCTGAGCAAAAAAGCTCTACCTGACCGTATCCATGTTACCCAAATGAAAAAGTTAATATACGGGTCGGGTTATTTGAATTCGGATTATATGGATCCAAATATTCGGGTTAAAACGGGCTTAGATGGTCGGGTACGAAATTTAAAATTAAAACCCGATACATTTCAAAAACCCTAATTTTTTTTTATATTCAACTGCTCCACCCTTTTCATCTCCAAAGAATCTCCAGAGAATGCTGCCACACATAACCATCACCTACTGTTTGCAATCAATGAAGACACCATTGTCTTCCTCATTTTCTCATAAGCTTCACAATCACGAGTTGTCTACTCAAACCTTTCCTATTTTTCCGTCCCCTTTCACCTGCAACAACCTTCAACAACTCATTACCCCTTCGTGCAAATCTCCACTCCTTCCGTCGCTGGTATGGTTGCGTCGGTGCTGGTTTGCTGTATACTCCGTTATGTCGCAATACTGCATCTGGTTTAGATCTTTCGATATAGGGAAGAAGGAAATTTGGTTTGGGTCTTTTGAGCAGGTGAAGAAGAGGGAGATCTGGTTTGGGTTTTCGATCTAAGGAAGAAGAGGGAGATCTGGTTTGGGTTTTCAATTTGGGAAAGAAGTAGGAGATCTGGTTTGGGTGCTACAGAAAAAGGATATCTGGGTTTGGTTTTTTCGATCTGAAGAAGGAGATCTGGGTTTGGTCGGAGAAGAATGAGATCTGAGTATGGTTTTTACGATCTGGAGAAGAAGGAGATATGGGTTTGATTTTTTGAAGGAGATTTAGAATTTTACAATTTTAAATTCAGGTAACTCATATCCAGTCATATTTAACCGTATCCATGTTAACCCGAACCCGACTAACCCAGTCTATTAAATGGTCGGATATGGATTTTAAAACAAAAAATATTCGGTTTGTGTGGATTAAGGGTATTGGGCCCGAATCCGGTCCAACCCGACCGATGCTCAGGCCTAATCCTTGATTCTCTCCAATGTGAGATACGTAGGAGCAAGGCTAGTCCTTGTCAGGTTCATCTCCAAAAAATCAAATCATTTTCCAAATAGTTTTCCAAATATATTATAAAGAACTAAGTAACCCTAATTTCTCATTTTTAATGAAAATACGTAGGACCAAGGTCAGTCCTTCTCGGGCCCAAAAAATTAAAAAAAATATTTTTGTTTCTTTTTAGCTTTTTTTTTCTTATTATTTTTGGGAAAAATTAACATTTTGAAAACCACATCAACTTTGCATTTTTAATTAAAGGTACTGCCTTCGGGCTGGCGCTGTAGGGTGCTAATACCTTCCCTACGCCTAACTGACTCCCGGATCCAAAAATCTGGTTTTTCGCAGACTTGTCTTATTTTTATGGATTTCCATAATTTTCCAGAATAACTATGGTGGCGACTCCAAATTTTTTTTTCAAACCCGTTTTTTTTTTGTTCATCGTCTCGATTTCGATTACGACAATAGTAAAGAAGAGTCTCGATACTTAAAAGTTTATTAAAATTCTTTTTGAAGGCAAACTGTAGAGATTAGATACCATCACCTCTTCCTAAAATTCTCAATTCATTTAAAAATAAATATCTTACTTCAATAGATCTCTTTCAATTACATAACTTATTTTATAACCTATTTCTCCTTCTTTTCTTTCTTCCTCTCTTGTATATAATTTATTATAAAAACCATGCTTGTTTGCTATACTACTTTTACGTTGATTTCAATATATTTTCAACCTTTTTAATCAAATACAATTTACTGCTTTTTGGTAAAATGAAATGACAAAAAAAAATACTATAGAAAAATTTATATGACGTGATAAATATTTTGATGATGTGTCATAATAAGTCAGTGACACATTTTTCACAGTTTTACATTTTTAATATCAATTTAATATAGCATACTAAATTTTTAAGGTTTTAAAAAAGTGAAAAGTAATTAAAAATAATAGCAAAATTAAAATATTTATTTAAAAATATTATAGTAAAGAGACTCTTAACACATACTGCATACATATGGAACGCACGGGATGTTTTTAATAAATTTGAATTTAATTTTTTTAATATTGAAATCTGAGTTTATAATTCTTTTTAATATTATATTATTTTTCAAAATTTTATTCTTTAACAAATAATATTTTTTAAAATTAAAATAATTATCATACTAATTTTATTGTTTTTGAACTTATTTATTTTTTAAATTAAAAAAATATTAATAACAAAAAAAATTATTCAGAAGATAAATAAAAAAATATTTTTATTTTAAGAATAATTTAATTTAATTTAATTTATTAAAATTATATTATTATTATTATTATTATTATTATTATTAGACACGGTAAACATACTTATTTTGTAATGTATATATTTTCATATTTTGATATACTATAAATCAAGAAATCAACTTGAAAATATTATATTACCATATATTATATATTTTCATAATGCATTATATATAAATGATATATTCTCTTAATATATATTTATATTACTTATTCAATTTTACTCTTTAACAAATAATATTTTTAAAACTAAAATAATTATCTTTCTAATTTTAATGTTAATTTCTTAAATGAACTAATTATATTTCCAATTAATTTTTTAAATAAAAATTTTTTAATAAATAATTACCTTATTAATTTTACTGTTAATTTTAAATTATATTTACTTTTAATAATACACATATTTCTATTTACTATATATAAAATATATAATAAATCAAAGCGATATTAAAATACAATGATTATTGAAGTGTGAATTAAAATGATTTAAGTAAAAATAATACAAATAATGTATTATTTATAAAAATTAATTTATATATATAAGATCCACGAAAAATAATTATTTCATAGGTGGTAATTAGAGGTGAGATATGATATAAATAAATAAATAAATAAATGAACTTACAAAGTTGAAGAATAACATAGTTCTTTTAAGACTTTTCATGAGTTGGTGGTCAAGAGTTCAATTTCTCTGTTTTTGGATCCCAAAAGTAATAATTTTGTTTTTCAAGTAAGGGGAGCTATCCTTTCTTTCTTCTTCTTGTTTGTATAAGTGTGTCGTGAAGGAAGGTTTGTTACTCGTTGGTAAATGATTTTGGGGTTAGAGCAATGATTATAAATGGTTTTATTTTTGATGGGATGATTATTATTGTTTTGATGTATCAATGGTGTTTTTTTAAAGTTCACGTGTTAAGGTAAGTGTGTTGAAAAAAGTTCATATGGGATATATTAATTATTTTACCCTTAGTGTTGTGAAAATTATGTTGGTAATTGAATTTTTTTATGCTCTAGATTTAATGGAATGTTTATGTTCATAATGAAGTTAGGGGTTATGATCCAATAGCACAAAAATTGGGGTTTATGGGTGGAGGAATGACTTAGTTTGAATGGTTCAATTAGGCAATTAAGTTTTATTTATTGTTGGATTCATTTCTGTGTACAATTGTGAGTGATTTTATGGTTATATTGCAATGGCCAATGTGACAATATTTTATTTTTTGGCCTGAAAGTGTTATCAGGTTGTTGATCTCTTTGGGATACCAATGTCTAGTTGTTTTGGATTCAAGAGTAAGTGCAAATTTTTAGTGTTGAAATGTTGTTGCATGGTTTTGAGCAATGCGTGAATTCTACTACGTGGCAAATATTGAGTGGGTGTAGACTTCATTGGGATCAAGTGCATAAGTTTTTTTATATTTGAATTGGTAAGTTGGGTGAATGAATGAGTTGTGTATACCTTAGAAGGTCGAAAGGTAAGAAATAGAGTTATTATGGAGGATTAAGTGAAACGTTGATACGATAAAATATTACTTGGTGTTTTTTTCCAAGTTTGGGTGCTTTATAGTGAACCAAATAGGTATTTTTCACTGTTTTTTTTTTTTGTATTTTTGGGTGTGTTTGCTCAATGTCAAGTGCTGAGCACCGGTTCTAGGCACTAAGTGGTGAGTTTTATGAGGCGCTGGGCGTTGAGCGCTGGTTTTGGTATTGAGCTTTGGTTTTTTGGCGTTGGGCGATGGGTTTTATGAGGCTAATGGCGTTGAGTGCTAGCATTGAGTGGTAGGTTTTCTATTTTTTTTTTTCTATTTTGCTTGGTTTGAATGATATTATATGTGCTAAGGTAATAATACATGTATATTATGGATGGGGTGATACTTTGTGGTGAATGTATAACATGTTATGATGATGAGGTGTGATTACTTATATAATTATGAAAATTATTTGCATTTATGAGTAGCATGATATTTACATTTACCCACTAATTTCTTATTATTTTTGAAAAAAATCCACATCATATTTGTGTATCTAGTTAAAATACTACCTTCAAGCGTGCGTTATAGCGGATGACGACTCCCAAAATTTTATTTTATCTTAAAATACTATTTTTATTTTTTTTCAAGTTAGTCATTCCGTCGAAATTTAGGTTGTCATAAGTTTCTATTAAAACTTTTATTTAATTAAGTTGGATATAAATTTAGATATTTTTAATTGAGTTGTTATTAAATAATTTTGTTATTATCTAATTAAATTTTTTATAATTTTCAATTAAGTTTTTGTAATTTTATTTTTCTATATTAATCATATGACATGATTATTATCTTATTGGTCAACCCATTTGTTTTGTTATTAGTATAAGATACTATTACCCTTAATATAAAATGATAAATAATTATTTTTTATTTTTTGTCGTAAACATCATTAAAATTCTTTAACTATAATAACCAAAGAATGATTTCATCACCATAATTAATGTTTATGATGACGGTATAATATAACATCTTAAATTAAACACAATAAAAAATAATTATTATATAATATTAATTATAAAATCGTTATATATTAATCACACAAAAAAAATCATAGTTTTTAACACATAGAAACAAATAAAAAAATCGATTAAAGAAAATATCAGTCACATCGTCTAATTAATTAGAGATAAATAGGAATCCAATTATAAAAATAGAATAAATTGTGTATCAATTAAGTTTTTAAAATTTTTAACATTTAAAAATACATGTTTAAAATATAAAAGATAAAACATATGTATTATATTATATGAAAAACTTGGTATTTCATTTTATTAATTAATATACATTACATATAAAATATAACATAAAATGAAATGTGACAAAATATTAAATATTTTAATTATAATTTCCTAAATCTAAATAATAAATAAATAAATATATTATTATACTTATGTTAATTTTTTTAAACAAAAATATTTTTTAAAAACTAATTTAAATATAAAATATATTAATGAAATATTTTTTACCATCACTCCATAAACAAATAAAAACTTAAATAAAATTATCAATCATTTCAAACTTAATTAAACCCCTCTCTCTCTCCCTCTGTGTATATATATATATATATATTTTGTTTGATATATAGATGCAATTTTTCATATTTCCCAAAAGTAGTGTTAAGAAGAGGATGTCAACCCATTGATTCCTTTCCAAAGTAGTGTGACCCTTACAACATTTAAGGAGCTGAGTTGAGTGGCCAAACAAATTAAGCAAACAATGTCTCGTACTTACGCACTCCTCAACTTCACCCAACAATCTTTCACGCGTTTACTTCTTCTTCCAATGCCCATTCATCTCACGCAACGCACTTAAACACTGTGCTGTGTTGCAGAGAGGGAAAACAAACCATCAAACAAACAACAATGCCTCCAAAACTAGAGGATTTCTCGTCTGTGGCAAAACAAGCGGACCTACTTCGAAAACACGGCAATAATTACTTCAAGAAACACCATTTTGGAGCTGCCATTGACGCTTACACTCAGGTCTGTTTTTTTTTTCTTTTTTTTTCAGGGCTTTTGATTGGTGCATGTTGTCATTTTGTAGCTTTTGCTGCTTTTCTTGCTCATAGAGTTATCTCTTTTCTTGTTCGACTTCAAGGCGATTGCACTGTGCCCCGATGTTCCGGTGTATTGGACCAATCGCGCTCTCTGTCATCTCAAGCGCAGGTTTGAATTTTGAACCCTACCCTATTTTGTTTTCCCTCTTTTTTTTTTTTTTCTTTTTCATTATTGTTGTTGAAAAATGCCCCTCTTAAACAAAACATAGTGTTTTGAAATTTCAGTTTATAGGTGAAAAAAGTAAACTTTATAGGATTTCGTTAGGTCGAAACCTATCTTCTTCTAAAATGGCACTGGTAGCACCAGAGTTCGAGTTTGAAAATAGTACATAAGTGGTACTGACATTCACCTCGTTAACTGTTTTTATGGGATGAGGTTAAACCAAGATTTTTTTTTTCTTTTTGTTGATATGTTGCTTGACCAGAGTGATTGTTTGTTCGACTAAATTCTTTGAATTATTTCATTGGAACTCTTCTCGAGTTAGTCCTACTTCAAAAACCAAAGAAGTGAAATTAGTTTGTATATTTAAGGGTTGAATTTTGACGTGGTATTTAAATTGAGAATGGGTTTCATTTAGAGGAAGTATAATATTTGTTTACTTTACTTTATCTTGTTTGGGATTTTTCTTTTAGTTTGCTTGAGAGTATCATGTTTAATTTTGGTGCTTGCAGTAATTGGACCAGAGTAGAGGAAGACTCTCGCGAAGCAATCAAGCTTGACAGCAATTTGGTTAAGGTAATTGTCATCTACTTGTTATTTTCATTTTATTGTGGAACACGTAAGATGCATTGGCTTGAAGATCTCACATTAGAAATGAACAAATGATAACATACAATGGATGCAAAAATCGTCTTATGATCTAGTTTTGTAGTATTGCTTTACATTTCATCTCACCTGCTCTCAAAGTTTATTTTGACAAAGATTTGTTGGATTTATTGTATTACTTAATATTACACCGATATGGGACTATTCCTAAATATCATGTCTCACTACGCTTGAGATGTCCAGTGTTTTTCATGAGGGGGGCTATGTTTGATATTTCGTATCAACTACAGATACAATCAAATTATAATAAGTGGATACAAATCTCACGTAATAATCTGGTTCTAATTCCACTTTCTAAGAACTTGCTATGTTGGAAACCATATGAAGAAGAGAGAACCAACTTTATAGAAATGCGATAGCCATACTACATTTTTTTTCTTTTTTGTATTTTCATATTGACTAATACTTGCCTTTTTTCCTTCTACATTGTTGTCATGTTTCTAATTGCTCCCCAGGTTTTTTCTTCCCCCGTTTTTCCATTTTAAGGTAGATGAAAAAAATAAGAATAATAGTATTGAGATAGTTAGGAATATATATAAGTTAAGTTTAATATGGCCCAAATGCTATACACACTTGCCTCCCATTGTGGTTTCCTTTGGATTCATATTCTTTTATGAACGCATTTCATTGAATATTTTGTATTAGTTTGCGGGAGAGTTGTCTAGAGTTTATTACCAGCACGGGTGATATACTTTGATTTTAAAGATTTTTTTTTAAATCATACTTGTTGCATGCATTATACCTTATTAATATCTTATTATTGTTTTCAATGATATACTTTTACAGAATTAACTGCTGCTTATATTTCTTTTGCTAATTCAGGCCCACTATATGTTAGGTCTTGCATTGGTAAAGAGACAAGAGTTTGCTAAAGGAATCTTAGAATTGAAGAAGGTTTGTATTCATTCTCCATTGATGCCATTTGTTTCCTATATTCCTAAGAAATTTTTACATGCTTTAAGATATATAACTATTATTTTTGTATATAACTGGGAGGGAAGGGAAAACAGGGCAAGGCAAACATTTTATTTTTAAATTTAAATAGTTATATAATGCTTATAAAGATGAACATAAAGTTAATTAGCATAGTAAATTTGTGCGATTATTTTGTTGTTTTTATGTGAATTTAAAAATATCAAATTAGAGAATATTTATCAGGAATGAAAAAATTATGTTGGTAGCTTCTTTTCATTTTCAAGTTAGTTCAATCTAGATTTAATTAGCAAAATGAAAAAAAGAAGCCACAAATATTAATTTTTCGTTCACATGGATTTTCTCCCTCTTTTTTAATGCATGCGTAGTTTCTCATTGGTTATGGTCGTTAACAGGCTTTGGATCTTGATAGAGGTTCCCATCCTAGTGGCGAAATGGTAGAAGAAATATGGCAAGAGCTTGCAAAAGCAAAATACCTAGAGTGGGAACATTCATACGTTAAGCGATCATGGGAACTGCAGAACTTGAAGTATGTTAATTTTCTGGTGATAATTGGACCTACATAACTATGACTGTTTCCTTAATACTTGTTTTTCTTTGTACTGTAGTTTATTTGTTGGTTAGAGAATGATAATTATCATGTTGAGTTACTGTCATAAATGTGTTTATCTCAGAGAAGCTTGTGAGGATGCTCTAAAGCAAAAGCATTTTCTCGAAGTCCCCCACACAGAAGGATCTGTAGAAGATGATACTACCCATTTAGAACAGTTAGAGGCTTTAGGAAAAGTGTTTGTTAAAGTTGCAGAACATGACATGCCTACTGAGGTACATACATACAACTCTCATCTTTTGTTTTATCTTCCTTGTAACTTAAAAGGTCCTTTGCAAATGTTTATATGATTTATCCTGGGAATACATTTGTGAATTATGTTAGGTGCCAGATTATCTGTGCTGTAGAATCTCACTTGATATTTTCTGTGATCCTGTGATTACCCCAAGTGGACTTACATACGAGAAAACAGTGATCATTGATCATCTTGAGAAGGTAAATTGATTTGTATGTGAGATCCTTGAGACTGAATTTTTTGTTATTCATGGTGTTACATTACATCCTCTTAATTTGTCCAAAATTAGGTGGGTAAGTTTGATCCAGTGACTCGAGAACCTCTCGATCCATCACAGCTAATACCAAACCTAGCCATAAAGCAAGCAGTTGAGGCATTCTTGGAGAAACATGGGTGGGCATACAAAGATATATTAACAAAAACCTTTTAGTACTTTGTTTTGTTGTGTTTGTTGTTCTTCTCCTCCACTTCTTTTGTAGCCAATGTAAGTGGGTCTTTATCTGCTGTGGGACACTAATGCTATCTTTGGATGTTGATAAAGAAATTGCCTTGGTGGAAATGGAATATAATGAAAAGAATCATAGTAGAGAGTGTGGTATGTTTGGATGAGTTGAAAGCAAAGAAAAATGAGTTTATTTGTTATCAATAATTTTTAATTTTATTCATTATTTTTATTAATAAAAATGAAAAAAGAAAACACCAAAATCGATTATGGTTGCTCATAATTTGTTGAGGTTTATCCCGTAATATGTGTAGAAATAATACTTTACATATTTATATTTTTAATAGCATGAGACGTGCAAAAGAAATAATGTACATTACTTGTATTTGTAGAAGTTAAACAAGTTTAATTGTATGAGATGTCACTTGTTATTAGATCTTAGATATGATAGATAAAACTTTTATGGTTTTAAGTTGTCTTTTTTAATATTTTTATCTTTAGACAATATGTGATTACATGTATTTTTTCTATATTTATTTGAATTTACTTATATCGATATTGTCATTAAATATTAAATTTAAGTATAATGAAGGACTAAAATCACATGTAATGGTAAAGAACTGTCGTTAAATATTAAATTTAAGTATAATGAAGCAATAAAACAAACTTTTTGAGAATAAAGAGGGATGAAGAGAAAGAGAGAAGGGAGAACAGAGAGATGCCACATAGAAAAGGGACGAAAATGTATTGAATTTATTCACTTTATTAAGTTAACTATGTGACGGTAAAAAAATCATTAATAAATGTTAAATTTAGCTATTACGAAGAACTAAAATTACACATTCTACAAAGTTGAAGCACTAAAATCCTTCGATGTGAAAATACAAAAGTTAAGATAGAAGAATTTCAAGTTTTACAATATGTTTAATTGGTCGAATGATACTCACTTGGGTAAAAGTGTGTTATTCTGGTATCTGTTTTTAAATAAGTGTCAATTGTATCCTAATTTTTGAAAAAATACTTTAATTAGGTCTTTTTTTAGACAAAAATTATTAACACAGTTAACAGTGTGTCACGTGTCAGTTTGTGGTTATTTTTATTTGAAAAAAAAAATGCCACGTATCAAGTTCCTAGTGTGACATGTGGCATTGTTAGTGCCATGTGACAATGCAATGTCATGTATTAGTGTCACTATTAGAAGTTATACTAATATTTTTTTTATTAAAAATGACTTAATAAAATAACTTTTACCACTAAATTTTAATATAAATATCAAATACTATTTTTGTAAAAATTTTATACTTAATTAGTTTTAATTTCATAAAAAAAATTGATATTAATTATTAAAAAAATTGGGTCAAAATTGAATTAGAGATACATAAGTATGCACTAAATTGAATCATTAAGACATATATGGGGACTAAATTAAAATTAACACAATGATATCGAATAGTCACACTAACACGTGTCATTGCATTGCCACATGACACTGATAATGCCACATGTCACACCAGAAACTTGACATATGACATTTTTTTTAAAAGATAATAAAAAAAAACTACAGACTGACATGTGGCACGCGGTTAATGGTGTTAGTCATCTCCGTTTTTTTTAAAAGGGACCTAATTAAAACATTTTTTCAAAAATTAGAATGCAATTGACACTTATTTAAAAGTATGACACACCTATATCAAAGTAAGTACCATACAAATAATAAAACCTTTATAAGAAAATTTTCATTGGTTTTTCCGGCATAACGATTGATCAGTGAACTTACAGGCTATTTTTTTTTTTGCATAATAAGAAAATCTACATACAAATGCTAAATCTAGCATTTTCATAAAGTTTAAATAAATATAAAATTGACATCTTTATTAAATAATGAGAAAATTATTTTTTATAAAAAAAACTAAAAATAAATTATTGTCTAAGGTTTTAAGATAACATCCATATTAATAAATTATATTATTTATTTTTAAAAGAGTTAGAAAACCTTATTTTTTTTATTCCTGTAATTATGTAAAAAATATTTCGTATTAGATATGATTTGAATATTGAAAAACAAATCAATTAGTTTTTAAAAAACAATATGATTAAGTAAAATGAAACTAATAATAAGAAGAAAAATATATTAATTATCAAATATATATATATATATATATATATATATATATATATATAAAAAAAAAATTTTTTTAAATATAAGATGAATAAAAAATATATAATTAATTTTTAAAACAAAAGAAGTTTTCAAAATAACGGTTAAAGACAAAAGAGATTTTTAAAATAACGGTTAAGAGTAAATTATTTATAAAATAATTAATTTTAAAAATAATAATAAAAGGTAAAATTAAAATATTAAAATGTGGATACAAAAGAGAGGTATCTCTTTATATATTGTTATAGATAGAAAAAAATAATTAAAAAGAAAAGAGAAAAGAAAATAAAGGAGATATGATGAAGAGATAAGAATTATCTATTTGTTAATGAAGGTATTAATGATTTGGAATGAAAAAAATTAAAAATAAATTAAACTTGGCCTATAGATTGATAAAGTAGAAGAGAAGTTAAGAGAAAATGTAGACTAAGTGGATAATGATAATGAGTCAGATCGGGTTGGGACAATGTATATCCGTTACTCGTCTTGTCTATATAAAAATTTGCAATGTCACTTACTGTGTTACATGTCAAATGTTCGTAAAAAGATGTGCGAAGATTTTTTTATATCCACCGCTATTTTATATTTTATTTTTAAAACTTTAAATAAATCATTTAAAAACAAATCTTTAAAATAAAAAAATTAATTTTTAAGTACAATTTAAATCAAATTAATACAAATAAATTTAATATTCCTAAAAAGTAAATTTAAATGAGTTACTTCAAGATATAAATTTTATAAAATAACTTCAATTTCATAGGTGTAAATATACAAAGTAGAAATATATAAAAAATTTCAAACAATTATTCCATGATTAATATTTCTTTCATTAATAATTTTATTTTGATAACTTAACTTTTATTTGACTTGTTTATTTTGTAGGAGAAATGGACTCTAGAGGAGGAGTGGGTGCCACCTATGTCACCTTGTGCTTTCACTCCAAGGATGACCTACCTTCTAAAATCCTATCTTTTTGTATTTGCTAAGAGGTCTTTCTGATTACCTATATAAGAAGACATTTTTCTCTTGTAAAAAGGGTTAAATATTTAAGTGTTTAATACATATATTTGACCATCTTTGTGAGTAGAGCTCTCTCTTGAGTTCTCCTTCTCTAAGTCTTATCTTAACTTTTTAGACTCAAGTGGTAGTATTCTCATTTATCTTGGAAGGCTTAGTACCCCAAGTGGCATGATACCTCTTCTTCCCCTACCCCGTCTTTTCTTCCTTCTTTTAGTCCATTTCATTTTATGTTCTTGCTTATTTTGTGCTTTATGTTTTACGACCCACATATCTACTTATTCACTTGCGTTTTATATTTTGCTTAATTTAATTTTCTTTTCTCTTGTGAATCCTTGGAAGTGTACCTTACATCTAGATAATCATTTGGTTATCTTAATGTTTAGTGGAAATCTTCCTTGAGTTTTCTTAACTCTAAACACCATACTACTAATAATCAAAATGGGTCTTCATCATAAACCTTTTGAGAAGTTTTACAAAAGAGATTTAGATTTAACCTAAGAATTGAAGGTAAGCCAATATAAATCATTGCGTTGCTATAATTTATTAAATAATTTATTTGTGCTTGAAAACAAGTTTCAGAATCTATTTAACTCCCTATTCTAGAGTCAACTTGTATCTTTATAATGTCCACATGAGTAAAAGTAATCACTAAAATATATTACACTAGCACTTAATTAACTTTTATCAATTTATTCTATTTTTCGTTTAGTGTGTGAACGTGCTAGATATTACACTCTTAAAAGATAAACTTTGTAGTTTAGTTTTATACACTAACGATTTTCGTTACTTATATATGGCGTACACTTTGCACCATATATTCGAAGAACTTGTCCATACAAGTCTCAATTGAGACTCATTGTAGTTTATCTTATCTAATTTAATCACGATAAAGTGTTTATATATACAATATATTTGGATGGCAAATGATTTGAAATTTGAAGACATAAACTTCTTGAACTTAATATTAGGTCTCGTAGACATACTTCAATCCAAAATCTATCGAGTTCTTGGGCACGTAATAATAGGTTTTATAGATTTTTTTTACCACAAAATTTCTTATATTATTTCCTTTAATAGTTTTTATTTGTTTATAAATTGTGATTTACCTCCTATACTTTTTCAATCGTTAATGTCACTCTTAAAAAGATTTGAAATCAATCTAGTTGTTGAATCGTCCAACGTGAGATATTGGCATGATGCCAAATTTGAATGGTGGTGAATCCCCTTTCGAAAAAGAAAAATAAAATAAAAATTAAGGTGATGACTACTAAAAGTTTATATACCATAATTTACATCCTCACAAATCTAACTTGGACTTGTGCGAATTATTCTCGTACCCATTAATTGGACTAACTCTATTTATGTCTTCTAATAACACAAAGGAACAACAAAAGGAAACAAGACACAAAATTTGATTCCTTGTGAATGGTGAAGTGATGTTTTCCCCAATCACTTTGTTTCTTTCTCTTCTTTTGTAAGTGAATTTGGTTCCTAGTGAATTGTGAGGTGATATTTGTTTCCTTTCATTTTCACATTTTTATCTTTTTTCTATGTTGCTTGTTACGTGTGACTCTTTCTTCTTCTTCTTTTTTTACAACCATTACCAATGAAAAATGAAAAAAAAAAAAACTCTTCTAATTTAAAGTTGAATCCATGATCACATGCTTAAGGAATCAAATTTAATTAATGCATGTTAATCTAGCTGATATAATCTTTTAAGTAAAGCATTAAATTTAAATAAAAGAATAGCCATCAAAATTATTCTCTTAAATTAATCCACTCTAAGTTAAAGATGTCAAGATGAGTTTCAACTCATGAGCCAACATGGCTCACCACGGGTTCAAGCAGGGTTGGATTGAGAAAAATTCATTTTTTTAAGTGAGTTGAACTCAACTCGACTCACTTAACCCACACATTAAATGGATTCGAACCGGGTTGAAGGTGGATTGACTCACTTAAGATACCAACATTTTTTTAAAATTAATTTTTAAATTTTTTTAATAATTATTTACTACTCTTAATTATATAGGTTCAAAATTTCATACTTATAAATACTAGAATGTTGCTCAACAATATTTGAATAGTTTGAATGTTTAATTAATTTAATTGTCAAGTTATATACGTTGATACTTTAATCTTTAACTATACTCTTTATAGTAAATTACTCAAGCAACCGACTTATAAAAAAATTTGTCTAAATTAGCATGACAAAATTATGTAGTTTTTTTATTTATATTTTGTTTAATAACACAACAGAAAATGTGTAATATTAGCCATGTTTTCTTGGACTATATGGACACTTTCTTGGAAATAATTCATTATATATTGGTTGTGAGTATGATAAAGACATTGGTTCTTGATTTTACTGTGATTGTCATCTCATGGGTTGCTTACAAAATTATTTAAATATTTGAATACTTAAAAATAAAAAAATAAATATTTTTTATGTGAGTTGGTGAGCCAATCTATTTAACCCACCAACCCATGGTGAGTTGAACTGGATTGTAAAATTTCTGGCTCACCATAAAATGAGCCAGGTTAAGTTCACTCATGTTTAACTTAGCTCGCGGTGAGCCAACTTGTATGAGTTGGAATGACTCAGTTTAACATATATACTCTAAGTTAACTTGAATCACTTGATATTCAAAAGAACACAAAGATATCAAAATATATAAGTAAATGTATGAACCCGTCGCTTTGATTTCTACACTTAAAATTAATTCTAATATGCTTTAGAAATTTATACAATAATTTTATACCTAAACACATAGAAAGTGCCCTTAAAAACAATTTTCTGTTAAGTTCTTATAGTTTTAGTGTGTGTATATATATATATATATATATATATATATATATATATAATTTTTTTATCTCTCTTTAGAGCATCTTAAATGCTCGTCATTTAAACAAGTTACTAAACTTTAAGCAATGCAATTATTCTTTTCACTCTAATGGTAGTTTATATTAACAATTTGCTTTAACTCACAAATATAATCTCTTTCTCTCTTCAAAATTAATATAGATATTACCCCATTCATAAGGAATAATTACTTACATAAACAAATCTCTTAAATTTTAAAGAAATAAACATCACACGTGACACAAGAAAAAAATTAATACGCAACCCATACAATATACCTAAATAACGTCTCTTATGATGAATGTAATTAGATGTTTATAGACACGTGTATTGATGAAACATTTTCTAAAAATAGCAAAGTAAAAACGTTTGAGGTAATTTTCAATACAAGCATAATGTAAATTTGATCAATGCCAACTTCAATTAAGATCTTTGTATTCTTCAAAAAATTATTGAAATAATATAACAATATTAATAAATTCATAATAGAATTTCACTTTGGAGAAACTTTAGGATTGTTGTTTACATAAATTTTTTAACTTTTAGAATCGTTACTTGACATTTTTTTTTTCATTGCAACATGTGACATGATGTTGATTATATAAAATCCATATATATATATATATATATATATATATAT
>Ga0214543_1007645_pt1 | contig 18339 bp, 5 predicted proteins | sample CNSS2metaG_FD_160094 | JGI IMG/M metagenome (GOLD analysis project Ga0214543, IMG submission 160094) | Root nodule microbial communities from cowpea collected in UCLA plant growth center, Los Angeles, California, USA - CNSS2 | ecosystem: Host-associated > Plants > Roots > Nodule | place: USA... | reverse complement strand
TATATATATATATATATATCTAATAAGTTCACTAATTCTGTTTTATGTTGGCAGGTCTCTTTGTATGTGTTGTCTGGAAAGAGGAGGACTCAATGATTATTCGTTCACCGGAACCAGAAGTTAAAATTTTGGCAGATAGGGATTCTATAAAAACTTCTTTTGAGGAATGGGCAAAACCTGGTCATTTCTCAAGAACAATAGCTAAGGGACCAGATACTACTACTTGGATTTGGAACCTACATGCTGACGCTCATGATTTTGATAGCCATACTAATGATTTAGAGGAGATTTCCCGAAAAGTTTTTAGTGCGCATTTCGGCCAACTCTCTATCATCTTTCTTTGACTGAGTGGCATGTATTTTCATGGTGCTCGTTTTTCCAATTATGAGACATGATTAAGTGATCCTACTCACATTAGGCCTAGTGCTCAGGTGGTTTGGCCAATAGTGGGTCAAGATATATATATATATATATATATATATATATATATATATATATATATATATATATATATATATAAGATTCACTCTTTTATGTTCACACTTATTTTTAATTTATCCTTTACAATATAATTATTTATTTTTTAAAGATTAACAATTATTTTTATATGTTTTTTCTATAAAACTATTCTAATAGTTTTTTTCATTCATTAACATTTATTTTCTCTTTTTTCTCCAATTATTCAACTACTTTCAATATAAATTTACCTTGTATGTTAAATTAGTGATATTATAGTATATTTATCTACTCATATATATGTACACAGAGACGCAATAGAACCTGTGTTTTTGTTAGTATATAATAAAATGTATCGGAATTTAAAATATTTACAATATCTCAATTTTGATTTCTTAGTTCAAAAATAATTAATTTCTAAAATTGAAAGATATTATTAAAAACAAAAATATTTCCTAAAAACTAATTTAAATAAAAAAAACATTAATAAATATTCTCGATCATGAGTTGTATAATAAACCCTAGAAAAATTGAACAAACCGAGGTCGTCTTACAATAGTTTATCATTGAATCCGATGATAGCAAATTTAAAATTGAACTGGTATGGACAAAGTTGAAGTTGGCTAATGGAATGTTATCCTCAAATCATTAGAAATTGTTATCAACCTTCATGTCAATATGAGCGAGTTGAAAGGTTCCATTTATTTATCATTGTACAAGTTAAATCAAGCTCAAGGTAGACTTTTCACCCTTTGTCGCATTTTACAAAATCGTCAATTGACAACCACACATGAAAGAATCGAAAAATGGTCGTCAAATAATTACATGATTTTTTTTCTGAAAATAAAGTTACAAAATTAATGATCAAAGAATTTTCTCTTTTCAAATGTGGATTTAGACGAGATGGGGATTTAATTTAATATAAAATTTCAATTCACATCAAAACCAATTGGCTAAGTATTAATTAGTCTATTCACTATATATCGAGTTTGGATGCTTTATTGATTTTTCTCTGTTGTTCCTTTACTGTGTCTTCAAATTACACTTATGGCCATTAATTTTAAAATTTTAAAATATATTAAAATTATCTTTAAATTCCTAAAATACTATTGATATCAACTATTATAGACAATTAACTCTACTCCTAGAAGACACATGTGCTGATTTAGACTGAAATATCTGTCTCTACCACACAACCTTTACTAAGTTGTCACAACAACAAAAATACATAATAAAAATATTTTTCCACTCATATGACTCGATAAGTCTCAATGACCTATGAGACACCGTTCTTCTTTATACCGCAAACAAGGTAGTAGAAATCTTTTTAACTATCACCACTTGATATTTTCCTTCGTGATACAAATGTCATTAGAATAAAAACATCTCCTTCACAAATCACCAATTTAGTGCACAACTTAAACATTATAACATAAATCCCCAAGTTAATACACAACTTAAACATCTTTAATATAGTATTCTTTCCCTGGAAATAACCATAATTACAAATCATTATGCACACTCGTCCAATAATTACCATTTATAAATACATGTAATCAATATTTTATTTACATGTATAATTACCATTTACATTTAAAGCAATTAAAGCAACAAGCAACACAAAAAACATTACAATTAAATTCATAAATAATGATAAATTTTAGTGACTAAAAATAATTTGTCATTGCAATGATCAATTTAAATACCAAATTATAACCTAAAACTATTAGTAATTAAGATAGTTTTTATTATGAATAAAAAATTATAATTGGTCTACAAATTGATAGCTAAGATAATTTTTATCCTGAATTGGTCTCTAAATTCATTGAAAAAAAAAAAAAACTTATTAATAACAAATTTTAGTGATTAAAAGTTATTAGTTACTATAATGACCAATTTAAATACCAATTTCTAAAATAAAAAAAGTATTGGTTACTAAAATATTTATTATTATGAATAAAAAGTTAATAATTGGTCACTAAATTTGAGACTATTAAGTAGAGACTAATTTTGAAGCCAATTCCTTTGGTAAAAAAAAAAACTTGGTAGATAATATTTAATGACTAATTTTCTTTAGTAGTTAAATTTTAGAAATCAATTTAGATACGAATTATAATTTTTTATTCATAATAGTGACTATTTTAGTAACCATTATTTTTTTTATTTTGTAAATTGACATCTAAATTGGACTAATTATAATGACTAACAATTTTTTGTCACTAAAATTGGTCGTTAATAAAACATTTTCTTGTATTGATGGGTGAGGAACATTACCAAAGTTTTGGCTATCAAATAAATTGGTATCTAGTTAAAAAATTGGTCTCTAAACATATATTTTGTCACTGAAATTTATCTTTATTTAGGAATTTTCTTATAATGAAAGAAGAAAAAAAAATTTATTATTATTTTAACTTGAGTGAAAATTTGTCTGACTTAATTGACCCGTTTGATAAAAAAATCTAGCAGACACAATGTCCAATTACAAGATTATTTTTGTTTTAGCAAAAGTAGAGCTGAAAGAGACACAATTTCCAATATATTTTTGCTTGATGGAAAATGAAGTTGAGAACAAGGACTAATTATTTATTATATTTTTTTGAACGAAAATTGGCCACTTCAACAAAAATATTAAAAAAATCAAAAGAGTATGATTAACTTCTTCTCAAACCTTTACTCAAAATCAAAATAACATTTTACACATTTTATTTAACTCAAAAGTTCAACATGACTTTAATTTGCTCAAATATAACTCACAAAAATTATAAATCAACGTGACCAATTTATAAACTACAACTTATTGTAACTAACATAGTTTTTAAATTGGTCACTATAGTGAAAATGTTTCTAAATTAGTCACTAATATTAGTTACCAAAGTTTTTGTTACCAAAAAATTTGTCTCTAAATTTGTATATAAATAGGTCTCTGATGGAACAAATTCATAAACTAATTTTTTTTGTAATTAAAACCTTAATAATTAATGTTTGTGAACAATTTTAAAAACTAATTCACTATGATAACTAATTTAAAGGCTAATTTAAAAACTATTTTAGTTATTATTAATTATTAATATATAAATTGATCATGATTAATTATTTTTTATTCTTAAAATTGATTACAAATAAAATATTTTTTTTGTAGTGTTTATTGTAAAAATAAAAAATTAGACATCAATAATTTGGTCAGAATAATTTTAAAACATTTGATCGAGACCCTGAAACACTTAACTGACATGATGTTAAAATACCACTTTATGATTGTTATTATATAAAGGTCAAGATAATCTCAAATGTACATTGTATAATATAAATCATATAATATATAAAATCTACAAAAATAATTTTAATTTATAAATATTTAATTCTATTTAATATTAATTATATATTCTTTTCTGGCTAATTTAACATACAATTTATATATATATATATATATATATATATATATATATATATATATATATATAATTACGAACATATTTTACAAATTGTATGTGTTTTACATTTATATAAATTGATCAGAGAAGAATACATAATTTATAATTAATATTCACTGTATAATATGAAAGAGAAGGGAGAGAATTCAAAACAAACACTCCACCACCGAATACCGAATAATTCCACTTGAAAATTTTTCAAAATTTTTATTTAATAATAATCTCTTCTATGTATTTATATTTTATATAAATACAAAATATTGATAGTAAAGACAGATTATTGTTTTATTAAGCTATTAATCACAATTTATAAAATCACATCTATGGTTAATTAATATTTTTGTTAATTCCACATCAATTTTAATTAGTTGTATCAATGAAAATATGTATGGTAGAAAAAACAAAACAAATATTAACTCTACAAAATGCTTACGATTCATAACCATTCATAAATATCTATTTAATTTTAATTGCTTATATTTTTCTTTGCTCTATTTATATTTGTATGAACATATAATTTTGATAAATAAAAGGACTGATTATCTTTTATTAATCCATTAATCAAATTTTATAAAAGATATTTTAGATTATAGTAAAATATTTTATTCTTACCATAATTAATCTCCATTAACTATATCTATAAAAATATATGGTAGGACCCAAAATAAATATTAATTCAGGAATGTGCATATAACCATCTAAGGCACAAAATTCTTTTAATAAATATGAATTTATATTATTTTATTTTAAGTTTATAATTTTTTTTAAAACAAACTATTTATATGTTAAATTAAATTAATTTTTTTATAATGTATAATAATTTTAATAGAAATTATTATATTGTTGTTATTTTTGTATTATAAAAGGTTATTATGAAAAAAAAATTAAGATGAAAAATAAATTTTTGAGAAAATATTATTTTTGGAAAAGAACACAGTCAATGGTTTGAAAAATAGCATGTTTGTAGTAAATTTATTCTGAGTTAATAATTAAGGTTTTAAATTACATTTTAAGTTAATTAAATTTTTTTAATAGTAATATTAATTTGAGTAAAAAGGTATGTAAACTTTAAATATTACTCTTATCATTTCATATAAAAAAAAAAACTAAAAAGTTAATTAATATAACCATTTGAAACATTTGGAAACATAATAAAATTAATAATTAATAGTTTTACATTGATGTATTAAATAGTAATTAGTATTCAATAATTAACATTAAATGATTAATTAAATTTTATCAATTAATATATGATATATTAAAAAGTTAGTTAATATTTAACTTTTAAAAGATGTAATCAAATTTAATTAATTAAATAAACATTTAATCATACAATTTAATTTGAATCAATTAATATAATCATTTGAAACCTCGGTAAACAATATTTGTGTATAATAAATAATTAAATATTTCATCTAAGATAATATAAAATAATAATTAAATAATGAATATAATTAATATTAATCGTACTTAAACATAATAAAGTTAAAAATTTATAATTTGTATTAAATAATAATTATTTTTTAACAATTAACATTCAATTTTGTCACTGTGTCCATCTACTATGATAAGTTCACTATATGTGTCATAATAAGTTTTCTCCTTTCATTTATTATGATTAGTTCGCTTTTATCAGCCATAATAAGTCGTCATAGATTCATTTGTTATCCATAAATATGCATGCAATAAGTAGACAAATCAATATAAATTGTTCTTAATTACTCTTAAACTTCATAACCTTAAAATAGTTGAGGTGAAATCACTCACCTTTTCATCTAAATTATTTTTTTTATGCCTTTCTTTCTAGTATCCTGCTTTGGGAAGTGTATTATCTCTAATGATAAAGGAGACTTGTATTTAGTGAGGTCAGATACGTAATATTAATACATTTGCAATTATGTTCTAATTTTCCTTCTCTAGGGTGATTTCATTAAAGAAATGAACCGACTTCTGTAAATTCTTCATTTGCATATATATTTTAAATGATGTGAAGATAAAGATAAATTGGATAAAAAAAAAATAAAGTTAGCAAGCCAAATCAAAATTTGAATACAAAGATAAAATGAAAACCAAATATATAAATGGTGTAAACATATATAAGGCGTATAGAGGATATTGAAATTTGAATTCAAAACCCTAATTTATGGTTCTCAAAATTAAAAATAACTAATCCCTGTTTAAGGAACGCATTTTGAATTGAGTGTTACTCATAAAGAGTATTTTATAATCCGGCGCAAATCATAAAAAGTAACATTTTGAATTGAATGTTACTCATCAAAATGTTATCAAAATTTGAATAATAAATTTGTTTTTTTGACTATTTAAAAAAAAATTGAAGAGTTGTCACGTATCAAAGTGTTCTTCTAAGAGTGGTCACATGTTCAAGGTGTTTCTTTATTTTGTATATATACAGGTAGATAGGTAGATAGGTAGATTTTGTATAATAGATAGATTTTTTTTTATTAGTTTAGTTTTGAACATTTGTAAGTGACAATTATTCAAAAAGTGATTAGAGTTTTACTTTTCACTTGAAGATTATAATCCTCTGATTAGATTACGGTAACAGTATTTCTAACATAATATCAACGTCATTCACACAATTTAAGTCACAATTAATCAGTTACCTGTTACCAAAACGCTTTAATATTCATCACCATTACAAATCTCATACACCTAACATTTTTTTATCTTTCTGTGTCATTTTATATTATTTATTATTTAAAAATAGATTTAATTAATTGAATAATATTCATTTTTTTAGACGTATCAGTTTGATAATCGTTTTAGAAATATGTCAATTGAATCTCAACTTTTGAAAAAATATCTCAATTTGGTTTATCTTAGTAAAAAATTATTAACGCTGTTAATTTTATTCATGAATTTTATCTCTAAATTTTAATATAAATATAAATATTTAATTTTCTAAGTTGTTAAATATCAATACAATTAACACGGCGTCGTTAATAACTTTTTTTCTCAAAAGGACCTAATTGAAACATTTTCTCAAAAGTTGAGACTCAATTAACACTTTTTAAAAAATGGGTACCAAACTGACACATCCGAACAAAGGTGGGTACCATTCGACTAATTAAATCTTAAAAATAAAATAAAGGTAAAATAAAAATAAACTTGATGGACATTGGTTAATACAAGAATTAGGGTTCTTTTTCTGGATTTTTTCACAACCAACCATTGAGAGAGTGTGAGAGTAAAAGAAAAAACAAAAAGATAGATTGGAAAGGAGAGATAAGAGATCAGAGAGATTGAAGAACGTATTCTCACAATATCCTATATGATCTATGTAGGTTAGATTTATAATTCTCCCATTTCATTACGATGTTTCTCTCAAATTAAGCTTTCCCCAAATTAGTATGAACCTTAATTATAATTTTAGGAATTTTTTTATGAAATTGGCATGAACCCTGATTATATTTTTCCCAAATTCTAAATTATAAAATTTAGGACTTTTGTGTTTCTGTTGTATGTGGTAAAATTTGTAAAATTTTATAGATGTATTTTGTGTTGCATTACGAATTTGCTGAATATAATGAATTAATTGAATAAACTTTGAAATAAAAATTAGAATATCTATATTGCATAAAAATTTAATAAATTTTAAAAAAATTATAAAATGAAAAGTGTGAATGAAAGTATGAAAATTGTTTGAATATATAAAATAATTATTCTAACTAAATAAATAGTTTATATATAAAAATATAAGTTGACACAACTAAATTTGTTTGTACAAGATCTGCCACCGAACATCTTATGTGAATTTTAACTCACCTTGAATTCTCAAAGATTATTCTATCAAACTTGAGCTATCTTACACGCTCTCCAATTATTCTTTGTCTGACGACTAATCATTGTGGTGAATCGCATGACATAATCTTGTTCCTAAGTCAGAAGCATTTGTTGTTGCCTTTTATTCACTCTCATCGTGCCCTTGTCTCAGCTCTGAGTGCCTTGCACTGTTAATCTCCATACCAAGCGTTGTGTAATGTGTTTGTCTTCTATTTAGGTTGTGTTTTCTTTTCTATTTCCGGCATCTTTGTTTGTTTCCCAAGTTTGCTGCATATCTATTTCGTTCTTTATTTCGGTCTTTTCTAAGTTTTGTGTGTCTTCGTTTATGCTTGTTCAGGACTTGTCCTTTTGTTTCTTTACCTCGCTTTTATACCCAAAAAAATATTGGTTGGTCTGAGAATTTTTAATTTTGTAGTTGTTAACAACGTGTCTTGATACTCTGCATGAAAATCAACCTTATCAAAAAATTGTCACCACCTAGCAACAAAACTCATTGATGCCGCAAGGTTCATGCCCTTGGCCCACGACCCATTACTGCTAAGTTGCGTTTTTGATGCGGATAAGCAGCACTATAAAACAAAAATTAAAAAGAAAAATGCAGGAGAAAACAAAAACAGAACAAATTGTGTCGGTTTTTTATTTTGTTCTAATTTTATGAGAAGTTAACATGTAAACTATAACTGAAAAATCGCATGTTAGCGTCTGTTTCAATGCTAATGAGTTTCGCCTCGAATAACGTTACAATAAGTACAATTGTGAGGAAATAAAGACCATGGGAGTTAACCAAATTAGAAAGTTGTTTGGTAAAAGAGAAGGGAGAAATCAAACAACCACTTTAAGGATTAATAACTATTTTTTACTCTTAAGGTTATGTTTGACAAAATTATGTAGTGATAAGTGTGAAAAATATAGTCTTGCATCTTATTTAAACATATTTTTAAGATTAGTACAAAACAATTTATATAGATATTAGGTCAACTAGATATAAAATTAAATTATGTTGAAAGTTCCACATTTTCTATAGATAAAATCAATTTATGTTAAATAATTGAATTCAAATCTCATTTACAAGTTGATTTTATAAAGTTTAGTTAATTTTAAAGTTCACTTCTTAAAAGTTGATTTTGAGATCCTAATATACATTGGAGTTTTGTCAGTGTTCTTCAATATCTCACCTTCACTCGTCCTGACATTTCATATTTGTTCAACAAGTCTGTTTTCACATGAATGTCTCTTGTACTGAACACACGCTATGCATTTTAGGTTATATTTAGGGTACCCTACAACATGATTTACACTTATATCTGACTTTTATTGAGAAAGTTCTTGCTTATGCTGCTCATTGGAGTATATGTCCTGAGACCAAACCCTCCACATTTATGTTATTGTATGTTTCTTAGTGACAACCTCATCTCCTAGTCTTCGAAGTGCCAACATACTCTTTCTCGTTGACTCTTAAATCTCTTACTAAAGCTTCATTTCCCTTTTCCTCAGACTATTTTGGTATACTGTGATAATGTTAGTGTTATTTATCTATATAGTAATCTTATACGGCATCAACGCACAAAACACATTGAAATGGATATTCACTTTGTTTTGGAAGAGGTAGCATGTTATCATACGTGAGTTTTTCATGTTACAAATTAAAATTATAAACTTAAGTGAACTTTAAAATTAATTTGTTAAACCTAATAAATTAGTCGTTATCAAAATATTCATTATATAAATAAATACAAATCTTATTTTATAAATTAATTTTATAAAATTTAATTTAATTTAAAACTTACTTCTTCAAAAAAATTCATAACATAAAAAATATAACATTTAAAAATTTAAAAAAATAATTAAAATTATTTATAAATAAATAAAAAATTACAGAATTTATAAATTAATCAAAAACTAAAATTATGATATAACTACAATAATATTTTGGAGGTGGTTAACATTTCAGAGTTATTAAATTGTAGGGTTGTATAGCGTAGCATAGAGAGACAGTAGAAAAAGCTGGTCAGAACTGATGACAGTAAAAAAAAAAATGCAGAGGAGCCGTAAAGACGAAAGAGTAACAAATAAAGATAACAAAAGTACAAAAGAAAGCCACTCGTGCGGGTGGAAACATAGTCAATCATGTGATCATGTGAGTGAGTATGTAATATGGCTGAATGTACTGTACTACATATAATTTATTTATTGCATACCAATTCTTCAAAATAAATTTAGAAAACTAATTATTCAAAGTTATTTTACCTTTAATTCCTTTACTTAGATGTCAAAATGGATTTCAACTCGTGAGTCAATCCGACTCACCACGGGTTCGAGTCAGATTGGGTTGAAAAAAATTCAACTTTTTTAAAAGTGGGTTGAACTCAACCCAGCTCACTTAACCCACGGGTTAAATGGGCTCGAGCCGGGTTGAAGGTGGATTGGTCCACTTAACCCACCAACATTTTTTTACAATTTTTTTTTAATTTTTTTTAAAATTTTTTTAATTTTTTTTTTAAAATTATTTACTACTCCAATTATATTTGTTCACAATTTCATATTTTTAAATGCTAGAATGTTGCTTAATTATATTTGAATTATTTGAATGTTTAATTAATTTGATTGTCAAGTTATATATATGTTATACTTTAATCTTTAACTATAATCTTTATAGTAAATTACTCAAGTAACCGTCTTATAAACATTTTTTTCTAAATTAGCATGAAAAAAATGTATAATTTTTTTATTTATATTTTGTTGAATAGTATGATAGAAAATTTGTAATATTAGTCATGCTTTCTTAGACTAATGGATACTTTCTTGGAAATAATTCTTCATATATTGGTGGTGAGCATGATCAAAACATTGGTTCTTGATTTTACTATGATTGTCATCTCATGGGTTACTTAAAAATTTATTTAAATATTTGAATAATAAAAAAAATAAATAAATAATTTTTTTAGGTGGGTTGGTGAGCCAACCCACTTAACCCATCAACCCGTGGTGGGTTGAGCCGAGTTACAAAATTTCTGGCTCACCAGAAAGTGAGCTGGGTTGGGTTCACTCATTTTGAACCCGGCTCGTGGTAAGCCAACCCGTGTGAGCCAGGTTGGCTTACTTTGACATGTCTACTTTCACCCCTATGTATAACATTTTTCTTAATTTTTCATAACTTTAAGTGATGTAAAACAAACTTTTACAAAATAAGAATGGAGGTAGCTTTCAACTAAAATATATTTGATAAGAAACATGTCATTCATTAGTAGTAACCTAAATTTATCTATCTTTATTCACTGGATTGAACTAATTTAATCTTTCGATTATTCTTATTTAATTTCTTTTATTTTTCAGTGGCTTTATGTTATGATGATGTAATTGAAACAGTATGCACAGGCATAGAGAAGAGCGCGGAATAGTAGTAAAATTCAGTTGACGTAAATTGTTGTCCGTGACATTTATATATTCCATTTGCAGGTAAAGGACAAACGCACATGCCATGACGATATAGGTACGGTTTTCTCAAGTTTCTTCTACTTCCAATTCTAGTTCTACTACTAACTAGCTAACCAAAAAGCACGTCCACAAGGGGAAAGAAAATAAAAAAAGTGATTATGTTGGAACCTGCTTTCTTCAAACAAAAATCTTTACCCAATAAACATTTTTTTTATTCAAAATCCTCCCCAGTAGATCCAATCCAATACTCAAATGCTTACCAAATAAACTTATTTGTTATACACACTTGGAAAGATAGGGCCTATCAGTCTCATAGGCCTAATTTATGTTCTTCAAATTTGTAGCTGCTGGGTGGAAAATTAATTACAAATAGACTTTTTCATTTGTTAAATTCTATTTTTATATGAACAACTAAACTAAGTTAAGTAACATTATTTAAATAAGTAATAGATATTTTATTGCTAATAAGTCTATTAGTTTTTTAAAAAGTTAATCCTTAACAATATTAACAGTCTATATTATTAATTAATTTTATTTAAGAATATATTAAAATTAAATGTTGTATAATTTAAATATTTAATTAAGTTTTAAATATCTCACAAATTTAGTGTTTACAATTGACTCATCACTTTGATTAAAATATGTATTTACATTATGTGGTTGCTAAAACACAAGCTAAGAACGAATTTTTTTTTTTAATTCTCTGTCATATGTGATTGCTTAAAAACTATGACTATTGAAATTTTTATTTTACATCTCATTTTATATATCCTGTTATCTTTTTTGTTCTATTCTTTGTGGTGTTTCACTCTTTTGTGTATCTTGGTCTAAATGATGTAATCAATATAATTCACATTTTCCATATTTATTATGTTCCATTTTTAACATTGTTCATAATCATTACCTTTAAATGATTGTAACGTCCTAAAATACTATAATATAACTAATATATTTTTCTCAAAACAAATATACAACACCAAAATCCTGACATAATATAAGTAACATCATCAACCAGAAGCTCGATCGCTTATTTCGTCACTTACAATAGAATATGCTCCATGTATCAAGTATAATCACTGAACACAACACAAGCTTGTGAGGGTGATAAGCTAATGAAATTAAAACATAATTGTAAAGATTGGTTTAGTAAAATTTTTGTTAAAGATCGTAGACTATTTGATGCAATAAACTATCTAATAGTCAAGAGCGTTTAGTGATACAAAATTGTATGTCTTCTTCATATATCTTTAAAACATCAAAGGATATTGAACTGTCTACTCAACATCGGTTGTAATTTTCTTTATGTTGTCAAACTTCCCATAATTTGGCTTTTCGCGGTCAAATGATGAAATATTGTTCACATGTCTTCTTAAACCATTTTCCATGATTTATAAAATTACTTTTTCTAGTTTTTTTTTTTTTTTTTTTTATAAATGGGACCTTAAATGAATTGTTTTAACTAACTTAGAGTTAAAACTATTTTGTAAGAGAAACCTTGAGGTGTAATATTTGTTATTAGTGTCCAACCTTATGTGTTGATTGAAATTCTTTAACACTTCAATTAAACAATATTAATTAAAATATATGTATACCTCTCTCAACTTCTCACCACCTCAAATCATGTTTAAATGATTAGACAATAACGAGTGAAGTTGGGATATCTTTAATAACACGAGTTTTGAGTTTATAACTGCTACCCAAAGCATGATTTTGTCTGAGATATTTGTACATAATCCATCAAGAGTCAAATGTTATATACATATATAATAACATATATACATGTATATAAGTAGTCCAACTAGAATCATAAGTGTTGTGTAATGATTACACTTATTGTTTATTATCACTTAAGTGATAATGTGGGTGCTCAAGCTATGAACAGTGAAACTTAAGTACTGATTTGGAGCTTAAGCAAGAGAGTGGTTGAGGCAACTTGCTCTCTTAAGGAATGAAATCACTTAAATAATGTATTGGCTACTCAAACGAGGTGGTGGTAGTTTGCATGAGTTTTGAACTTTAGAAAGTCGTGCATATAATCAAGACACTCAAGCGGTGTTATAGTCGTCCAAGCGGTGTCAAGATCACTCAAGTGCCATTGGAGTAGTGGCTAAAACTCAAAATCATGTTGAAAGAATTTCAACAAGTGTATGTTGCTCGAGTATTGTACAAATGCTTGAACATGAATTTGGCATTTAGGGGAGGAAGGAACATCGACTAGTTTGAGATTTTAAGGTATCTCATTCAAGCTATGTAATACCGCTCAAACGAAAATGATTTATTTAATTAATTATATATGTGTTGAGTATGATATGCATGTGAATATGTATACTATGATGTTGAAAATGTGATATATGGACATGATATGAAATGTATGGATATACACACGATGATGATATCTTCAATATATTTGCTTTGTCATGGGTGATCCCTTCTGGATGGATGATCCTTGATTTGTGTGTAACAAATGTTCATGTGTAATGGTCGTAAATGCTTAAAGTTTTCTAAAATGTATTACCCCAACTAATGGTTCATGATCCTATAACAATATTTTAGTTTTATTCCTCTTATTTAGCAATTCTTTAATAATATTGTACTAGTGTATCTTCTATTGAAGGACATGATGTTAATTATGTTGTTGATGAGTCATTATTTTTCCGTATTCAATTTCCTTTTATGTTCATCTTTATAAACGTTTAATGTTTAATTGTCTATCTTTATTGCATTTTCGTCTGGTGGACTTTATTGGGTCATTATTCTGAATTTTAATGAATTTGGCATTAATTAGTCTAATTCTTGTTTATAATTATTTTTAGGTATTTTGTGAAATAATTTTGGAGCTTGGATGCTAATTATAAGGTGAGGAGAGAGTTGTCACATCATTGTCACATCATTGTCACCTCTGTGCCATGTCAATTAACATGTCCATGTCATTGGGCTAGCATTTTAGGTCTAGAGTGACATTTTTGTAATTATGAAGCCTTTAATGACATTTTTGCAAAATATCAGTGGCAGATTGGAGAGCACCACATCTTCTTAGGGTTTTAGACTTCATCTTCTTACTTTATTCTGTTTTCACATTTTTAGGAGAGCACCCATTTGGGATTTTTCGATTTTGGTGATTTGAGACCATTAGAGCACCACCCAACTTAGGTTTTTTGTCCCATTCAATCTAAGTAGTGTTTGTTCACTCTTTCCTTACTCTTATAATGCAATTTCGTTTCTGTTTGAGTTATTTTTCGAATTCCATATCTAGCTAAGTTTTTTGTATTAATTCCTTAAAGAAATTGAAATGAAACCATGAGGTTGTTGTTCGTTTTGAAATTTTTGTTCTGGTTTGCCCTTCTTCAGGTTGCATTTTTATGGTAAAACATAAAATTAATGAATGCTTAGTCATAATTTCGTGTTTTTGCACCTAAAGCGACTTATAAATCATGCTTAATGAGTATGGGTTGTTCACAATATGCTTAATATGTGGGTGTTAGTTGCTTGAAGTATGCTTTGCTTATTTGCATATTTAACTTGTGTTAATTATGGTTTAGTTGATTACTTTCATGTTTCATAGCAGCAAATTGGATAGAACAATTTATTGTGTAATATGTGATTGGTGAAATTTCAGTTGAGTTAAGGAATCAATATGTTTTGAAATCTATTTAGTTAAATTTTGCAATTACGTTTTGTTAATTTTGTATTTGAATTTGAATTTGCCAAACCAAACCCCCCTTGTTGAATCTGGAACCTTTGATTGAAAATAATAGTCACCGTGAGACGACCTTGAATTAACTCTTAAGTACTGCATTTATAGTTTTTATTTGGTTGGGTAGAACTTCGATCACTCTTATTCAGCAATTCTTTGATTATATTGTACTAGTGTATCTTTCTATTGAAGGACATGATGTTAATTATGTTGTTCATTTACAATATGCATAAATATTTGTAGTATATGTATCATATGTACCATTTAAATTAAATTAGCTAATATTTGCATATTTATTTGTGAATTATCACTACCATACATTACATAAGAAGAGAAGTTAATATTAACCACAATAAGATGACTACTTTCATATATTTTGATAATTGTATTTGAAATAAATAAAACTTTTTTTATATAAATTAGTATATTTCTATATTTGAATGTTATTAAAGTATAATTCTAACTCTTTTTACATGGTTTATATATTTTATTAATTAATGGATGAATTTTAAAAGTAATATATATATATATATATATATATAAATGAAGATAATCTTTATTTATCTTGATCTTGAGTTTTGTTCAATAAGATTATGGATTGAAAGTTTTCTACTTGTCAAAACATGATTTAAACACTGAAGTAATTCTGATATACATTAAACTTAAGTATGCTTTTAGTAGAAATAATTTTTATTTGAATTTTTAAATATTTAATTTTAATAATACATATTAATTTTGTAATATTTTTACATGTCATCCACAAAAAACCAGTTATATTCTCTTTATTAAATGTTAAAGTATACAAACCAATAAAAATTCTCTTTATAAAAGGTCAAAGGTCAAAGTGCACAAACCAAGAAGAAACAAAAGGAGAATATGCGTTTGGTATTAGATAAGAATTAAAATTCACAGGTCAAGGAGAGACGCATGACATTCTTTCTGCATAACAAATTAAGTTACAAAGAAAATTAATAGAATTTGTTTGAAAATAAAAAATTAATTGAATTGTACTGTAATTAGAAGCAGACTCATCAGGTAAATTATACATGTTTAGCAAAAAATCAATGTCTCTTTTGCCTCATACTTTAAACATAATATGAGTTTAGAAACCAAACTTATATATATTAGTTAATAAATCAGTAAATGATTTTTTTAGCTTAAGAATACTTGTTAACATTTGGCTGAAAAATATAAATTTAAAATATCTTTCATTTTTACAATTATACATTAATAAAAATTAGTTATTATAAAATGACTAAACATCCTGAGGTAGTACTAAAGACATAAAAACTGAAATTTGATTTCAGGTTGACAGGGAGAGTTGAGAGCAGTAATAAATAGCCTAAGAAAAATAAATCTGATAGTAAGATGACAGAGGAAGAAAAGAGTAAGTTGGAGTGGGACAGCAGAAATCACAGAGCTACAGTAATTACCGATCCACGGCAATAAATTATATTTATATTTAGAGAAAAGTGCATTCGGTGAGTTATCAGATCCTGATTCAATCACAGTTTGAATTTATTTTGAATTTAATATTTTGAAATTTGGTTAAATAAGTTTTTCTTTTTTTAAGTTTTGATCTAATTTAATATAGTAATTTTAGAGATGTGTTATTTAATATTTTTTTTACTATTTACTAAATTTATTTGATATTTTAAATATAAATATATTTATAAGTTAATATTAAAGTAAAAATATATTCAACAATATAAATATAAATAATTCAAATACTAATAAAATTTTATTAAAAAAATTAAATTTATATATTTTTAGAATTAGAAATTAAATTATATTATAACTCTAATTTCAAATTTTATTAAAATATAAGAGAGAAAAAATATTTAAGATTTTAAAATTTATATTTGATTATTTAATTTATGGAATCGATGAGAATAAGTGATTCGGAGTGGGACTTAGTTGGATTGGTGGAATACGTATTAATTTTTCGTATCCCTAATTTTGAGAATAGTGAAGTTTTAAGTACAATAATGTTTGTGGTCCTGAAGCGCATCCTCGAAGCAAGTACCATGTGTTTGGGAAGAACGAGGTGGATTTATGTGGTGACAGAGAATTGAAGGGGGCTTTAAGGAGAGGAAAGAAAGACAAAAACAAACAAATTAAGCTTCAAAAGTTGAAAGTTGAAGAAGCAGGGAGGATTAATGGAGTAGAAGCAAGAAGTTCATGTTACTGTGTGTGGGAGCATTGAATTGAAGGGAAGGGCCCCCGGGTCCAATGTGGGGGTGTGGTGGGGGACCTCAATCATTGCTCACGCGCCTCTCTCCCTCACTCTTATCGTCAGACATGTAGCTTTCCCGGCACTTCTTTCTAAGTTCCCTTCTTTGACCACTTCCGCTCTCTACGTGCAACCATTCCCTCCCAATATCTTATTTTTATTCTCTGCAGACTTATACAGTTTAATTTTTTTAATTATCTAATTATCAGTTTTTTGTATTTTTTCAAAAATAATAATTTATTTTATTGATTACTTTTAACACAATTTAAAATATTTATAAAACAATTATTTAAATATTAAAATAATTATTACTATTTGTACAACAATTTAAAATATTTTGAGTTCAGTTTCCTGATGAACACAATTGAACCCTATCCAGAACTAGTTTCCAAAACACTAGAAGCCTTGCTGGAGGAATAAAAAAGACCAAGCTCTACATAACCTAGGACTAAAGCTTTAATGTATGTGAATAAAGTTTATAGAAGTCTTTTGTGAAAGAATTTTATACATCAATAATATCTACGTCAATTGTATAATCAATATAAAATATCTAACATAATGAATATTAAAATTCCTTATCATTCTAAAACCTCAATTATACTACTGGTCACAAATCTATGTATGATAATTTTAGCTAATTTTTTCTTTATTTAGCTTCAAATCCTTTTAATGAACTCCTTTTACATTATTTAAAAAAAAATATCAGAAAGAATAATAATAGCTGAAACAGGTATTAAGAGTATTATTTTCTAAACTAAATACTTATTATTTATTTTTAAATAACTAAACTAAAATGTCAAAAATTATGAGTGACATAATTCAAATAAAAATAATAAGTGCTACTTGATTATGGTATATTCTAAAATTGCAAATATTAAAAAAGACTGAAAAATATCACTTTAAGTTTGAATAATAGTTTGCTGATAAAACAAATTGAATAATAATTCAATGACAAATATAGTTTTTGTTTGTGATTTTCCGTATACACTATCCAAAACATTATTGTTGGATGACGGTAAAACCCAGTGTATGCTCTTTTGATGATTATAAACTTTATAAAAATTCTTTAAAGGGTATATAAAAAATACTTTTCAAAAACTCAAAATCTTCAATTATATTTTTATAAATTATTTTATAATAATCAACATATATTAAATATCAAGTCAAAATTAAAGTTTCTTTTGTATCAAGAATTTTATATATATATATATATATATATATATATATATATATATATATATATATATATATATATAAAAAAAAAAAAAATTTTTTTTGTTATTTTA
>Ga0214543_1007644_pt1 | contig 18339 bp, 14 predicted proteins | sample CNSS2metaG_FD_160094 | JGI IMG/M metagenome (GOLD analysis project Ga0214543, IMG submission 160094) | Root nodule microbial communities from cowpea collected in UCLA plant growth center, Los Angeles, California, USA - CNSS2 | ecosystem: Host-associated > Plants > Roots > Nodule | place: USA... | reverse complement strand
ATTGTAAAATATATATATATATATATATATATATATATATTATGTTATCAATGAATTTCAATTAAAAAATGTTTGTTCTAATGTTTATAAATATAAAATGACTCATAAATGAAAGTTACATACGTTGCTATTGTTTGAAATATTTATTATATTTGTTAAGATAAGTAGTATGACAATTTTATACTCAGTTATAATTCCACTTAATTTTCTTATAATTTACTGTAATGCGTGATTTAATATACGGTAGAAAGTACTAAATACAAATACATGAAAATATAGATTTTAAAAGTTACACGTGTGATACTTTAATTATCAATATAATTTCCAAATGTTAGAGAATAAATAGTGTCATATTTAGATTTATTTTTATTTCAAGAAAAAATTATGTAAAATTGAAAATTTAAATAAAAATAAATAAAACTTTGAATAAACATTTTACACCTTTAATATCTCAACTCTTATATATTTTCTAGTCACAAAAGTAATTACTTAAGAAATAACTAACGATTAATCCTTAAAATAGTAACAAATACGTGGTATGCTGTATTTGTTTGGTGCACAAATATCACTATTTAACAATGCCTTAAAATAAACCAGTCAAACGTTATACTCTTAAGTACGAGACCACCCAAATTAAATCATCCTAATTTAACCAACATGCAATTTAAACAAAATATTGATATTAAACTTTTCAACGAGTATAAATTTAAGATAAACATGCAATTAAACTCCGATGGTAGTCTAATTTTTCATGCCATACTATTTAGTTTAGTAATTGTTTTCATCTTAATTACTAGCCTCACATCATTTAGAGATTAATGTTTATAGTAATTTAAATACTTTTTTTCTTTTTATTATTTAAAAATATCTTTTAAAGACATAATGAACGAATTCTATTTAGAAATTAACAATATCTTAAATGCATAATCATAATATTGACCCTAACCGTTCGATCCTTTTAACTTGGAAGAATTTAATTGTTATTATTACATGGTATTAATCCAAGTCCATCTTATTGACTTTCTCTCTCTTCCGAATTTGAAATTCAAACGTCTTTTTCTTTATAATTTCCCATTTCATGGTACTTTTTAATTTCAATCTTTTTTTTTTTAGAATCCGAAGTCTCATTCAAAAAGAAACAAATCTGATTACTTTTATATTAGTTTTTTCAAAGACAGATAGAGAGAAGAAGGGCAACAATAAATTCAAATCAAAATCAAATCCACAGCGAGCGCTTTCAAAAACGGTCCCTTTCCTCAAAACGGCTATATTCTGTCTATCTCTCTCTCTCTACAATTCAAACTTCAAACTCTTTCTCTCGAAAACCCATTTTCATTCTCTTGAGAGAAAATCAACTCATTCCTCTTCTAGCAGCGACGACGGAAAATCTAAACACGAAGCGATTCACAGATCCCTTCCGTTGTTCAGGTCAGTTCTCGTTCGCTCTTCACATTCTGATGAAATGCATCCAGTCAAATTCCTATTTCGAAATTGAAACCCCTTTCTAAATCTAGATGCGTGGAAATTCAGTTTGTGTCGTTGTCTAATCTGTTAATCTATTTCTTGCTTCTTGAACCCGCACGAGTTTATGATTCGTTTCTCGCTGTTTTGAAATTTGAATTGCATAGCTGCTTCCACTTTCTTCTAGCTGAGATCGATGTGGCGCTTATCTGAGTCGGATTAGTACGATATATTTTTGCGTTCTTCTCTCCTTTTCAAATTTGAGTTCTGATTGAATTCCGGGTTCACTTAAGTTTATTGTTTCCCAGTAGTGTTTAGTTGTTTCTATTTTTATATTTTAGAGAATGGATTGAGAAAATAATGTGCTACTTCAGCACTGGTAGTCATTTCACTCATATAGTGTTTCTCTTGAGTTGTTTTGCTGAGTCCTTGTGATAAATATGTGAATTTTAGGTTTTTGAGGTCCTTGGACTATATTTCTACATTAGTAATTCACCGTTCAGCAACGAAAAATTGTTTGATGGTTTCACTCGCAAATATAGTGGAGTCATAACATGATGGGGATGGCTGCGTTTTTGGCATTGCCGCTTTAGCTTCTAAATTTGCTTTTGGACGTCAATCAAAATTAAAAAATCTTTCTCTGTCGCAAGTGTTTCGTTAGTTTCTATAAATATCTAGTTAATTTAGACAGAGTTGTTTTGCAATTGGTCTTTCTGAATTTTAATGAGAATGTGTCTGGCAGAGATACAAGTGCCCAAAATGTCCAAACCTCAAAATGATCCCCTTCTGCAATCGGAAACAACTTGCGGAACACTTCTCTATGAACTTCAGGTATATATTAAGTTTTGCTGCAATCGTCTTTCTAATTATCACTTTCCTCACATCTCCAGCAGTTGGGTTAAAGAATTTCTGTAAGGGTGTGAAAAATTTTCATTGTTTGCCTCATCTCTCTTTTAGATAATATGGGATGAAGTTGGGGAGTCTGAATCTGACAGAGATAGAATGTTGTTTGAGCTTGAACAAGAGTGTCTAGAAGTATACAGAAGGAAGGTAGATCTGGCAAATCGATCTAGGGCTCAATTAAGGCAGGCAATCGCTGATTGTGAGGCAGAACTTGCAGCCATTTGTTCATCAATGGGAGAGAGACCAGTGCATATTCGTCAGGTTAGATATTTTAAGAATTACTATAGTTTGTTTGCTGTTGGTTTTAAGGCGTGTCTGTGTGTTACTCGAATGGGGTGGAAAAAAAACTGCATCCCTATTTGGATTACCACCGTATAGCTTAAAAGCTTGATTATTTTTTTGTCAAGATAATTTGTTTTCCAGTTAAACTGCTAATTCGTTTGTACACTATCTCTTTTGTTTTTCTAGACTGATCAAAATGTTGGTAGCCTCAAGGAAGAGCATGCAAGAATTCTTCCGCAGTTGGAGGAGATGCAAAAAAGGAAATCTGAGCGTAGAAATCAATTCATAGAAGTTCAAGAGCAGATTCAAAGCATTTCAATTGAAATACATGGTCCTAGAGAGTATATTCCCGCTGTCATAGATGAAACTGATTTATCCGTGAGAAAACTTGAAGAATTGCATAGGCAGCTACATGCACTTCAGATTGAGAAGGTCAATTATCTGCTCATACTTCAGTTTTTTTGAACTTTTTCATTGGCTCAACTCATATCATCACCTTTTCATCCTTCCTTTTTGCTATCTGTAATCGTACTCGTATCTTATACTCATGCAGAGTAGTCGCTTAAAGCAAGTCCAGGAGTACCTGTATACATTAAATTCTCTATGTTCAGTGCTTGGTTTGGACTTCAAGCAGACAATTAACGGAATTCATCCTAGTTTATTGGAATCAGAAGGATCCAAGAGTGTAAGTAATGACACCATTCAACAATTGGCGGTCGCTATAGAAGAACTGCGGGAGGTTAAATTGCAGAGAATGCAGAAGGTAAAGATTGAGTTAGAAATTAATTGCCATTTTTATTTAGTATTTTGTGAATTTTGTTATTTTCCCCTCTGGTTATATTTGTAATAACTTAGGGTTTCGTAGCTCCAAGATCTTGCTACTACAATGTTGGAGCTCTGGAACTTAATGGACACCCCTGTTGAAGAGCAACAGATGTTTCAGAATGTTACATGTAATATAGCCGCTTCAGAACATGAAATAACTGAACCAAACACCTTGTCTGTAGAGTTCATCAATTTGGTGAGTTACAAGTTGCTTGAGTATGATAGGATTATATTTCTTGATTTTTATGGTTCAAAATTCATTGAAAAGTAATAATGTCATCCAGGTTGAGACGGAAGTAGCTAGGTTAGAAAAGTTGAAATCAAGCAAGATGAAAGAGCTTGTATTAAAGAAGAGAACAGAGCTGGAGGAGATTTGTCGAAAGACTCATTTGATTCCAGAAATAGATAATGCAGTGGAATATGCTGTTGACGCCATAGAATCTGGTAACTTTCTACTTTCTACCAAGTTGACTGCAATTATTTTCTCTGCGAAAGACTTATTTTCCTTTTTTGTGCAGGTTCTGTGGACCCTGCTTGTGTGCTCGAACAAATTGAACTTCAGGTTGCCCAAGTCAAAGAAGAAGCTTTTAGCCGAAAAGAGATACTTGAAAGGGTTGAGAAATGGTTGGCAGCATGCGATGAAGAGTCTTGGCTTGAGGAATACAACAGGGTTAGTAATTTGTAACCTGCTTCAACATTGCCAAATTTGACCCACTTTTTATTCATAGCTACATTTTACAATTTAACTATGTATTTTGTTTTGTTTATCCTCCAGGATGATAATCGATACAATGCTGGGAGAGGTGCTCATCTTACTCTCAAGCGAGCTGAGAAAGCTCGTGCCTTGGTGAACAAAATTCCAGGTACACAATAGATACCATATTTGTCATGATTGTCTTATTTGTCACGTTATGGCTTAATTTATGCAACTTCAAACTGAATCACGGACTGGCATAATATTATACCGGACTACGTATTAAATTGTAGTGTAGTGTAAGTCAGACCAAAGTTTTCATGGAGCGTCATCAAAGGTGCCAATTTGGACGTGAAGATATTGCTTGCGAGTTCCATAAGCAATTATGGAGTAATGAGCGCTAGTTTAGTTATTTTTTTGGTTTGACATTTTTTCTTCAAGCTAAACTATAATCGTCTTTCAACTTCATTTCTCTGCCGAGCCATTTGATTCTGTTTGTTGGATGACTTCTTTCTTTTTCCTGGATCTGTGTTTGTGTATAATTTAAAAATGGCCTCTCTCTTTTCGTGTAGCAATGGTGGATGGTCTGACTTCCAAAACTATTGCATGGGAGAAGGAAAAAGGAATTGAATTCACATATGATGGTGTAAGTGCTCTGTTCAAGAAGCTAGTTCTTAATGGTTTTTTAGATATATGCATGGCGGGCGGTGAGGAGTGAATTAAATACTAGTTTCTTTTTAGTTGGTTGTTCAAGCAAATCTGCTTCAAAATACCATTCTGTTTGTGGTTTCCAGATTCGTCTACTTTCCATGCTTGAAGAATACACTATATTACGCCAAGAGAAAGAGCAAGAACGCCGTAGGCAGCGGGTAATGTCTTCCAATTGCATTCCAGATAGATTTTCAAGTCATAAAACCTTTAATATTGTCTCTAGCTCTCAGTGTTTTGAAACCCTGAGCAACATTTTTTTTTTTACTTCGTATATTATTCAAGAAATAGATGTTTCATATAATTTAACAAAACTTATTAAAATGCTAATTTTTTGTTTCAGGATTTGAAGAAACTCCAGGGACAAATGATAGCGGAACAGGAGGCACTATATGGGTCAAAACCAAGCCCTTCAAAGCCCCAGAGTGTGAAAAAGGGGCCTAGGATGTCAACTGGAGGATCAACTAGTAGGAGAGTCTCGCTTGGGGGAGCAATGCTTCAAACTCCAAAGCCTGATTCAAAAGCTACTCACGCACGTGCCATGAGAAAGACTGACAAAGGGCACCAAATTGAGCATTTAAATTACCTGGATGATGGCATTTCAGGTTTATCAGCAGGTACTTTCATTAATCTATACTAAGAAACATAAACAGTATCAAACTTTTACCCAACTTGTCCCCAAAAGCCTGGCTCAAAATTGTCGGTCCATTTATTCCTCTATTTTAGTAGAAAAATGCTCCATCGGATTCAGTACACTTCTTGATCTGTTTGAGTTTCTTTCTTGTTTGATATTAAAGAAGGAAGTCAGAACAACATCACAGCCGGTAGATTTTCCCTTGATTTATTGATTTATTCCTGTCTTATACGGCACTGCTCATTACTGCCCTTATGTTTTGTCTTTCGTACCAAGTTGCACAAACATTCTACATGATGTATCCATTCATTTGTAAATTGTAACTCATGAACTTGTTTAGAATTAATTGTTTCTTTCCCTGTGTTGAGCAGCTAGACGAGGGCTGGATATTGCTGGCGTTCCTGTTAAAAAACACTCATTTGGTGCTGGGACTTCAATCATAGAATCTCCTCTGACACGACAACCTTTTTCTCCTATCTCTTCTAACAATGTAGCTTCAAAAGCTAATGTGGCAAATTCTACAGATGACTATAAACCGGGTGAGAAGTTGCAGAGAACACTGTCGCTTAACAATGTACCATTCACTACTCCCTCCAAGACAGCTACTAGTTTGGTAGATGAAGAGAATAGAACTCCAAAGACAATGCCTATTCCTTTCCCCGCTACCCCATCCACAGTATCAGTTCCAATGAGTATGGCTATGACTCCAGTTCCTTCATCAATTATAAAGAACATAAATTTGAATTCAACTCTCACAACCACAGCAGTTCCGTATGGAAATGACTTGGTTCAAGAGATTGAATATTCCTTTGAGGAAAAAAGGCTTGCTTATATGATGTTAGCATGATTGTTTCTTAGGTGTTTCATTTTACTTCCTGTGATGGATTAATCACAAGTCAATTGTAATTGGCTTCCTGATTGTGGTGTACATTTGGAGAAGTGGAACAGATGTACTAATTTGAGATTTTTTTGCGGTCTCATTGTCATTTAGTTTTCTTCATTGCAAAGATTATTATTAGCACTTTGAATTCAAAATATTTCATGATGAAATATAGCATTTACTTGCCTTATTGTAATTCTCTTGGGTGATTAAAATTTGAATGGGGGAGCTTTGATTGACAAGGGGTGATATAGGTGTTTGGGAAGATGTGTCCGGTGCAAGTTAACTGGTATCATATCATTCTCTAGCTTTTTCTTTTTGTCTTGCCACTTTCTCGACTTGTATCATCAAAATTATTTATTATTGACTTCATTCAATGCTGATTATAATGCCATCGAACATATTCATTTTTCCTGGGCTTTTCATTTGTCGCCTTGAAAGCTATGTAAAGTCATCATATTAGACAACTCCTTAAATTATTGAACAGAAAATAATGTGTGGACATAAATAAAATCGTATGGATTTTTCGGTGATTTGCACACATAAAATTTGTTAATGAATTTAGGAAAAGATTCTCCAATAAAATATCATTTCAGTTTTCCAAATTAGTAAAATCCTTCCACTTATTTTTGGTGTTCTTTTGCTGGCACATAAGTTAGTGATTAAATCTAAGTCAATATTTGATAATAATAATTATTATTATGATGGTTAATTAAGTTTTAAGTCTAGCATAAACATTACTATTTTTAATTGATTTTCTGTTAAAAGTTGTTGTTTGTTCAATATTTAAAATAATCTTCAATTGGATTTGTGGTTTAATTTCTTTTTATTTTTATTTTTGTTAATTGAGTGGCATGATTACTACATAAAAAATTATAAGTTTTTGTGATTAAAATAAAATAATATTATTATTAATATAAAATGATAATTAACTTTAACTTTTTTAATATTATTTTATATTAACGACAAAATATCACATATCATAGTATTTAACAATAATGTCATTTAATTAGTGACGAAAAAAAATTAAATGATAGATAATCAATTGAAAAATGTAAAAGTGATAGAAAAAAAATTCATAAAAACTTAAATAAAAATACACACATTTATGAAAAAATTAAAAATTAATTAAATCTAATAATGGTACTTATTATTATTATTTATTGCAGTTCTACTATTATAATCACTACAACTTTGATTAAGTTTGAAAATTAAATTTCATATATGTTTTCTTTGTTGTAAAAAATGACACTTGGTTACGATAATTGGCCAAAAGTATTAATATTTTAGAAATGAATTTAAATACGTTTCTACTCTTCAAAATTGAGGAAAATTTGCTCATAATTCCATAAATTTTTTTATAATTTTTAAATATATTTTTTTAGTTCTTTTGTCCCGTAAAAATCTGTCTATATTACTAACAATTAAATTTATTTATATGATAATTTATTCTGATATTTGTATATTTATCATTAAACATATTTTATTTTCAAATGATGTTTAGCACGGCCTACTAAAAAAAAAGTTTTGAATTTTGAAGGATAAAAATAATTTAAATTAAATTTGATAAGCTAAAACTACATTTAAGTCTTAATAATGATAATTAGGTATGAGTAAACATGTCTTAATCTCCTTGATCTGTTAGATCATCCAATATGGGTGGGGTTGGGTTTAAAGTTTCAACTCATCTCATCTTTGTCATCTGATCCATGAAATTGACAAGTAAAGACGAGAACGAGACAAATCGACAAACTAGTCCATTTTCTCTAAATAAAAATAATTAAAAAGTTAATTTTTGTATATTATATTTGTTGAAGAATGTGAATATATAATAATATTGTAACTTAAATAATTGTATTTGATTAGAGACATTAGCTAATCAATTAAAACTTAAAAAATATTTATAGTATACTTTTAATATATATATATATATATATAACAAATTTTAAAATTATAAAATTAAAAAAAAAAGTATAAAAGGTTGATGGCCTAGTTCGCTTGCTTGCTAGCTCGTTCTTTATAAACACAACTTATTTGTGTCTGGATTGAGACATGAATTTAGGATAGTGAATTTGAGTTGATTTGTAGGTGAAGAAAAGGTTGTTTAGATTAAGAGGAAAATGATGTGATTTGAGTGAATTTAAGATGAAAGATCGTGAGAATTTTTGTATGATGTGTAGAGATGTCAAAATGGGTTCCAACTTGAGTCAACTCAACTCATCATGAATTTGAGCAAGGTTGAGTTGAAAAAAATTCAAATTTTTCAAAAGTGGCTTCAATTGAACCTAGCTTACTTAACCCACCAACATTTTTACATTTTTTTTATTATAATTATTTATTACTCCTACTTATATAGGTTCATAATTTCATATTTTTAAATGCTAGAATGTTGCTCAATAATTTTTAAATAGTTTGAATGTTTAATTAATTTTAAGGGTGGGCAAAAAATCCAATTTTTATGATCCAATCCATTTTTTCTATGATCCAATCCATTTAATATTCATTCTATTAAAAATCCAATCCATTTAAAATCCATTTTATTGTATATGGATATCAATCTAATCTACATTTTATATATTTTATGGATTGGATATCCATTCTTGAAATCTAGATTTTCAAAATGGATAATCCAAAATATCCAATCCAAATTTTCACTTTATATTTTTTGTTAGGTTAGGCTAAAGGTTGAGACAGACTAGCCCAAATTTAGTCATATTTGATTGAGTTGGCGTGACCCTGTACAAAATTTGGCCGAATTAGGCCAAATTCTGTCAAGTCAGTCCCGATCGAGATTTGACCATATTGGTCCTGGACAAAATTTGGAAGTATTCGGCCAAATCTGTCAAATTTTTTGGTGTCAGCCCTATGGACACAAATTTGGATCCACATCCATTATTTTGATCCAAAATGGATGTGGATTAGATTTTTGATAGGACTGACACCATAGAATTTGGCAGATTTTTTGTCAAGACCAACGAGGCCAAATTTCAGCATGGGATGAACTTGGATAACATTCGAACGAATTTCGGTCGGGGACGTCGTGACCAAATTTGGGCTAAGGTCGACTCGACAAAATTTCAGTCGAGATCGACTTGACTGGATTCGATTGAATTTCGGCCAGGCCGATTTTTCCTAATATGACCAAATTTTGGCCAGAGCCGACTTGGCCAAATATGGCCACATTTGGGCCAGGGCCTGATCAGTCAAATTTCGGTCAGGGTTGACTCCATTAAATTCGTCGGCCGGGACCAACTTGACTGAACATGACCAATTTTCGATCACAGCCGACTAAGTTGAATATAGTCAAATTTCGTTTACTCGACCGAATAAGGCAAAATTTGGGCTAGTGTCGACTCGACCAAATTTTGGTCATGACCAACTCGACTGAATTTGGCCAAATTTAGGTCAGGACCGACTCGCTTAAATATGGCCAAATTTCGGTCGCGATTGACTCTGCCAAATGCGACCAAATTCAGGCCAGGACCAACTCGGTCAAATTTTGGTCGAGGCCAACACGACTGAATTTTGACGGGAGCTGACTCGACTGAATTTGGCTGAATTTCGGTCGTGGCCGACTCAGTTGAATACGGCCAAATTTCGATCGTGACTGACTCATTTGAATACGGCCAAATTTCACCCTAGGTCGTCTCAGCCAAATACAACCAAATTTGGGTCAAGGTCGACTCGGCCAAATCTCAATCGGGGCCAACTCGATTAAATTCGACCAAATTTTGACTGAAGTCAACTAGGCTGAATACAACCAAATTTTGGTCATGACCAACTCGACTGAATTTGGTCAAATTTAGGTCAGGACCGACTCGCTTAAATATGGCCAAATTTCGGTCGCGATTGACTCTGCCAAATGCGACCAAATTCAGGCCAGGACCAACTCGGTCAAATTTTGGTCGAGGCCAACACGACTGAATTTTGACGGGAGCTGACTCGACAGAATTTGGCTGAATTTCGGTCGTGGCCGACTCAGTTGAATACGGCCAAATTTCGATCGTGACCGACTCATTTGAATACGGCCAAATTTCACCCTAAGTCGTCTCAGCCAAATACAACCAAATTTGGGTCAAGGTCGACTCGGCCAAATCTCAATCGGGGCCAACTTGATTAAATTCGACCAAATTTTGACTGAAGTCAACTAGGCTGAATACAACCAAATTTTGGTCGCAGTTGTCTCGGCCGAATACGGTCAAAATTTTGTCTAGGTCAACTCAGGCCAATGCAATCAAATTTGGGTCGGGGTGAACTCAATTGAATACTTCCAAATTTTGTCCAGGACCAACTGGGCCAAATTTCGATCGAGACCGACTTGACAGACTTCAGCCAATTTTTGTATAGGGTCACGCCAACTCAATCAAATACGACTAAATTTGGACTAGTCGGTCTCAACTTTTACCCTAACCTAACCAAAAATATAAACTAAAAATTTGGATTGGATATTTTGGATTATCCATTTTGAAAATCTAGATTTAGATAATGGATATCCAATTCACAAAATATATAAAATATATATCAGATTGATATCCATATCCAATAAAATAGATTTTAAATGGATTGAATTTTTAATAAAATAGATATTAAATAGATTAGATCATAGAAAAAATAGATTGGATTATAAAAAATGGATTTTTTGTCCACCCTTGATTAGAATTTTGTGACACATCTCTTCGCATATTGAAAGTCAGAACAGAAAACCAATAAAAAAATATTGTCTGCCAACATCTAAACACTTTTTCTAAAATCATTCCATGTAATGATAGCAAGCATCTGTAAAAAATATTGTCTCGGCCGAATACAGTCAAAATTTTGTCTAGGTCAACTCAGGCCAATGCAATCAAATTTGGGTCGGGGTGAACTCAATTGAATACTTCTAAATTTTGTCCAGGACCAACTGGGCCAAATTTCGATCGAGACCGACTTGACAGACTTCAGCCAATTTTTGTATAGGATCACGCCAACTTAATCAAATATGACTAAATTTGGACTAGTCGGTCTCAACTTTTACCCTAACCTAACCAAAAATATAAACTAAAAATTTGGATTGGATATTTTGGATTATCCATTTTGAAAATCTAGATTTAGATAATGGATATCCAATTCACAAAATATATAAAATATATATCAGATTGATATCCATATCCAATAAAATAGATTTTAAATGGATTGAATTTTTAATAAAATAGATATTAAATAGATTAGATCATAGAAAAAATAGATTGGATTATAAAAAATGGATTTTTTGTCCACCCTTGATTAGATTTTGTGACACATCTCTTCGCATATTGAAAGTCAGAACAGAAAACCAATAAAAAAATATTGTCTGCCAACATCTAAACACTTTTCTAAAATCATTCCATGTAATGATAGCAGGCATCTGCAAAAGCTTCAAATTATTGTTGTTGCATAAGGTTAGCTTTCCTATTTCCGGTAAAATAATGTTTTTTCTCTTCTTTCGATCAATAAGAAACTTGAAGAAGGATAAACAACAAAGAAGAATCTTAGCTACATACTGCAACCAGTAAACCAAAACACAATTATTTTACGAAAGAATAAAGTATTTCAGTGCAATAATGTGAGACGTGGGACGTGGGACGTGTTACATGAGACGTAAAAGGTGAGACGTGGCGTGATACGTGGGACTTGGGACGTGCGACATGAGACGTGATACGTAGGACGTGGGACGTAGGGCATAAAACGTGAGACGTGAGACGACATAGAACATAAGATGTGAGACGTGCGACAGCGTGAGATGTAGGACGAGAGATTAGAGACGTGAGACGTGGGACATGGAACATAAGAAGTGAGACGTGAGACTTGGAACGTGGGACGTGAAATGTGAGACGTGGGACGTGAAACGTAAGATGTGAGACGTGACACGTGGAACGTTGGACGTCAGACGTGAGACATGATACGTGAGACGTGAGACGAGACACGTGGAATGTGAAACGTGAGACGAGGGAGGTGGTACGTGGGACGTGAGACATGGAACGTGGGAGACGTGAGACGTTAAATGTGGGACATGAGACGTGAGACGTGGGATATGGGACGTGAGACATGAGACGAGGGAAGTGAGACGAGAGACGTGAGATGTGAGACGTGAAATGTGGGACGTGGAACGTGGAACGAGAGACGTGAGACGTGGAACGTGGAACGAGAGACGTGAGACGTGGAACATGGGACGTGGGACGTGGAACGTGAGAGACGTGAGACGGGAGACGTGAGATGTGACACGGGGAATGTGAGACGTGACACGTGACACGTGGGACGTGGAAGGTGGGACGTGAGACGTGAGACATGACACGAGAGACGTGAGACGAGATACGTAAGACGTTGGACGTGTAATGTGAGACGTGGGACGTGAGACGTGGAACATGGAACGTGGAACGTCAGACGTGGAACGTGGGACGTGGGACGTGAGACGTGGAACGTGAGACATGAGAGACGTGGGACGTGAGACGTGGGACGTGGGACGTGAGACGTGAAACGTGGGACGTGAGACGTGGAACGTGAGACGTGGAACGTGAGACGTGAGAGACGTGGGACGTTGGACGTGGGACGTGGAACGTGAAACGTGGGACATGGGACGTGGGACGTGAAAGACGTGTGACGTGCAACGTGCAACGTACGACGTGCGATGCGATGTGCAACGTGTGACGTTAGACTTAAAATTTAATTGAAAATTTTAGAAGTTTAATAAAAGAATTGTTATTATATCTATAAATTTGTACTAACAAATTTAAATTATACTCTTGTAAAAAATGTATTAATAAACAGAGATGAAATACATATAAAATTAAAAGAATAAAAATAAGAGGGTAAAAGTAATAATTAATGTTTATTTAACACATAAAAAATAAAAATTATGAGGATAACAACAATAATTTATATTTATCGAACTCTTAAATGAGCGGAAGGAAGCAGAGGCTGATTTGAAAAGTTAAACTAAGGATGAGCAAAAAATCTAATTTTCATGATCCAATCCATTTTTGTTATGATCCAATCCATTTAATATTCATTTTATTAAAAATTCAATCCATTTTATTGGATTTGGATATCAATCTGATCTACATTTTATATATTTTATGGATTATATATTCATACTCTAAATCTAGATTTTCAAAATGGATAATCCAAAATATCCAATCCAATTTTTTAGTTTATATTTTTGGTTAGGTTAGGCTAAAGGTTGAGACAGACTAGCCCAAATTTAGTCGTATTTGATTGAGTTGGCGTGACCCTGTACAAAATTTGGCTGAATTAGGCCAAATTCTGTCAAGTCAGTCCCGATCGAAATTTGGCTCAGCTGGTCGTGGATAAAATTTGGAAGTATTCAGTTGAGTTCACCCCGACCCAAATTTGACTGCATTGGGCTAAGTCGACCTAGAATAAATTTGACCGTATTCGACTGAGACAACCGCGACAAAAATTTGGCTGTATTTAGCCTAGTTGGCTCCAGTCAAAATTCGGTCAAATTCAATCGAGTTGGCCCCGATTGAGATTTGACCGAGTCGGTCCTGGCCCAAATTTGGTCGTATTCGACTGAAACGACCTAGGGTGAAATTTGACTGTATTCAAATGAGTCGGTCATGATCGAAATTTGGCCGTATTCAACTTAGTCGGCCACGACCGAAATTTGGCCAAATTCAGTCGAGTCAGCTCCGGTCAAAATTCGGTCGTGTTTGCCTCGACTAAAATTTGACCGAGTTGGTCCTGGCCTGAATTTGGTTGTATTAGGCAGAGTCTATCGCGACCGAAATTTGGTCATATTTAGGCGAGTCGGTCCTGACCTAAATTTGGCCAAATTCAGTCGAGTTGGTCATGACAAAATTTGGTCGAGTTGGCACTAGCCCAAATTTAGTCGTATTCGGTCGAGTAAGTCCTTAACAAAATTTGACTATATTCAGCTTAATCGGTTGTGATCGAAAATTGGCCATATTTAGTCAAGTCGGTCCCGACCGACGAATTTAGTGGAGTCAACTCTGATCAAAATTTGACTGATCAGGCCCTGACCCAAATGTGGCCATATTTGGCCAAGTCGGCTCTGGTCAAAATTTCGTCGTATTAGGCAAAATCGGCTCTGGCTGAAATTTAGTCGAATCCAGTCAAGTCGATCTCGACTGAAATTTTGTCAAGTCGACTTTGGCCCAAATTTGGTCACGTCGTCCTCGACCGAAATTCGTTCGAAAGTCATCCAAGTTCATCCCATGCTGAAATTTGGCCTCGTTGACCCCGACAAAAAATATGTCAAATTCTATGGTGTGAGTCCTATGGACACAAGTTTTAAAAAATTTAATTTGAATTTATTTTATGAAAAATGAATTTTGGATTTTGAACTTGATCCAAATATTTAAATCTAGATTTAAACTTGATCTAAATATTTGGATCTGGATTTAAAAAAAATCCAATCTACTTTTTTTGAAAAAACGGATTTGGATCGAAAATCTAATCCAATTATTTGGATCTAAAATGGATGTTGATTGGATCATTAAAAATCAAATCCATGATCACCCCTAATTAATTTGATTCTCAAGTTATATACATTGATACTTTACTTTTTAACTATTTTCTTGATACTAAATTTCTCAAACAACAATCTTATGAACAAACTTTTCTAAATTAGCATGACAAAAATGTGTAGTTTTTTCATTTATAGTTTGTTGAATAACATGACTAAAACTGTGTAATATTAGCCGTGTTTTCTTTGACTATATGGACACTTTATTGGAAACAATTTATCATAGATTAGTGGTGAGCATGATGAAGACATTAGTTCTTGATTTTATTGTGATTTTCATCTCATGAATTGTTTTAAAAATTATTTAAATATTTGAATACCTATAAATAAATAAATAATTATATTTTATTTGTTTTATGTGGGTTGGTCAGCGAACTCACTTAACCTACCAACCCGTGGTGGGTTGAGCTGAGTTGCAAAATTTATGGCTCACCATAAAGTAAGTCGGGTTAAGCTCACTCATTTTTAACCTGATTTTTGGTACGTCAACCCGTGTGAGTCAGATTGGCTCACTTTGACATGTCTAATTATATGATATGTATGATAGATTAAAATAATGTTTTAATAGATAAAATTAAGTTATTACAATTTTATCCTTAAGAATAATGTAATACAAATTTAAATGTAAATAGTAAAAATTATGTTACAATATGTAAATTGTTATTTAAAATTACAAAAATATAATTTGTTATTATTTTTCTGTAATTATATTATTTCTATGTTAATAATAATAATGATTATTTTATTATATTATACTATTTTATTAGTTATGGTAATCTTTGTCGATATTTTATTATATTTTAACATGTTTTTTTGCTGCTATTTTGCAAAGAAAGTTAGTAATGAAAGATCCGTCTCGTTTTTTGTTTTTAATTAACTTTTTTTTATTATTTTTTGTGCTTTCTAGTTGTTTGTTCATTTTGCATTTGTATGAACAAATTTGTCCCTTGAACCAAATAGAGTGTTACGGTTTTTAGTCTTCCCTTCTATGATAGGTCAACCCTTATTGTCGCATTTTTAATGAGTAAAAGCAAAGCAAAACAGCTTATTTTCTCATCTTAATAATAATGGGATTAAATATGATCTTATCCTCTCAATTTTGACATTGATATGAAATTGAAATTAGTTCATATTTGAAACTTTAATTCATTTTATACTCAGACTATAAAAATAAATAGAAATAATTCTTTTAACTTAATTACGTTAAATTATTTCAGTGTGTTAAATGTGTTTCATTCTAATATTTAACTTGTTTATATTATTTAACATGTTTTTACTTTAGTATTATATTGTAACACGAGATATATATATATATATAATTTAATTAAAATAACTTTATTTATTATTTTGTAAAATTTGACAAAATGTATCAAAATTTCATTGATATAACATGCATTAGTTTTCACTCAGTTAAATTTTTGTCCAACAATTATTTGTTAAAATAATATTTATGAATATTATAAAATACACATTTATGAAGGAGTTGAATATATTAAATTATAAATAAAAAATACTTTTATAAAATATTGTTGATGCATTTTGGAATTGGAAGCATCTTTTAGTTTATAGTTATTTTATAAAATAACTGTATATATATGTATAGATAATTTTTATAATATTGAAACTTAATTATATTTAATAAAATTTCAAGTCTCTAATAAATAAAGTAATTTAAACCAAAATTTTATTTATTTATTAAGTGTTTGAATTTTTTATATTTTCTATTGAGTACATGTGTTTATGACATGATTGGTTTATTATTTGGTCTACTTTGATTCATATTAAAAAAAATAACTTTTATAATTAATTTAAAAATGATATTATTTTTAATATAAAATGGTAATAAATTTTACTAATTTCATTAAAAGTATGTTAAAAATATTATATTTTTATTTTATGTTTTCATCTTATTATGTAATCGGTAAAAGATAATTCGACCATTGATACAACAAATAAACTACCTATATAGATATACACGACTTATTAATTAAATTGAAATTAAATAACAATTTTCAATTTCTATTGGGTTAAATAGCTTTTTGTTTCAACATATATCACTTTATTTTAAAGTTTTCTATGTACAAGTTTTATTTTACTTTTCTTTAAAACGTAAGATCTAAAAACATCACTTTCACGATGGTAAGACATATAGTGTTTGTACATTTAATTTATAAATATTTATAAAAGAGATTACACGATACGGTATATTATTAAAAAAATGCAGGAGATAAAGTTAAGGTATTTTAAAATTGACATATTAATACCACCAAACGCGTAGATCAAACCAAACAACTTATTATTTTTCCCAATAAACCCTTTTTAATTAATTTTACAAAAATAAAGACAGTGGCAAAATAATTATTACCTGTTTACTGCAATAGGTAGGTCAGAAATCGGCTTTCCAAGAGTCAATTTCTGTGAGACAGAATGATTTCCAGGTGACATAAAACATAATGGAATTTCACTCCTACATTGATTAAATTTTGACATGTTTATTTAGTTTAAAATTTCTTAAATCTACTTTTATTTTAAATATTAATCTAAAATATGTATATAAAATATTAAAGTATATTAGTTTACAATATTGAAAATTTTCGTCTTCTTATATTAAATTTAAAAATTACTAAATTATTTTTCATCAGTTTAAATAAAATTTAAAATATTAATATTAATTATAGAATTACATGATATTAAAAAAAATAATATATGCAAAGTATTAATATTAAATTTAAATTAATAACTTAGATTATTTAATAAAAATTAATAATTTCATTATTTTTATAATAGAATAAATTAATATTTTCATTATAATTCATTGAAAAAAATTGGCTTTTATTAATAATTTAAATTGAATATTCTTAATAATATTATAAATATAGTATTATTTAAGAAATATAAATAAAAATATATTACATTTATAAATTTATAAATAACATTTGACTATATCAATAAATAGACATTATAAATTGATTGTTGTTATTAAGTTTAATTTATTATCATTAATAAACATAATAATTTACTATTATTTTTAATATATTATAATTAAATATATTATTCTTAATTAATATAAAATTAATTATAATTTTTAATATAATTTTTTTAAATAATTTATATTTATAATGAAAATAAATTTTAACAAATATATTATTAAGTTATATGAAAATATTTATTTTAAATTATTAGAATTTTTATGCTAACTTATGTTAAATTATTACAATATTTGAAATTAATTTACATTAAAAATTATATTTATTGTTTTATATTAAAGTAAATTTTATATTTTTCTGAAAATGTTAGAAGATAGAAAAAATCAGGGCAAAAAATAATTCTTGCAAAAACCGATTTCTATTCTGTTCTACAATGGTCCAAGTGATTTGAGAATATAAATAAGTTTCAAGGGAGGTTTTTTTTTTTTTTAATAAGAGAAA
>Ga0214543_1007642_pt1 | contig 18341 bp, 9 predicted proteins | sample CNSS2metaG_FD_160094 | JGI IMG/M metagenome (GOLD analysis project Ga0214543, IMG submission 160094) | Root nodule microbial communities from cowpea collected in UCLA plant growth center, Los Angeles, California, USA - CNSS2 | ecosystem: Host-associated > Plants > Roots > Nodule | place: USA... | reverse complement strand
TTTTTTTATTTAAAAAATATATTAAAAAAAAAAATTTTTTATATTTAAATAAATAAAAATTTTTTTTAAAAAAAATAAAAAAAAAAAAAAAAAAAAAAAACAGTATGCACCATATTATAAAGTGCTTATTAATGTGAAACTATATTTTTCTTACTTGAGAAAGAAAGGAAAGAGATTGATAGAGAGGGACATAATGGTTACCAAAGTATTGAACAGTGAAAGAATGTTGATAATATATTCTTTGATATATTTGTCTACACTTTATTATTATTGGATGCTAATGAAATCTTATCCAAATCTACAAAATGATTTGGGTCACTCTAATAATGGGTCATAGTCAAATTTCAAATACTTACAAAGACAGTGACATAGATTGTGATTGTGGTATTAATAATTGTTTCGTATTTGAGAATGATGTTTGCTACAAAAAACCACATGTGACATGTGACCACTATCTAATTCCTACGGACAGATCCTATGGATATTCTTAAAATAAACCCATTATGCCACATTTCCAATTTTTCCTTTTTTTTTTCTCTTTTTTTTTGGCTCTTATCATAAATATTTTGAAGTTTTTTTTATAAGCTTAAAGGTTTAAAAGAATGGAACATGTCTGATAAGTATGCTGAGAAATCATAGTCAAAACTCAGAGATCAGAAATATAAATAAATAAATGCTTTGTAATGGGTCCTTTAACTGTTACTCTTGTCTGTTTTCTGTTGGAGTCGCATTAATAATTTCAATTTGTATATATAATACTGTTTTTTATTTTAAAAATAATTGCCATTTATAATTGATTAATAATTTAATGCTTTTTTTGTGTTTGTGGAAATTTAACTCTTACTGAATCTCATCCCAGTAGGCAGAGAGGGGAAAACAAACCTTTAACACTTATTATTTAAAATTCATATCAATGATAATTTAAAACAGTTTCTGAATTTATAATTTGAGATCATTAAGCTTTTTCTATCAGCCTACTTTATAAGAGACTGAAACCAGCTAAAAAAGAACAAATTTCAAGTTTATTTTTGTTTTACTATTATAAAAGACATTCTTTTTACAAGAAACCTGATTCCATGAGAAATTGTTTAACATAAATTTAATCATTTTAAAATGCTAAAACTAACACATGGAAACTCTATAAATTATTTAAAAAATGTGATTCTCTAAAAAGAATTTAAAGAACATATCCTTGATCATTAGTTGTTATTCACCATTTAGTCTGTATATTGTTTCCTTTGGAGAAAACAATTATATGACAATACACAACAAAAGGCAAACCTCTTTGGTTATATTTTAAAAAATTATTATCATTAGTCATTAATGCAAATAAAAGAGACGTTCGGAGTATTTTGGATTTTGAAAATCAGTTCCACTTCAAACTATTGAATCAAAAATATAGTTTTATTTAAATTTAGTTCAACTATCCGTAAATAATATAGTAAGCCTTTAAAAAATATAATCATATATAGGGAACTCTCTATAAATAAAGCAATAATAATAGAACTTTCTAACTAAAATTAATTTATGTATAAATTGAGAATAATAAAAAAAATACATGAATTAATTTTAGTTTATATATATTTTTTCCTTCCTTTAAAAAAAAGAACTGCCTATCTATTAAATTTGCAGAAATTCTTAAAATAAATATAGAAGCAAAGGATACATTGGAAGAAGCAAAAAGAAGCAGTTCCCAATCTCCATAAATGCTTATACCCTTTGATTGTCCCCTTTTAATCTTACACATTTATGAAGCTTTAGTGTAAATGTAAATGTAACATTGCTAGAATGAATTTGACCACAGAACAAATTACTAAACAAACTACTACTTACTGAAGATAATATTAATTCATGTTATATTTACCTTAGTGTTCTTTTTGTGTCTGCAGGTAAAGCTATTTATTATATCAATGTCTGCTTCAAAATAAAAAGTTATATTAGTTTATGCTGCAGTGTAGGATATGTAAAAACCTTTTACTGGTTGCATGAAACTGGGGGGCCATGGAACAAGTAGGATGGTCCCCAAAATTAAAATTGAATAGTATTCGAAATTTGAAAGTTGAGGAACTTAAATTGATGAGAAAGAAGACTTTAAATTAACATAATGTCTGATCTGATCCCCACTGAACTATAAACACAAGAAAATGAAATTACAATAAAGAAGAGCTGCAACTAGATATACCATATACCCCCTACCCCCTACAAATCAGAAAGACATAAAAACTCTAAACTACTGAGATATAATAAATTCCTAAACATATCCTTTCCCTAGTAGCTTCTTCAACAACAACCTCAAGCAAAGTAAATGGTTAGTGACAGCTTCTAGTTGTTAAAATACATGTCAGATATCCTTGAAATCCATATTATCACCATATGACACTGAAGCTTATCATCTATCTTAGTGGAGTACTGGGACCCATTCGTACCGTCCAGGCAGTGGTACATCATTGACAATGTCGAAATTGTACCTGCAAAATACAGAAAATTTAGACATAATTACATTGATGAATCAATTAAGAGATCAAAATAAAACAAGTAAAAAACAAAAAAAGGACTTGTGGGATAAGGATGCATACTTTTCCATGAACATTTTCTGTTGCTGCTTCTCTGCATAAGCAAAGAACTCCTCCAACTCATGAGCCGGTGGAATGTTCCTTTGTATGTGATCATGCTTTATTTGGAGCGTCCTTTGCTTTGTGGTTGAACCGGGGGTATGAATGACATTTGGGTCCCTTATTAAACTACAGGGTGTGCTTTCCCTAGTGCTTCTGTTTAAAGATAATAAAATGTTAATAAAGATAAGTTTATGGGAAAACAAAATAGCAGCCATATATTATACAAATGCTGACTTGGAATCAAAAGTTTCTACACCAGAAATTGCATGCTAACCGCTGACAGGAAAATAAGTGAGAGAAAAAACAGATCATTTTTTCTCCAACAATCTCCTACAGCTCAGTATGGAACTAGAGACAAAATTTTCTACTATGAAAAAGTAACTGGCATTTATTGGGACAAGTTCTGACTCAGTGGGCTCATGCACTAAAAAAATACAAAGAAAGAGACGGCCAAATCTTTTCTCATTTCACCGCAAACCCAAATAGGAATCCAAAAAAACATCAATCTGCTGCTTGGCCCCATGTAAATGACACATCATTGCTAACACGAGTCATAAGAGTTACGGCTGCTACTATTACTAAAGTCCAATTTTTTCCAACTTGACCATTTACAGAGGGCTAAGCTTCAGGGTCATGCAGGTTTTTGCAGATCAAAAGTAAAACAAGGACAACCAAGCCTGAACGCATTTTGGAGTCACGGCTGAAACATATCTAATTACTAAGCTCTTAAGTTCATCAAAATGTTGAGAAAAATGGAGTAGAAACAACAAAGGAGTCAGCCAAATCACAATTTGTCAACTGGACTGCAGAGGCAATTAATGTACATGAAAGTGCACTCCATTTGGAGATGTTCTTCCTTTTATAATCAATTTACGAAACTCATTTTCCACTTAGTGGGTTCCATTTACTTGGAAAAAAAATGAAAATTGATCAATGCACTGCATGTTTGGTTCGAAGGTGGTTCGAAGGATTCAATATGCAGGATACTTGTAGAAATTAAAGAACGACATACACACATTAATACTGCAGATAAATACAAGTTGCAGTAACTATCCTGAGGACATGCATGCTGCAGAACCCATCACAAGTCACACACAAGTTTCAAATCTCAGCAACCCGTTGTACAAACGCAGCTTTATCACATTGCCTAGACTTGACAGAGTCAAATCATAGACATAAATAACCCAAAATTAAGGGACCAAGACCTCAAGAGGTTCAACAACGAAGGTTAATAATGAAAACAACAATAAAAAACAAGAGAATCAAAAGAATGGTAAATTTCAATACAGAATATCATTTTTTTTACCCAATAATATCCTTCCACCAACTCACATGGTTCCGCTCCACTTAGAATGAAACAATTTTAGCATCACCAGAATTCAGCAAACGCAAATTCAAAAACTAAAAACACAATTAGGGAGAAAATAGAAGATTAAATAATACCAAAAAATTGAAAAGAAAATAAACACACCCATGAAAAGTCACAAAAATCAAGGTAACAGTTGCATGCAACAGATAAAAAAGATAAAATAATCCCTCAAATCATTTTAAGATGTTAGTTTCAAACAATGCTTATAGAAAAAGTTCGTATGTTTTTCCTCTCAAATTTCATAAGTAAACCCATCTTTAAAGTCTCTAAATTTTACTAAAATAGAACTTTGAAATACTTTTTTATTACAAACACACACTTTAACCCCCAAAAAATCAACAACAAATGCATGAAGCAAGAAAAAACAGTAAGATTCGGAAGCAAAAACCTAAAAGAAAAACATGCAAAGAAAACAATTGAAAAAAAAAACCTCAAAAAAAAGAACCAGAATCACGTCGCAAAGAAAAAGGACAAAATTTTAACAAAACACACGAAGAAAACAAAATCCAAAAACTCAAGGGAAAAAGCAGAGGAAGAAAAAAAAGGGGGAAATTGAAGAAAGGGAATATACCTTTCGTCTCTGCCTTCGACGTCTAGGAAATTTTGGCCGAAGGAGCATTCAGCGTTGTCGTCATCTAAAGGCGCGAACTTTTCAGGGGAGCGGGACGACGGCGTTTTGGAGAGCGCAGTTTGGGAGAGGCGGGAATTGGAGGCGGAATCGGCGGGGGCACCGCGGCGGGGCTTTTCAGGGATGGGAGGAGGCAGCTTGAGGAGGCGGCGGCTGCGGAGCTGGAGGTAGGCGGCGGAGTCGGGAGTTTGGGGCGAGTTCTGGAGCGCGAGGGTTTTGGCGCGCGTACGGACGCCCAGGTGCGAGTGCGGCGGCGGTGACTCCATGATTAGGGCGGCGACGTCACCGGCGATTTTAGATTTCTTCATGTACTTTCCCATTTGATTGAGAGGGAAAATGGTGAAGGAAGAGAAAATTCAGAGTGAAACAGAAAATGGCATGGGCTAAGAGAGAGAAAGAAGAGAGAGAAAGTGAAGAGGGAAATTCGTAAGTGTGTGTGAGAGGGAAGGGAAGGATTGAAGAGCTTTTATTCTAGGGTTGGGGGCTTACTTTGGGGTTTTAGGGGCACATTCTTTCTCTTTCTCTCTCTTATGTCTATTGTATTTATTCTTCAATTTATTATTATCTATTTTTTTTCTTTTGTATATATCCATATTTCTATTCTAAAATATTAGGCTCAAATTATGACTTGTGCAAGATAGGAAAACAATAATTGTATTTTATTTCTCTTCAATTTTGATTGATTTTATCTCTTTTTTCTCGAAACTTCATTATTTGTACTCTTATATTAATATTAATTTTTTGTCTATTTTCTTCATGAATTTAAGCTGTTTTTTCTATTTTGATTTATGATATTAAAAGTTTACTCTATAAACACATATGTTTATTTATTGCTGCTTAGAAGTAAAGGTTAATAGAGTGAATTAATTAATTAACATAATTGTTAGTTATTATGCGTTAGAATTGAGGATAAGTGATTTAAGTTACTTGAATTTGTAGGTTTATTCCATCTTGAAATTAAAAAAAAAAAAAATTTAGAGAAAAAACGTATTCTTAATTTAGTTATACATATCTGAAAACATATTCTTGTAATGTGCTAATTAAAACATATATGAATTAATATTATGAAAAATTGAATTAATATTAAAAATATATGTGAACTAAGTAAGTTCTTAATATTTGTTTTCACATTTTCTTCCTGAAATAATATGTAAAGATAAGGTTATTTTTTGGTACCAAAAGTTGATTAATTTTGAATGCATTTTATATGATGATACTTTATTTTGGGACCTTAAAATTTGTATTTTGGGTCACACTTTTGAAGTCTCTTTTTCTTCACTTACAAACAAAAAGTGTATCCCATTCTTTTTATGAGTTCAATAAGTATTGCCTTTTTCAACTTTTAATAATTCTTTTCTTAAGCTCTTTTATCTTTAGTGAAGCTCGTGCTAGTTCTAGACAAAAACTTTTTGGATATACATTTATTGTTGATTACACACAAATACCTTATGGGAATACTAGAAAAATACTATTTTCATCATATTCCGAATTAATGATCTAATTTAGTGTCTTTGTAAAAGTTTACTTTAAAATTAACTTTTATGGGATGTGTGTTTAAATTGAAAGGAACTGAACTTCTAGAATAAAAAGTTCACAATAATTTAGGAATATTTTCATCAGTAAGTTATAATATGGAATCTTTGTTTGAGCTAAGATGTTCTAAAACAAAAATAAACAAATTTCACAACAAAAATAACTCACAAATAAATATTTTGAAAGACTGTAGTTTTTTAATGAAAAGTAAGATAAATTAATCAAGACGCATGCTGATTTTTTTATAATGAGGAACGTTTAAACTTGATTTAATATATATATATAGAAATTAAATTTTTAGAAAATTTAGTAATCTAGTTTAATGAAATATTTTAGTTCAAATTTTAAAAATTACAATTTTAGTTCTTAAATGCTTGGTCCACAATACTATTTTCAAAATCTTAGTCCACAATCAATAAACTTATGAGACAATTGTACTTTTAAAATTTTGAAAAATTAATATAATTGTTTTAAAGTTTGAAAAATTAAATTTAGATTCATTATTTATATAACTTGGTAAACTAAAAACATGATTATATCCATAATATAAAAAAGAAAGAATAAGCAACAAAATTTCACACAACTATTGTACAAGATAGTTACAATTTAAAGGAAAAAATTTGAAAACAATGCAAATTTATAGTAATCACACCAAACAATAAAAGTTATATATATATATATATATATATATATATATATATATATATATATATATATATAAAAGAGAAAAAAAATATATTATCACTAGAAAGCACATATGTAACCATCTAAAGAATATTAGATTTTTTAATTGGTAATAAAATATTATATATAAAAGGTTTTAACATATAAACAAAACATTGTTTCTAAGTTCAAAAGATTCTCCCATGAACTGAAACTATCATCCAAATAATAATACAAGAAATCTGTTTTAATAAATTTAGTTAGTGTATTAATGGATACATGAGAAGATGATATTATCCATGTGTCTATTATAGAAAGGTAAAAGATGATTCATAAATCTATCTACTTTTGTGTGTGGATAACACATTCTTTACATCTGAAAACAAGTCAACAATTCAAAAACTAAAATTGATATTTGGTACCAATTGAATTTGAGATAAATGTTATGAGTTACAAAAAAAAGATGGAGGTCTAAATAATCACACCCAAAATAATCTTTTCTTATATCATTATAATAAATACATTAAGAAGATGGTGAATCAATTTGGAATGCCAAATCAATGTGTAGTTCTTTTATTGCTCCCATGTATATCTCTAATATACTTGTTTTATCATCTTAATCTAAGAAGAAATATATGTTTATTTGTTCCTTATGTTAATGCAAGAATCTTTTACTAGAAAAACACAACACATCCCTGTCATTTCTAGTGCTTTCTATATTTTTTTCATTTCACTGCCATTTCTGTATTTAAGTAATTTCAAATTCTTTTTTTTTACTTCATATATAATTAAAGACAATAAATTGATGAGTCTTTTATTTTACATTAGGTTCAATTTATTCTTTCTTACTTAATATGCACTTAAACCAACACTTTAATTTTATATCTGTTTGGTCATTAAGTCACTTATATATGTCATACACTCACTTATAAATGTAATATTTTATATGTAAAATTTTATTTTATAGATATATACAAAATTGAGGAACCAAATATATAAAATGTAGTAAAATTGAAAAAAACTTATGTTTATTTTATATACTGATTTTTATCTATGAAAAAGTAATTTGGAGTAATAAAAAACCCATGGATTTTATGATTATGGCTTTGCTTGAGACTTCAATACAAGGAGATATGTGATAGGGTAAGTTTTTATAATTGATAATTTATTTGTAAATTAGAAGACTAATCTTCAACTTATATTGTTTCTTTTTGTAAAAAAAAAAAAAAAAAAAAAAACTCTCTTTACCAAAGCTCCAAAGAAAGATATATCTTGTTGAAGGATGTGAACAATTTAGGGTTTCCACATGCTATAACTATAATTTGCATAAACCAAACCCTCACAATAAACAGTTATAAAAGAATAAATTAAGAATAAAAAGTAAAAGAAGTCTATTCATAAACTAACTTTAGTTTATATATAAATATGCAAAAAAAGAAAAAAATCTCATTAATTTTGTACTCAGGCACATTAATTTTAATCTTTAAAAAATAACTTATTTTTCGTTTGACCGTAATAAGAGGACAAGAGTTATAGGAGACAAGAATCCTTTTTGATATGAAGTATTGGTCCTATAATGTTCTAGTTCGGTTCTCGCCAATAGATTAGTTACTATTTGTTTTTAGGTACAATTCGGTCTCTTGGATTTGCTATGTCGGGTGCATAAACTCATTGATTTGCTATTGTTGATGTTCAGATGAAAATTGAAATAACTCTCAATTTGACAGATATTGTTATTTGTTATTATTAAGGTTTCATTCATTGCGAATTTGGAGAAAATGAGTTCATTTCCCAATGGATATGTTCATCTTTTATGAGTTTGGACAGTAATGTTTCTGCTGTAAATTCTATCAGAAACTTAGAAATCTAATACACATCTCATAGTCAATGACAAAATTTTATAACAATCTAGTTTTTATGCTTTTTTATTTATATTTATAAAAAATTAAGAATTCACTTAAAAATAATATTATATATTCTATTCTATTCATAGTTTTATATAAAACTCTCTTAACTTTAAGCATATCATCATGCCACACATTACTTAAATAAAAGAAATGTTAATTAAACTTGAAACTTAAATATAAGACTTTCTTAAAATATTTATTTTATAACTTCTTAAGTTTACCTTAGAAACTAAATTCAGATATTATGAATATTATGAATAAGATTTTCATCAAACAATTTCATTCAAACTCTAAAAATTATTTAGAATTTCAAAACTAGAAGGAGAGGATGTTTCAACAATATTTATATTTCCTGATTAAGGAAAAATATATACTAAATTGGACATTTTTTTATAGACCATGAAATCTTATTTAAATTTAAAATAAAATAAAAAATAATAATTTTTCTAATCCGACCACTAAATCACTTCTATAATATTGAGAAATATATACAAGTCAAATTTAATTTTGTTACTTTAAACATGTCATTCTCAATATCTTTAAATACAAACAAATTAAAAATCTATTTTTTTGTTTATTTTATTGATTTTTTGGTTGCAAAGCATCTTGTGTTAAGATAATCTTGTTTTAAAAATAATTATGTTTGAGATTTTTTTTTTCAATATCATGTAACAATCATAAAATTTTATTATTTTTATGGTTATTGTTGTAAAGATGTGTAAATTATTGTAGAAAAAATTATAAACTATACAATAATATTTCTTATTTTTAAATTATAACATGATGATTTTATTTGTAGTGTGAAAGACAGACCATGGATAAACAATTAAACAAACTCTTGAATATAATGTTACCATATATTCATTTATTTTTTGTAGGAGTAATATAAATAAAGATTTATTTCAAAATAATTTTTTTTTAATTTCAAATCAACGGATTCTAAAATAATGTCCAAAATGAAATCAAATGTCTAAACACAGGTGAAGCAAGTTTTAGGGTTAGGGTTTCCACAGGAAAGAGTTATTAACACAACACAGCATTAAAAGAAAAACTTTCTAGCCGTTGAGAGATTTAAATTACCGATCAGAATCTTAATTAAAGAACACACGAAAGCATTGTTCTTGCTGCATGATTTTTTCGGAAACACTCGCATGAAAAAGTATGACACTGGTAAACGATAGTTGTCACTAAGCAACTGGGCACACAAACATAGATCCAATGAGATGAAGAGCGCAGAGAGAAAGATGGAATCCGATGAGAAAAAGCGTTTAGCTGCATTAAAATGGTTTCGTGTGAAAGGGAAGGTTAACGTGTAAGACTTGGGTTTTCGTGAAGAAAATGAAGAAAAAGAAAAGTTGAAAACAGAGATGTTGAGAAATGGTGTGAATGGTCTTAGATTGTGGTTCTGAGAAGGGTGATGATTGGATTCGGAAATAGAACTTCTCAGGGTACTCGCCAATAACTATAAACTCTGTCTCTTTTTACTGCTTGCGATGAACAACGCTCCTTCATTCACCGTTTCTTCCTCCAATATTGGCTTTGGGACCAGAACATCTCCAAACACCACCCTATGAACGCAGCGTGAGTTTAGCTTTGAGCTGTGTCAGCTCTTGCAACAGAGCATCTTTAAATGTTTTAAATACTATAGTAGTCTATGTTCTAGGGTTTGTGTCTTCAAGAATTAAGACATTCAAAGTAAGATTTTTTTTTTTTTTTATGTTAGAATTCATATTTAGAATACGTTAGTGATATTAAGGATCAATAGATGGTTTTTAATAAAATATATTAATTTTTAAGTTGCTTTCTAAGGAAAATTTGGTATAACTTTGCTTGTTCTTTGACTTGTGATGACTAATTAATAATTTAATTAATTTATTGAGGTTAAAAATTTGGTTAAATCAATTGGTACTATTAAATGCATCTTAAATTTATACTCTCTCAATCTTTTTTTTTTTTTATCTTAAATGATTCTGAATGAGATTTAAAACTAATATATCTTGTTATTATAAAAAGAAATGAGAGTAGAATGAGAATGGTGAAGAGTAATTGATGAGGGACAAGTAAGAAAAAAAACCCTAAACCCTAGAAAAAACTTCCAACGGTCGACTATAAGCACATATCTGCACAGCATAAAAAGAAACTACAAACTATTCTTTATTTTAAATAATATATTTTAAAAAATATCACATTTTATTTTAATTTTTTTTAATCGAGTTGTTTTATTCTGCTTCTTATTCTTGTTTACTTACTTATTTTCTCTCAATATTTGTCTTTTGTATGAAATTATACTGCCTCATCTCAAAATAGGTGAAAATAGAAATTGTTTGATTATAGAATAGATAAAAAAATTGAAAATATATATTATTTGATTAAAGAAACTAAAGGATAACTAATATTTATTGAAGATAAAATTTTAAAATTATTCAATAAAACATGTTATTATATATTAACATTAACATTTATTATTTATTTTATTATTAAAATATTATTTTTATTGATGATATTATTTTATTTTTTATATGATTATTATTATTATTATTAACATAAAAAAATATTATAAATCAATATTGATTCACATAAGTCTCGGTATTTCTTACTTAAATAAAATATTAAATTTATAGGATCGAACAAACATCATATGTAATTATGCAAAAATAGTGTGCTAAATAAAACAAATGTTTACAAGGGTTTGTCTATTGGTTTAATAAAGTCAATTTATATTTTTATAAATTTTACATAAAAGTAGATTCAGTTGTATTTTTAGTCTTTAGATATTAATTCTATGATTTTAATCATCAATTTTAAATGTATGATTTTAGTAGGGTGTTCTAGTAGTGTCAATGTATTTTAAATCCAAGCAACTTTAGTGTCCATATTTTTTTTTCAAATATAAGTTATTATTAGCTAATTTACTTAGGCGAATATCATTTTTGAATATTTATTCATATTTTATTATTTCTCTCTCTTTTTCCGATGACAAATCATAAAGTCAATTAAACATCTAGTTTTTGAATAATAGTTAAGATGGTATAAACATTTTTTACCTCTGTATTTATTTAAATCTTTTAATAATAAGAAATCTACCCAAGCTAAAAAGAAAAAAGTTGAATTAAGCTACTTTTATATCACTAATATTCTAACTTTTTAAGAATTTTTAAATTGTATAAAATTCTATAATATAAGAAACTAAACATGAAAAAAACAAAGAAGATGAGGGTATTGTTGTTGTGTGGTTTAATTTATATAGTTTCAGTTGAAAATTTGGGATGGGTGTTGAGATGTTAAAGTATGTATGTGGGTCAAAGTTCCAAAAGCAAGGAAACAAGGTAATTAAGGTAATTAAATTCATCTTTGTGATCCAACTGTTAGAACAATGATGGATTCCTCTTCTCATAACATGCATGTCCCCACACCACAATTAATCCATCTTTCTCCCTCACCATTCATACCTTCATTCAATCACTATCCATGCCAAACATGGTGGAATTGCTCAAGGTGGTCCAAATCAACTTCAAGGAATGAAATCTCATGACCCACCATTACTATGCTTCTCTTATAATAAAAAATTCTAGTTTTTTTTTTTTTTTTTATTGTTGATAGAGATTACTTGTAAATCAAGTTTTGTCAAGATTTATTTTCATTATTTCCCTTTGTGTTAGCTGACAATATTTTTAAAATCAAGTTTTTCCAATCTTGTATTAATATTAGGAAGAATTTACTTTTCAAAAGATTGAGTCGATATTAGAAAAAAATTAGTTAAATTTTGAAAAAAACAACTAATAATGATTATCAATAAAGAGATAATATCAACATTGTTCAACTCAACATCTCTAATTGATTTTAACAAAAAATACAATTAATATGAAAAATATTTTAACCAACTGTTACATATATCTAAATAAAAAATAATTCAAATAATTTCATTAAAAAACTAACAATATACACATTTATTGAAAGAAAAGAAAAAAAACTAATCTGCATTGGCAGAAAGTACTTTCATTACTTCAACCAATATGGAGTTGATAATAAAATGACTAATTTTTCAGTGGAGTACAAAGAGGAGAAACACTACAAATTTGAAAGTGTATAGAATTTTAAATTCTTAGGTGAAATTTGAAATTTCTACTTCTAATTAATTAAATTATTTTCATAAATTTTTAAAATTTTAACTTGTTTTTACATCTTGTAGGGGAATAACATATTTAGTTATAGAATATTTTAAATTCTCTGAAGAAATTAATTACATGGTAAATATTCTTTATCCAAAGTTTCTGTCGCTTAATGAGTTGAGGTACTGTGGTTCAATTATCCATTAGTAAATCTCATCGATGAGATTTACCAACAAATGATTTATTTGGAAGAGGAAAAACATTTAATTAAATATACACTGTAAATTTAAAATGTATTTTTTATTTAGTTTAAGATGACATGATCCTTTCATTATTAAAATTTTTTATTGTATAAAAAAATTTCTTTGTTAAGAAGTTTCATTCTTAAGAATTTTTATTAGATATAATAATTTTTATTATATAATATTATTAGTTTAATAATTTATAATGTAACTTTTTTTGTATATTATATTGGCAATTTTTGTTTGGATGCATAAAATTAAGAAATTTACACTGATTGTATATAATATATTTATCGATCAAAAAATTTGCCAATAATTTAACTATTATCGACGATATATACGTCATCGATAATTATTAAGAGATTTTCTAAATCCGTCAACAATTTTATAGATGAACAAATTACCAACAATGTTTATGTCGTCGATATTCTATCATAAAACCCTCTTTTATCGATGGATAGCGTTACTGGATTTTTTTGGGTAGTGAATGTTGGTTGAAGTTTTTTTTTTTTTTTTACTGTAGTTTTCTAGATTCTTAACAACAAGAGTTTTTCTTGAATGACTTGAATCAATGTTATTTTTTATTTGATGTCATAATTATTTGACAAACATTAATCAAGAAATAATCATATTAATTTTGATAAAAAAATCTCAACTACTGATTAAAAAACTTCAACCAACATTGATCAGAAAGTACTTTTGCTAAACGGTTGCCAAGGAAAGCTCAACTAACATAAACTAAAAGTGACCCTAATTAACATTAACAAAACAAAATCATATTTGACATTAGCTCAGAATTGCCATTGATGTTCAGGATAAAAATGTTAAAACAAGTGAAAAAAATTTGTCGAGAACGTCTTGGTATTAATCCAGACGATGATTTTTCAACTACAAGTTGAACTAACAAAACTAAATTAGTGATGTATTAATGGAGACAGTGAAAGACTATGAAGAAGAAAGATATTGACGTGTAAGAAAAGAAAAGCTTAAAAAAATTAAAATTTCCTAATTTTGAGTAATTAAATTGTTTATATAAAATTTAAAATTTTAATTTCTTAACAAAATATTTTATCATGAAATATTCTCCATTCAAATGCATTTTATTTTTCTACATTGATTTGAGTTATCTTTTGAGAAGACTGGATAGTAAGGTTTAAGTTTAAGTCTTTCAAAAATATTGATTACTGGAAGAAGAGATTTTATTTTAATTATTAGTTACATTCTCTAATAAAAATTAATAATCAATAAAATTGGTACTACGAAAACTTAAAAAAAGAAAGTGAATGCTTTGTAATTACTTTAAAAATAATTATCTATCTATATATATAATTATAGAAAATTATTGTGGTGGAAGTATTTCTCCATAGACAACATCAAACTTCTCATTCAATCATATGTCTAAACGTTTAAAGGATGCATTTATGATGTTGCACCATTTAGCAGCAACTTCTTTCAAGATGGGAGATACTTCAACTCATATCTGAATGACATAAATTCAACATCCTTTACAACTATGCTAATTACTCCAAACAGCTCATTCAACCCAAGAAAGGTGGTAGTTCCCAAAATCACAAATGCATATATATATATATATATATATATATATATATATATATATATATATATATATATATATATATATATATATATATTCAAATTAATTAGGGTTATCTCTTCTCAAATATAAAAACAAATGAAATCAATAAATTTACGTTTGACGTATAAGAATTAAATATAAAAAATGTTGTAATAACATTTTTGTAATTAAGTTGTCAAAATTTTCGTCTAACATGTAGTGAATAGACATAAATTTATGTTTGACTATCAAGGGTTAGTCGTAAAAAATAGAATTTACGTCTAACCTAAAAGCGTCAGACGTAAATCTACTTAAAAGAACCTTGCATAATGAGATATTTATTAATAATTGTTGATACTCTCTAATATTTAAGATAACCAATTAATTTAAAGCAGTTCTTAGAGTCATGTCCAGAGCGGTTACAATTGCTGCATATTATGTTTCGGTCCTTACTTTCAATTCTACCATGATTTCTTCCTACACTCTGAATAGCAAAGTTCACAATCTGATTGTGATCCTCCTTGCCCAATAACATTTTTCACATGTTCTTCTTGAACCAAGATTAAATAAATTTTTTTTAGACTCGACAAAGGATCTTGGGCAAGTATGTTGGATCTCATTGTCCCATAAGCAGTCTCATCGAGACCCATGAGAAATAGATAAATTTTCTCTTCTTCACACTTCTTTTCTAGTTTGGATCTAAGGTCACAAGTGCATCTACTTTAAGTTGTTGTATACATGGCCCATCAGATACCGAGGAGCGTTCCTTGACATTTGTCCACAAGTCCTTCGCTACTTCCATGTGCAACATCGTTGAACACATTTTGGGTTCAATGGTGTTCATTATCCATGACACCAACAGAGAGTTATTGGTCCACCAATCTTCAAGATCTGAGGATTTTTCTGCAGGTTTCCCGATTGTTCCATCTACGAACCCAAACTTCTTCCTTGCTCTCAACGCATTTCTCAAAGATCGAGCCCATTCATCATAATTCTCTCTATTCAATTAAACATGCGCCATAAGGCTTCCTGGGTTGTTTGCAACAGTTATATCATAAGGTGAGATTGTCTTTCTCACATTCGCTTCGTTCGTCATTTTGGTAATATCAGATAAAGCTCTGATACCATAAAGAAGAATTGACAATGTAATTCTTCTTCTTTATTGCTCTTCCAGCCACAATATGTATACACAAAGATTACATAACTAGCTACCTCAATCTATGCTAATTACATTTAAACCATTCCTAAATATAATATGTACAAATCTGTACATTTAAATAATTATAACAAACAGGACAATAGTGGCAGGAAAGTTGGACAACAAGGAAAGACTATGGTTTCTAAAGGACGCAAGATGATGACTAAAGAAATGTAGCGCAAGCCTATATGCACGGACCATAACTTAACAACACGATAACTGATGTTGACAACTCTGCTACTGGTGGACTAAACGATGAACAAGGGCAGACTTTGATGGATCTCTTAATGCCAAATTAGGCACTACTGAAAAGCTAACTGGTAAGCGTAATTCTACTCAATTGATTATTGATATAAGTGTTTCTAGTCATATGACATGAGAGCTAGAATACTTGACTAATGCAAGAAATGTCTTGGAATGCCCAATAGGGCTTCTAGATGGAAAATAAATTTTTGTTGCTAAAGAAGGAATGATGGCTCTCAGTAAAACACTAAAATTAAGCAATGTTATCTATGTGCCTAATTTGAAATGCAATATGATTTCAGTATCATAGCTTATTGATGAATTAATTATATGGCCCAATTTATTGACAAATTTTATGTTATCAAGGACTGTGTCTCGAGGATGGTGATTGCAATGGGTGAATGAAGAGAGAGAGTCTACTATCTTCAAACAATGAGTTTTTTTACTACTGCTACAGTAAAATTTAGGAATGATTTCGATTTATGGCATAAAAGACTTTGACACCCTTTTTGTAAGGTTGTAGAACTTATTCTAAACAATGGTGTTAGTAGAAATAATGCAATTTGCAATAAAGTTTGTTATGTTTGTCATAGAGCAAAGCAATGCCAGAAAGTTTTTCTTTCAGTATTAATAAAATAGTGGATATTTTAAAACTAATTCATTGTGACTTGTGGGGACCTTATCGAGTTGTGTCTCATTACGGTGCTCAATATTTTTTTACCATTGTAGATGATTATTCACGAGTTGTATGGATTTATTTGTTAGAAGAAAAGAATGAAGTTTTAACATGCTTGTGTCAATTCTTTGCTATGGTGGAGCGTCAATTTAACAAACAAGTGAAAATTTTGTGTAGTAATAGCGACACAGAATTTGTTTGCATGAATAATTATTTTCAAAATCATGGGATTATGCATGAAACATATTATACAAGAACTCTTCAACAAAATGGGCGAGTAGAAAGAAAACATATACATATTCTTAATGTTGCTCGTGCATTGTGCTTCCAAGCTAATCTTCTTATTGAATTTTAGGGCGAATGTGTTCTAACTACAGGATACTTAATCAACCGCACATCATCAATTGTATTAAATGGAAAAACTCCATAGGAGATGCTCTATAACAAACCACCATCTTTCAATCTATGCATGTTTGGGTGCTTGTGTTATGTTCATAACCAAGACACTAAAGGGGACACATTTGCAAGTCATAGTTAGAAGTGTGCTTTCTTGAGATATTCGTATGGTAAAAAGGGTTGGAGGGTGTATGACTTGGAATTGAGTGTGTTCTTAACATCCAAAGATGCCATGTTCTCAAGAAAATGAATTTCCCTATGCTGAAACACAATCGTTAGCATCTGAGTTGTCCGACACAAAACCAAGTAGTTTTGTACCTTGGAACAATGTTGATAACACCGATGAAATAGAGATTGTGCAGGTTGATTCTCCGTAAGAACTAGAAAACTTTCTTACTAAAATTCTTGATACTAAGACAGATACAACTAATAGGAGGGACTCCAATACTGAGGTGAATGAGTAACCTTTCGATCACGGATATCGTGCTTAAATGCCATCCACTCGACTGTGAGGTCTTGAGACAGATGCCATCTGCAACATAGACCACTCTCCCACTTTGCTTGCTACCTCTCACACCTCAGGTACACCTTATCCTATAACACATTATGTTAATTATTACAAGTTCTTTGTACACCATAAAAATTTTCTAGCAGTTGTTAGTGCAAGCACTAAACCTAAGTCATTTTGTTAAAGCCATGAAAGATGATCGATGGAAGCAAGCCATGGAGATCGAGATGGAAGCATTAGAAAATAATGGGACCTGGACGTTAGAATTGCTGCCACCTGGCAAAAAAGTTATTGGGAGCAAGTGGATTTACCGAATCAAGTATAAATATGATTGTTCGGTTAAGCGATTTAAAGCCCGTCTAGTGATACTAGGAAATAACCAAGTTGAAGGACTTGACTATACTAAAACCTTTGCTCCTATTGCAAAGATGGTAATTGTGCGCACCTTTCTATACTTGGTGTGACTCAGATTGGGCTAATTGTCCTTTGACTAGAAAATCTCTTACTAGTTGCTTTATTATTCTTTGTAATTCACCCATCTCATGGAAAACTGTTGGTAGGGGGAGCTACTTCACCTATGAATGAAGAATGGTTTTGATGATGTCTACTGGATTAGAATAGAACATAGATTTGGTCTAGTTAGGTTATGCATTAGGCTAATAGTTTTTCTTTATCAGA
>Ga0214543_1007641_pt1 | contig 18344 bp, 9 predicted proteins | sample CNSS2metaG_FD_160094 | JGI IMG/M metagenome (GOLD analysis project Ga0214543, IMG submission 160094) | Root nodule microbial communities from cowpea collected in UCLA plant growth center, Los Angeles, California, USA - CNSS2 | ecosystem: Host-associated > Plants > Roots > Nodule | place: USA... | reverse complement strand
TATATATATATATATATATATATATATAAGGGTATTTTTTGTAAATTAAAGTTTAGCGGGTACAAGTATCCACGGGTACGGATACTATGATACCCGTACCCGCCCTGTTAACATGCGGGTATCAAAAATACCCATACCTACGAGTAGCGGGTATCCATTTTTAATATCTATTTTCTACCCATTGCGGATTTTATCCGCGGATACCCGCGGGTACGGATATTTTTGACATCCCTAGGTGTTAGGTTATTGTCGTGCCACGTGATACTTTACCAGTGGCGGAACTTGACCAAAAATTTTAGGGGAGCCAAATTATATTTGTTATATATATATATATATATATATATATATATATATTTTAATTAAAAAAATTAATTAATTTAATTAAAAAAATATTTTCTTTACATGATTTTGTTATTCAAAATAAGCACTCATGACAATAGAATCTAAACAATATAACAATAATATATATGAAAAAGTAACATAAAGTTTATCATCAACAATAATATATATAAAAAAAAACAAAAGTTACCTTTAATCAGAGTGCTCCTTTACGCTCTTTCAATGACTTAAAATCTTCAATAATTGAATCAGAGCTGAAGCTAGTTGCAATATCCCTTTCAATATACATTATCATAGTGCTTGCTAAAAATTCAGCCTCCAATTATTAACTTTCCTCCAATTTTTAAAACCTATAAAATAATATTCAAAAAGTTAAAACATGTTGATGACAATAAACTTATTGCAAATTAGAATTCAATGAAAATAAACTCAATTACCTGTAACAATGAAAACATCTGACCCAGGTCATCCGCTTGATTTTTTACTATAAAGATAGCACGGTAAGCAATATGCAGCATCTTTTAATGGCGAATACTCTAACCATGAAGGAAATAAGTTAAACCATGTGTACTGAAATATTCTTGAATGATCATCTTTACCAAACAATGGATAATTTTCTAGACGCATTTGATATGGACCCCATTTTAGATAAGCCCTTCGTACCTCATCAATTTGATTTTGTGGGTATTGCCAAAATTGAAGACGTTTTCCCGGATCACGTTCTAAAGTATTTTCAAATTCATTATATGTAACTTTAGGAACCTTAGAGAGTTATTTTTCGTTTTCTTCAATATTTGAATCCTCATGAAGTTTCTCAATCTTAGATGACGTAGATGCATTTTTTTCATCTTCATCACAAGCCTTCCTCTTGAAAAAAGAATCAATTCTTTTACTCTTTATCATAATTTTTCTAATATAATTTTTTCACCTCTCACCTATTTACAAAAAGTAAAATTATGAATACCCCAAATTAAATCTTAAAAGCAAGACTCAATATTTTAAGAAAACTAATAACTTCTAAATGATTAGCTTCCCTTAATTCCTAATCTTGTTCTTCCCTTACAAACCTTCAAAACCTAAAATAGCTCTATCTACACTAAGAAGAGTTTGATCAACAATTAAAGCATGATTTTATGATCTCTAACAGATAGATATGCCTAGAGCGTAGAAAAGTCACATACAAGAGAGAAACATATTGCTTCAAAAATAAAAAGGAAAAGATCAACTTACTCAAAAGAAGAAATTATTCGGTGCAAAATGTTCCTTAACTCTTCAATTTTGTCGTAGTGCAATTAGATTTTGAAAATAATAAGAAATTGATGGTGAAAATTGAGATGGAAATAAAACGAGAGAAAGAGATGGAGACACGAAAGAGAGAAACCAAATAAAAAAGTATAAAAATTATAATAGAGAAAAAATGTGATTTTTAAATTTTAAAAAATATTTTTCAAACTAAATTAATATAAATAAGGTAATAATATATAAATAAAGTAATAATATATAAATATATTTTTTAAAATATATAGAAATAAAATAAAATAAAAATTAATTAATATAACTAAAATAATAATTTATAAATATTATTTTTTAAATATATAGAAAAAAAAGTTAAAAAGAAAATGGTTGGGGGAGCCGTGGCTCCCCCTGGTCCCTTCATTCTTCCGCCACTTTACAGTCATCACACGTGATAGTGGTAAAACCTGTTTTCAATTTAGTCCTCTATTAAAATTTTTGGTTCAATGTAGTGCTCCAATTCTTTATTTTTAAAATGATCTAATTTTGTTCTTTCTAATTTAAAACCAAATTAGTAAATAAACTTAATTACAACTTATATATACATATTATAATAAATTTTTTTAATATATACATCAAATCACTTCACCTATATATTCAAATTATTTTATTTTTTACATTTTTACCTTTATAATCTTTTACACTAGAAATTTTTTACACATAAAAAATAAAATAATTTGAATATTTAGGTGTAGTGATTTGATGTATAAATTCAAAACAAATATTTTAATATATATATATATATATATATATATATATATATATATATATATATATATATATATATATATAAAAGTTATAATTAAACTTATTTACTAATTTGGTCTCAAATTGTAAATGACAAAATTATATCATTTTAAAAAATATGGGTAGTAAATTAAACCAAAAATTTAAAATAGAAGACTAAATTAAAAACAAATTTTACCACTACCACGTGTCATAACCGTAAATTGCCACGTGACACGACCGTAACCTGACACGTGGTAGATTATAAATTTTCAAAAAAAAAATTAAAAATTAAAAAAAAAATTACAAAATTTCAGGGTCTGACACATGTCCTGTATGGACAGGGTGTTAACTCCAACCTAACATAGAAAACCAAATTAAACCGTTTTAGATAATCTGGGTACTAATTTATTTATAAAATATGAAGACCAAATTGAATTAAATCAAAAAATTAGAGGACCAAATCAGTAATTATATCTATTTTTAATAAAAAAATATAATTTTTACATATAAGTTTTTTCCTAGGTAACGTCTTTTAAAATCACTTTTTAAATTTTTATAATATTTTTTATGTATTTATTTTCCACGTCAAATTTTGTAGGTAAAGTTTCATTTTAAAAATTTCTGTTAAAGCCCACCATGCTTACCTACAAAATTTTTGTATGCAACTAATTTTTTTTTTTACCCACAAACTTTAATTTTGTCTACAACAAATTTTCATGGATAAAATTAAATTATGTGTTGTAAATTCAATTGTTCAAACTTTTTTCCAACCAACCACAATCTTTACATAGAAATAAAAAATCTAGTAACCAAGATTATCTTTGGATACAAGTATTTATCCTATGATTTTATAAAATAAAAAAAAATATAAATAACTTCCCTTAGCTAAAGTTCTTTACTCCTCCATTTAAAGATTTAGCTAAAATACACACTTACTCAAAATCTATGGACCTACAACAAGATGTTTAAATATAACTAAATAAGTTTATAGAATTACTTTTCTCGATTGGTCTCATCAAAATTAATGATTAAATCATAAAAAAATATTGTGAAGTGTGAATAGATTCTAAAAGAAATAAAGTGTGCAAGAGAAATTTTAAAGAAGAAGGAGAAGAAGATTTGGAAAGAAAAAAAAAAAAAAAACTGAATAAGAGGGAGAGATTTTTTTTTCAAAAGAGCACTGTTCGCTCCTTTTTTTTTTTTACTTGCATAGTACACTTTGCCTTAAATTTACATGGATAACATTATTTTTATTTTAGTTGGGAATTCGGTCCTCCGAGAGCCGAATTCCAATCTGTAATGTTTTATTTTTTTTTTCAATTTCAAGTCAGAATTTGGTCATAGGGATCTGAATTCTGAACTTGGTTTTTTATTTTTTTTCGTTTTTTAAAATAAATTAGAATTAATATTTTTAAATTTTTTAATAAAATATATATAAGAGTTATTTTTTGTTTTCTTTTTGTAAAAAATGTTACATTAAAGGTTAAATATATATTTTTTAAAATAGATCTAGTATTGTGTTTTTAGTTATTTTAGGTATTATTTGAAAGATAAAAAATAACATTTTTTTTTTTGAATTTGTTGATTTAAAAATAGATTTTGTATTGTGTAGTAAGTTTTTTTATGTGTAATTTGAAAATATAAACGTCAATTTAATTTTTTTTTATAATTTGTGTAGTATTAATTTTTTTTAATAGGAGTAATTGAGTGTTGTGTTTGGAATCTTTCCTTCGTGGACTTTCATTTCATTGTGCATTCTTTATGTGGGGAGTAATGCTGGAATAAGTGGGGAGTTTTTCTTAATATTATGAACATCGCTAACAGTTTGTTTTTTTAATTTAAAATATGAAACTTGAGTGTTAAGACAAAATGTTCGTTGTCACTGTATCATAGAAAAAAACTATTTTCATTACCACGAAATTGAAAAGCAGCTTTTTTGAATGGTGTAATGAAAAGATGTCCCTTAAAGTATGTATGAGGTATGTGGGGAGTATTGTTGGATTAAGTTGTGAGTTATTCTTATTATTTTGAACATCAGTTGCAGTAATTCAATGAAAAGTATAAAAATGGAAAATATAAAACTTGAGAGTCAAGAGAAAAATGTTCATTGTAATCATATGATAGCACAATAATATTTTTAGGACTACTAAATGTTAATTGGATGGGGATAATGGAAAAAAGGTCTCATAACTAATGAATGAGGTAGGTAAGGACTAATGATGGATTAAGTGGGGAGTTACAATAGACATTTTGATCTTGAGTTATGAACAACAAAAGTAAATTATTTCCATGAAGACCAAATTGAATAGTAGCTTATTTGGATGGTGAACATTACAAATTATCCCATAAGTAACGTAAATGGTATGTGGGGAGCCGTGTTGGATTAAATGGAGAGTTATTGTAAATTTTTTTATTATCGGTTGTAGTAACTCAAAATATGAAACAAAAACTGGTACTAATGACCAAAATATCCAACATAACTTTCCACTTAATTGTTCTTCACTCCTCAATTTCGAACATAGTGTGACTCGAAAATTCTAAAAAACCCACGTGGCCACATTACCCATCATTTAATGTCATGGTCATGGAAATGAATTTGTACTATGTTAAGGTTAGTGTGAGGATATTATGTTCATAATGAAATTTGATTTTTATATAAAAATTAGGTAATGAAGACCAAAATAGTCATCACAACTTCCCACTTACTACCTCTGTACTCCTCACTTACAAACAATATCAGTATTAGCACAATTTCAAAAAGGTCCACCGTCCACATAACCCAGTAGTGAATGTTGTCATACTCGCTAAATTTTTTATGTACATAATGTACCATGCATGAATCATTCCATAAGTGGTGAGTATAAAGTAGAATAATGGGGAGTGGTGATGAATATTTTGGTCTAATGTGTATGACCAAATTGCAGGGTGAGAGTAAATTTCTGAATTATGTATCTTTATGAAGTGGTAAAATTATGTATCTTTATTCGCACACTATCCTAATAGCATTGACAAGTCTTGTCCAAATTGCAAGGTGAGAGTAAATTTCTAAATTAAATATCAGCCTTGGCACATCCCAATAAAGTTGACAAGTGTTGTCATAATTAGAAGGTGCAAGTGAGGCCATTTATTTTAAATATGTGTCAGCTTTTACAATGGTCAAATTAAATTTCTTAATTGGCACGTTATCCCAATTGAAGTATCTGTCACCTTTTATAATAGTGATATACTAAATCAGCTTTGGCACCTCCCAATAAAGTTGACAAGTGTTGTCATAATTAGAAGGTCCAAGTTAGGCCATTTATTTCAAATATGCGTCAACTTTTATAGTGGTGAAAGTAAATTTCTGAATGGGCACATTATCCCAATTGGAGTATTTTTCACCTTTTACAAGAGTGCTATAATAAATCATCTTTGACACCTCCCAATAAAGTTGACAAGTCTTGTCATAATTAGAAGGTGCAAGTGAGGCCAATTATTTGAAATATGCGTCAGCTTTTACAGTGGTGAAAGTAAATTTCTGAATTGGCACGTTATCCCAATTGAAGTATCTATTACCTTTTAGAAGAGTAATATAATACATCAGCTTTGGCACCTCCCAAAAAAGTTGAGAAGTCTTGTCATAATTAGAAGGTGCAAGTGAGGCCAATTATTTGAAATATGCGTAAGCTTTTACAATGGTCAAAGTAAATTTCTGAATTGGCACGTTATCCCATTTGAAGTATCTATTACCTTTTAGAAGAGTAATATAATAAATCAGCTTTGGCACCTCCCAATAAAGTTGATAAGTCTTGTCATAATTAGAAGGTGCAACTGAGACCCTTTATTTCAAAGATGCGCCAGCTTTTACAGTAGTGAGAGTAAATATGTTTCTTGGCACGCTATCCAGGTGAAGATAGTCAGTTATATTTAAGGTTGTGGTTCCTTAGTTTGAAAGTTGTGGAGTGCTCTAGTATAATAAGTAAAAATGCTTTTATTTGAGGAGTTGAATGCATATAATTCCTTTAATGCTGCTATTGATTTTGAAGATGGAAGGTTCTCCCTATGTAGACTTCCAAATGAGGTTACTCTTAACCATATGCGCATCATCATGAGAAGTCATTTGATGGGACCATCTGAGCCCCCACTAAGCCATTTGTGGTACCATGTCCCTCCTAAATTTGTTGCGGAAGGCATTGATGAGTTCCTTTTTGTAAGGAATGACGAATATCTTCAACATGCCATTCAGTGGCACTCAATGATGGTCCCTACGACGACAATATCTTTTTATGTTAACTTCATGAAAGTTGAGAAGTGTGACAACTTTGTACCTATTTAGTTCATTTTTTGTATGTTGTAACATTGGTCTTTAAGATCATTGAACTTGTTGAGTTTATCTAAAGAAATTGTTGTTCGCTATTTAGCAATGAAGCATTTGGAATTATTAAGTTTTTCCATTGTTGATCTTCGAAATTGTGTTAAACACGGTAAACTCTTACAAACACATAAACACGACCTATTTCATATGTAATAAAATATTAAACTACATCTTTGTCCTTTTAATCACTGTAGTGGTGTCTAGTTCCACACCGTGGTCGACGCTTGTTTCTAGTGGGATTCCTCCTACGCACTTCAGGTCTAGGTTCTTCTACGTGTGAAGGCTGTGGTTCATGTTCATCCTCATGTTGATGATCATCATGCGCAGCAGATGATGATGCTTTTGCATATGGATTGTGGACGTAGTAAACTAAGCCTTCTTGAGGCTGATCCAATCCTTCTAAGAAATTTGGACTTTGAGGATATTTACGCAACCACGGTTGTGCAGAAGGTGGTGTTTCATCATAAGTTGCAAACATACTTCGTATGCCTAGTTCTAACTTTGAAGAAATTGAATTCTTTATTCCCTCCATACCTGATGGTGGAGGTGCAGTGTTGAAGTCATGCCTAGTTTGTTGTGGTGGAGAGACATTTGCTGATGTTGATGCACGATGCATTCTAGGATCATATAACATTTGTGGAACTGACAAATACAAAAATGAGTTTGAAATGTACCATGACATGTACTCCATTGTGTGTTGAAGTGGCCTAAGCATCGGTAATCCATTCAACGTTAGGTCACACCGGTTATTCCAAACCTCTATCCATTGTGCATGTCTAGTAACCCAGTTCTTATCTTGTCTCCCCCTAATGTCTAATTTATGTAGATGATCAAGGTTGTTGGGTTCTTCAGGGATCTCTTGTGATAACCGAAATTGTAACTTCACCCTGTGTGACTGGTGCCACTCCACAATGGCAAAATAAATTAAAGTTGTGCATGACATCCATATTGCTTGGTCCTAATATGCTTCAACATCAATAATAGAGCCCAAACCCTCATAAGGAACCCAAATAAACTACAACAAAAATTGAAAATGTTAGTCATTCATTTACAACCATTTATCGATATAGAAATGGTAAATGTTACCTGATTTTGCTGCATGTGATCTATCCTTGCCTGGTATCCGCATAAATCATTGTGGGGGACATTTTTGTAGTTCAGTACTCGACCGTCGCTCCATTGGCAAACTAGCAGAAAATTTGGTGGAACTCTTGAAATGGGTGCAATAAAGGGCATCCAAAATCATACCCATGATTGTAACAACGAAGCACATCCACCCATAGTCCTCACATGTCCATCTGTTGCTCTGCACATCTCCCTATACAACACAACCAAACACGCTGAACCCTAACTATATCTCCTGGTTCTTCGAAGATTAGTCAAATAGTTCAAGTACATTAAATGTACTTTATTCCCAGTCTTATCGAGAATTAAAACCCCTCCAATAAGTCCTAATATATAAGCTCTAGCATGTGCATGAATGACCTCAATACTGAAATTTTCATCTATAGGCAACAAATTATCCCTTAACCATTTTAGTTTGATCATAGAACCAATAATCGATTCTTCCTTAACCGGTATTATACCTAATAAGGTATCACACATCTCGTCCCAGTCCAACATAGTTGGACCAATGATAAGGGGTTCATCGACAGGAATCCCCAATTGAAGTGAGACATCTTGCGAGGTTATGGTGTATTCTTCAGTTGGAAAATGAAATGTGTGTGCTTTAGGCCTCCACCTTTCTATCAAGGCAGTCACTAAACCATGGTCAACCTTTAGATGTCGCAATTTAGCCACACCGCCAAACCCTACTTCTTATATTATAGGCATAATACTTGGATGAGGTTCAAGCATGGAGTGACAGTAAGTCGACACAATGCTCCCTTCTGTGTCCTAAACAAAGAAGTAAAATATGTGATTACATAAAAACTTAGGTGTGTTAATAAGAAATGAAGTTGACATACCCGAGAAGAAATGTATACAGCCCTATGCTCTTGTTGTCTCTATAGCAACATTTTTTTTCAGTCTTTGTAGGTTTCTTTCGATAGCAAGAATTGAAAAAAAAAAAATTAAACATTTATAGACAATGCAAGACTTCATGAGGGAAAACTTAGCCGTTGGATTACTCAAAGGAATGACATCCCTTAGATTGAGGTTGGTGCATTGTCATGTCAATGGTCATTAATGTGAATCTGACAATCTATCATGTGCAAAGACCTTTTCAAACTTAATCTTACATGTTATTTGAACAACATGATGGCGACTAAAGCTTGTATGAAGGTGACTACACGGTGCACACACATTTTCAGAATTCGGGCTCATAGATCAAAAAATTCGTGAATACCAATAAATTTTATTCATGTGAAGATAAATTTTATTTAACCCAAATGTTACATTTTTTGGTGCTAGGATGGATTACAAGGGATGGAGAATGATAAAAAAATGCAGTCAGTTACACAAATATTGCATCATACAATGTCCATTACATAAACATTGAATAGTCACCATTGTGGGTGTTTGTGGCTTTTTCAAATTATCAAAATCTGCAAGTCATCCGTAAGTGGGGAGTCTACCATTAATATATGGGGAGTGAAGTTGAAAATTATGTTCCGAGGTTGAAGATTTTAAAAAAAGTCAATAATCGTCTTATGATCACGCAATGCAGTCAATTACTCAAATTTTATATCTTCAAATTTTCATGACTAAAACACTAAATATTGACCATCGTGGGTCTTTATGGCTCTTTAAAATTATCAAAATCTGTAAGTCATTCATAAGTAGGGAGTCAACCATTAATATGTGGGGACTGAAGTTGAAAATTATGTTTTGAGGTTGCAGATTTTAAAAAATAAATAAAAATGCTATTACGATCACATAATTCAGTTCGTTACATAAATTTTTCATCTTACAATTTCCATTTACTAACAGGGGTTCTTGTCGTACTTAACAATTGTCAGAATCCTCAACTCATCCATACATGGGGAGTCAAGTATTAATATGTGGGGAGTAGTGTTGTAGATTTTGAACTGCATCTTTTTGAAAAATTCAAATATCGTGTTGTCATCACACAATGCAGGGATTGACACACATTTTCCTTCATTCAATTTCCATAACCTAAACACTGAATATCCACCATCAAACGTGTTTCTAGTGCTTCAAAATTGTCAAAATCCTCAACTCATCCGTAAGTGGGGAGTAAAGAATTAATATGTGGGAAGTACTGTTGTAAATTCTGGACTGTACGTGCATATTTAAAAAAAATTAAATATGGTATTGTGATCACAAAGTTTAGTCTCTTAAACAAATTTTCCATCATACTATTTCCATTATCTGACATCCATATTGTAAAAAACAAGTCAAAAAAATTTGTCCGAATATCATTTTTGTAAACAAAAATACTTTATTACATTGCACACACTAAAGTCATTAATGCAAATTAACTACTTATCATAAAGATTACTAAACACGCTATTCAGACTTCCATAAACACTTAAAGAACTAAGCTTTAGTCATCGACATTATTGCCTGCAGCTGAGTTTGTTGCATCCAAGTTGTCACCTTCAGGAGGATGTAAGATCACTAAAAGCTTCATTGGGAGATCATGTGGGAATGGAAGGAAGAAGGCAACCATGTCGCGAACATCATCATCTGTAAGGATCTTAATTGTTTCATACTGGTCTCAACGTCCTAACACGGGCTTGTGAAACCATACATCTTTGACTCTTCTTCCCTGACTGTAATAATGATAACTTGCAATTTATTCTTTCAACATCTGTAAATTCATAGTAGTCGACACATAAAAAGCACAATTAATACGACCTTCGTAGTTAAGAGCAACAAGAAAACTATTATGAATGTGATTCTCGTGATAGATCACCATCTTTGTTTTGGTAATAAGCAGTTATGGTTGTGAACTGAACGACCTAATAATTTATAAGCGAATTGGTTACTTGATAGTTAAAAAAAAATCTTGAACCCTGCATTAAAGTGGGTTCACGTGACAAAGTAAAGTGGGATAAAGCTTGATTGACATTCATCGTACAGTGTGTATATCAATTGTGCCTGTGATGTTGGTATCACGTGATAACATTGACTAAAGCCTACCACTCATCAAGTGCAGTGCTTTTATTTTTAACTTGACATATCACATGCCAAATAATTAAAGTTGCAACACATAGGGAAAATCACAACATCACAAACCACTATGAAAAAATCCAAGGTTTTTCTACAAAGTGGATTTAAATCTTGTGCGTTCGATTATTCTACTTTGAATCTAAACCGTTAACATAAACAAACAAAAATTGTCATTGTTATAACCCACATTGAGCCATCCAGGCTATAAATAATGCCCTTGATCAATTCATTCATCAATCTAATCAAGTCAGTGCAAACTCCTATCCCCCAATGACATCTACAACATTCATTGTGTTGGTGTACTTTAATGGCAGCATCTATCTTGAAAATAACTATTCCGATAAATTCATTAGCTCCAACACGTCATGGGTGACCATAACAAATACTATGACGTTGTCCCAACTTAAGCAGGCAATCCTCAAGGAATTCAATGGTGCAACATTGCACGACTATGAAGTAGACTTACGTTACAGGTTATCGATCTTCATATTGGGCGGCATTACACACTACCGATCTTGTACGATGTGTGGAGATGACGATGTTGAGTCCATTTTTTACTTGGGAACGACGAAAGCATGTCATCTTCTAGTTGGGATAATGGCCTTTATTACAGCAAGACATAACAACGCAATCCTTGACGAAGTTTATTTTGATTTTTCTAATAACTTCAATATGTCCCTCAACTTAGATTGAAGTTTATATTTTCTTATTTAAAGTATGAATTTTTATTTATGACGTTCTTCTTAATCAAATTTTTATGCAACTTTTAATTTCAATGAATTTGAACTTACAAAATGGGGGTGGTCAAATGCTAATCTCTTATAAAATGTAGTCAAGTCACATGTTAACATTAGAGGTCGTGCCAGTCACATGGCTGCATAATAATTCGTGCCAGTAATATTGCTGCATAATAATTCATGCCATTCACATGGGTACATAAGAAAAAATGTCAATCACATGAGTACTTAAAAGTTCGTGTCACTCACATGATAACATTAACTATCGTGTAAGTCACATGTTCACATAATAGAAAGTGACATGATAACTTTAATTTTGGTATAAAAGACTACTATCACTTTCGAAACTCAATCTTAATCTTGCAATTTCTCTTCACTCTGAAAAATCATCAAAAGTCAGGTTCAACCACAACCTCAGATGGAAGGGTCCATGTTTGTCTGTGTATATGACGATGGAGAAATCGCCAATGACGCTCAAACTGGTGTCTACTTTGCATCTGCAAAGGCAATCATGATTCACATCCATAAAGGTTTCAGCTTGTCCAAACTTATTCGCATAATAATGGACAAGGCAAATAGAGATCCAAGGGATGAAGTTCCATTTATTCACTTTAAATTTCCGACTAAAGTTTGTGGCCAACATGTGACATACACAACCACTCAAATCCAAGATGATGACGACTTGGATGGTGCTTTCAACATGATACAGGCCCTAACTGTTACATCCATTGAACTCTGCACCACCTACAACTCATGTACGAGACCTTCTAAAAATATTTCTTTAACACATTTTGATGTGCATAATCCACATCCAAACACTGAACCACAACAACAACTATTTGACCTTAACACTACCTACCTAGGGGATTGGGGAAATGATATACAGTCATATACCAAACTACTAACTAGTCTGTCTACCTCAAATATTTTTCAAACTCCTGCACATCACAACACCCAAAGGTTCTCACCTCCAACTATTGTAGAAGTTGAAAACTTAGGTCTACCTACAACATCCTTAGACGTATTTAGCGAAGATGAGGACAATATACTTTTTGATCAACATGATGACCATGACCAAAATCTAGATGTCCACACCATACAACAACAACACCCTCACCCTCAAACACATGTCCCCATTAACCCACCATAACACTTCGAATTATATGAAGAATACAACCAGACCACCACACAATGTTGCATGACAACTTTGAGTACGATGTTGGTACACTGACCCAAGGAATGAGGTTCCAAACAAAGGAACAACTTCTAGATGCTTTAAATAGGTACCACATAACAAACCATTACACCTACAAAACCACACACTCAAACAAAACAAGGTTGAAGGTGCAATGTGTGCAACACGTGTGTCCTTGGAAATGTCAAGCAATATTACGTACAAGGGACCAAGTGTGAGAAATTAGAAAGGTTGAAGGTGTGCACACATGTGCCACACAACTCATAACACAAGACCACAGGCACTTGGGCTCAAGAATAATATCTCAACATGTAAGACAAATGGTAGAGTCAGACCCATCCACACCAATTGCAACAATAATTTCTTTCATCCAGACCTCTATGAGAGATAACACAACCTACAAAAAGGCATGGTTGGCAAAACAACAAGCAATTGAAGATGTGTACGGAAATTGGGAACAGTCTTACAACCGATTGTTGTGCCTACTACAAGCCATGCAAACTTATTTGTCTGGGTTTGTATACAAGTTGAAAACCAGTCCAATTACAAATGGGGAGGAGGTCCTAGAAAACCAATAACACTTTCGAAGAGTGTTCTGGACATTCAAACCATGCATTGATGGCTTCCCATTTTGCAAACCAATAGTGCAAGTGGACGGAACCTTCCTTTACGGAAGGTATGGAGGCACCCTTCTAGTAACTGTTGCACAAGATGGGAGAAATAATATTTTTCCCATTGCATTTGCTATAGTAGAGGGTGAAACCGCCGAAGCTTGGTTTTTTTTCCTTAAAAACCTAAGGACACACATTACGCCTCAACAAAATTTATGCTTAATGTCAAACCGCCACAATTCAATCAGTGCAACATTCAACTGACCCAGTAGTGGCTAGACTGAAGGGAACTGCGTGTAGGTGTTTTGTATTCGACACATTGCACAAAATTTTACAAAAAGATTCAAGAATACAACTTTGAAAAAGGACCTCGTCAACATGGGTAAGTTATTACATGTAAATTTGTCTTTTTCATTTTTTTGGCTGTTAATTTTTCACACCCATTATTAGAAAATAATTTCTTCTTATAATTATATTTGTAGCGTACGCATTGACGGAGTCACGTTGTAACTACTACTACAACATCATTAAAGAAGACAACCCAAAAGCAGTAGCTTGGGTAGACCAAATTCCAAGGGAGCAGTGGTGTCTTGCATATGATCAAGGAAGAAGGTGGGGTCACGTAACAACGAATTTGGCTGAAGCAATAAATTTTGTCCTGAAGAAGACAAGAAATTTGCCAATTTCATCCATAGTATTGGCCACGTACACCAGGTGCAACACATACTTCACAAAAAAAGTACGCAAATAACTGCAATGGTCAGTGCTGATCATGTGTACTTTAAATATGCGACCAACTTCTTACAAGATGCAGACTCCAAGTCAAACATGCACCACATCCTTGAATTTGATAGAAATACCACAAGATTCAGAGTGGAGGAGATGGTCAATCCTAGAGAAGTATGTCCTGTAGGAAAATTTGTAGTCAGATTAGATGAAAGGTGGTGCGATTGTGGAAAGTTTCAAAAAATACATCTACCATGTTCACATGTTATTGCAGCTTGCAAGCATGCACATCACCACTTCAGCATGTACATAAGTCCCCATTATAGGTTGGATGTCATCATGAAAGTATATGACAATTTATTTGGTGAGTTAAGACATGAAGAATATTGGCCACCATACCAAGGGCCACAAGTTTGGCCTCATCCTGCCACAAAAAGGAGCGAGAGGGATCGTCCTAAATCAAGTAGAATTAGGATTGAGATGGACATTAAGGAAGGAAGACAATAAAAAAAGTGTTCCTATTATAGAACTGAAGGACACACAAGAAATCATTGTCCTAATAACCCTGCATTTAGATGATCTACATCAAATCACTTAGTTTATGTTGTACTTTTAATTGTGTTCAATAAATTTGTACTTGATTCAATTTAATGGTACATATTTTCTTATTATCTTTTATTGTTACTTATTTTACATAAACCAAAAACAAATGACAAAATTATTTAAAATACAATAATGAAATGCTTTCAAATTATTTTACTTATTTCCATCATTTTTAAAATATTTTTTACAAATTTTCAAAGTAATATACAATTTTTTAAAATTATCAAAAATTAAAAGATAACTGTAATTTCAATATTTATAAACATCTATTAAAAATAATTAATATTACACAAATTATAAAAAAAAATTAAATTGACTTTTATATTTTCAAATTACACATAAAATAAATTACTACACAATACAAAATCTATTTTTAAATCAACAAATTCAAAAAGAAAAAAATATTATTTTTTTTCTTTCAAATAATACCTAAAATAACTAAAACACAATACTAGATCTATTTAAAAAAAAATATTTAACCTTTAATGTAACATTTTTTACAAAAAGAAAACAAAAAATAACTCTTATATATATTTTATTAAAAAAATTAAAAAATATTAATTCTAATTTATTTAAAAAAAAACAAAAAAAAATACGAAACCAAGTTCAGAATTCAGATCCATGGGACTGAATTCTGACTTGGAATTCAAAAAAAAAATAAAACATTAAAGATTGGAATTTGGCTCCTGGAGGACCGAATTCCCAACTAAAATAAAAACAATGCTATTCATGTAAATTTAAGGCATAGTGTGCTATGCAGGTAAAAGAAGGAGCGAACAATGCTCTTTTGGAAAAAAAATCAAGAGGGAGAAGCGTGAAAAAATTCGTACACCATAATCTATAATTTTGATGAGCATGACTTTCTAAAACTTTATTTATTGATCATCTTTCATTTCGCCTTCTATTGTCTTTTAACAATTTTCTTTATAAAATAACATGAGATATATTTTTTAAGTGATTTTAAAATATTAAGAATGAAATAAATAAAAAATTACTTAAAAAATATCATATAAAATTTGTGAGACCATTTTTTTTTCTATTTTACACTCTGTCCTAAGGAGGGGTTGGGCTTGGCCTTTTCAAGGGCCCAAGTTCAGCCCACTTTGAAACCCCCAAGACTTTCTCACAATCACTTATTCTTCATTCTGCCACTTTTTACAAAGAATCGTTTCTCCCCCCTCCCTTGTAGTGCTACAAAGCTCTATTAGGGCACCAACTTTTGCCTTCCTAAGCTAGTGAGTCGTCCCTTTTCAGAGCTGCCTGAGCTTATATCTCCATGTAAATAGACATCAACCTTCCTTTTTCCAGCTGTGTTGTGGTGGCCCTGCATAGGGTTCGTTCTTGTAACTTTGTTTTGATTCAGATGTCGATATATTCCAGCTCCTTAATTTGTTCATGGAGTTGTGGTGCTCTTCCTTAAAGTTCGTTTTCGTTTAGCTAAGTCTCATTAAGGTAAGGGAAGTTAGAGTTTCACGTTATTTCTATTGTATGTGATTAGTGTTTTGTGGAATATGAGACAAGATTGGGAAAAACGTTAGTTTTTGGTGTATTTCCAAGTTAGGGGTTCAAATATTCATGAAACTATGATATTTGACGTTATTTTTCGTATTCTGTAAGCGTCGGGTGGTCGCTGGGCGACTATGTCTTTTTCTGATATGTGCAGTTTTAGTAAAATTTGGATTGAGCTCAAATTTGGAAATTTGGTTCATAACATAATTTTGTGGTATGACCAGTTGGATCATCGATTAGATGTCTATAGCTTGAGAAATGTGTCACGCATTACCGCAGTGATTTTGGTTTTGTGATAATAAATTTTCTTAGGAATTTTGGTGTAAGAATTATGGTTGTGTGTTGTGCTTGATTGTATGAAATTGCAGGTACTTAAATGTTGACACTCACTTATTTGGGATAAATACTATTTTGTGATATATGTATGTCATGGTATGCATTTATAAAGTATGAGATTAAATGAAATCTTGTTATGTTGAGTATAAAATGGAAAACATGACTTGTTTGGTTGGTGGTGGATTGGCATGAGACTTGAATGATTGAGATGGCATGTGGAAATTGTTGGTAAAAGAGTTTCAAGGAAAACTCTTGGTGATGGTGGTTAGTGTATACCTTCATATAGGAGATGTCTAGATAAAGGAAGGTATCCTGAATTCTAATAATCGTTCACGCTCACATAGAGCAGAATGATTTATGTGGTGAAAGTGGCAGGAGGTCCTAGTCTTAGGACATATTGGGCCCAAGACATTAGAGGATTAACCATGTGTGTGGTTGGGTGATAACCATGCGTCTAGACTCTACAGAGTTTAGAAACCAGCACAGGTGCATACTTCCTTTAAAATTCTATATCAAGAGTATGATCTGGATATTGAGTTGGAGAGTCCTTTAATTGTTTGCTTTCACATGTTTTGGGTGCTTACTGCTTTGCTTGTCTATAACTTGTTTTATAATTTGCTTGCTCAATAACATGTTAAATATTTTACTCTAGCTTACCCTTTATCTTTGTTTTTGTTCTCTTTTTTGGCTTTTTCCTTCTGCGATGATCACCAAATCCTTGGTGTGAGCAGATGTGGAGACTCTTGGTGATCATGATGTTGTCGGGGAGGCTGCGATGTAGTTAGGCTTCCTAGCTCCTTTATCGCTCATTGTTGATCATTCCTTCTTGTGTACTATTATTTTGTAGTTGTGTCTTTGGACCTCCATTTCAGTATAAATTGGGATAACTGTAAAAGGTTAATTCTAATATACTTTATGTAGGTGCTCTATTTTATACTTTAAACCTGAGACGTTCTATAAATTAAAATTATTTTACTAAATTGGGACGTTACAAAATTATAAAAGAAAATAATTAAAATTTATAATAATTTTTTTTAAAATTTATGTAATATTCCACAGAATCACATGACAACGAACAAAACACCGATGAGGAAAACATGACAGAAGCAAGAAGCCATGTGAAGAAAATTTTATTTCTCAATTTGATTTTTTGTCCTTGAGGATTATCATGCACATACTCTTATACCTTATTGGACATAAATTCAAAAATAAAATTTTGGTAAAAAAAACACAACCAAAATATTTAATAAATGGTCTGTATAAATCGTTGAAAGTTTCATTTTTTTTTTAAATTCATTTGTTTTTATTAAACAAGTTTTATGTTTTCAGTTTAAAGGTTTTCTTTAATTGTTTTCATTACTAATTAATAATTCCATTATTTCATTAAGATTGTAATTAATGATTATTCTACACGTTTCAAAATATATTATTAATTTTTGTGAACATATTAAATTAAAAATTATCAAATGTGTAAAAATATTTTTCGTTTTTATCAATCGGACAAACTTAAGTTAATAAATAAAATAGTTTAGTTACGCTTTTAAAAATAAATTATATTTAAAATAAATGTATACAATATATGTAAACACTTGTTTAAATAAATACATTTCAAAATAAAAACTATTATTTTTTATCTTAATATCCGATCAGTTAGAAATGATTCCTAATACCTCAACTTTTGTAAAATATGATCAAATTCCAAAAAAAAAAAAAAAAAAAAAAAAAGAAAAAAAAAAAAAAAAAAACAAAAAAAAAAAAAAAAAAAAAAAAAAAAA